>Ga0187876_1002061_pt1 | contig 15571 bp, 12 predicted proteins | sample June2016WEW_17_4_FD_133000 | JGI IMG/M metagenome (GOLD analysis project Ga0187876, IMG submission 133000) | Peatland microbial communities from SPRUCE experiment site at the Marcell Experimental Forest, Minnesota, USA - June2016WEW_17_40 | ecosystem: Environmental > Terrestrial > Soil >...
CCTGGCTGGGAAACTTTCGCCGTTTGGTCGTTCGCTGGGATCGCAGTCTCACAATCTATAGTGGATTCTTTCACGTCGCATGCCTCATGATCACCCTGAGGCAGTTATGAAACCGGTTCTAGTGATTTCGGGCCTTTTTTTCTCCGCTCCTTCGCCCCTCTGCCCGAAACCGCCCAAAATGGCCCCAATCTGCCACTTTTAAGGCACAAATCTGGCACAAGATTTTTACTATACGTTACGTATATCGCAAATCTGATGCGCGCCGAGTGGGTTTTGTCAAAGGCAGAATACCCGTACACGGGTGGCCGCAATGGCCGTCGGATCTGGGCCGCATGGCGAAGGTGGTGCTGCCATGAGTACGCAACCTGAATCCTGCGGGCGCTGTGCGAACTGCCGCGATCACTTCCCTTGGATCTGTCTTGAAACGCCCTGTGCACGCTTGACGGCCCATGGACCTCCCATTCAGTCGAGTGGTGGGATCGCTCGATGGCGTGACGCCACTGCACCAGTCCGGCCTCTTCACCCACGTGGATTTCCTGGCCACTGCCGATCAGACCGATCACCACACACCACTGGGGAATTCGTTCGGCGAACTCAATGAAATATTCTGGTTCAGACTTCCCGCCTTGAAATCCCGGTGTGGTCGCGTGCTTGATCTGAACCTGAAGCGCGTCAAACGCACGTTGTGCTTCATCAAAGACAAGAACATGTTCTGGAGGAATCAGTGCTGGGCGCGCGGAGTAGGTCTTCACGTAATCCTTGACTCCACGCACGAAGGTCTTGCCCCCACCACCGGCGCCGCGTAGCTCGTACTGGAGGACCTCAACGAGCGGACCGTTCCCCGAAAGGAATACCGCGGGTGTGCTCGGCTTTCCGTTGGAACGGGCCACAGCGAGATCATCCAGGAAATGAGCATGTACGATGCGCAAGCCCACGAGGGTCTTTCCCGCTCCTGGCACTCCTGTGAGCAGGATTAGCCGTCGAGAACGGGCGCGGGCTGCTTCATGGATGGACGATGGTGAGATTGCACTTTGGCAGCAATTCGTCTCATGTGCTTACTCATGACGCCTCCTTCTGCCGAGCAGTCTCGTGATACCTGAGCTCACTGTGCATCTAGGTCCTCCGAGATGGGATGTGCCAGGTGTCATGGTGGGCCATTCAGTGTGCAGGCTCGGCGTATTCAGCAATGTCAACATTATTCATCGGTAAGTTTCCCCGTATCACGATCGAGGGATTTCTCTCTGGTTCGGGCAGGAGAACGCGTGCCGGCGTCTCCTTTCCGGCTTGCAGTTTAGCCCAGTACCCCCGTGGTGGCTTGGGGATGCCATGCTTGCGCAAGACCTTCGATAAGCCGACGTCGGAGAGGCCGTACCGCCGTGCAAGGTGACGCGTGGGCTTACTCCAGACCTGTTTGTACAGTTCCTGGCGGGATATCTTAGTGATAACTTCCCGTTTTGGTATAGGAGGGGAAACTGGCCGCGGCGGCGGAGCGACTGCCGCTGCCGGAGGCACCGCGGTGGCAGCGTGCGTCCCCGGTGCAGCAACAGTATGCTTGGCAACTTCATGTGCTTTCCGTCGCGATTCACGCCTGCGCTCATAGTATTCGGGAGCCAGGCGCCGCTTCACAGGCGGACGCAGTACGCCTGCCCGTTCGAACATGGCTGCAATGTCAGTGCCGAGCAGTTCCCTCATCTTGGGCGTGTCGACGAGTTTGACAAGGTCTTCTGAACTAGCCGCCCTGGGAAGGCACTTGAGCAGTTCGCGGCGATGAGATTGGGCCAAGGAAAGCAACGCCTGCCGTGCCTGCCGATAATCGTACGGCGTCTCCGGCGCAAACCTCGCCCCGCGCCTTAGGAGTTCCAGAACTACATGGTCGGCCCAGCCGATGTCGAGGAGGTGGCAGCCGCCGTTCGGCTTGTCATTGATGTTCGCACCCACCGATATGAGATAGTCAGTGAGTTCGAAGCTCACAGGGTACTGCTTGCCGATGTAATACGTCGGGTCGTCTATTTTCGGATCGAACGGCATAAGCTTGATGATGTTCATGTCAGTCTGCCAGAAAGCCGCTTCCATGGCAGAGCCGGGTGGGTAACCTTTTTCGTTGATGTCCTCGACCACCAGGCGAGGATCTGCGCCCATCCAAAGCGCGAGGCAGACCCATCGAGGACTCTTCTCGCGCACAAAGTGGACCAGGGCCTTTGCCAATTGCTCTTTCCCGCCGGGTAGAATCGGACAATACTTCCGAAACACGCCGACCAGAGGACGCGCCTGTGCGATAATCGCGTGCGCCAGAGCGTCATATCGGTTTATCTCCACGCCGCGTTGTAAGAACAACTCCATCAGGCTCGGGGAATAACAACGGGCCACATCCGCAAGGAGTGGGTAATTGACGTCAGCCCCGTACTCAACAAGGAGCTTGGCCACCTCCGCGCGACGGTATCGGATAGCCACATGAAGCGCTTGATTCAGTGAAGGGTGATCCGTCCATGCCTTCACCAGGACTTCCACCATCGAATGAAACCCGCTTGCGGCAGCGGTCTCCAGCGCAGTCCATCGTTTGCTCTCGCTCGGGACAAAGATCGGTTTTCCTTCGCGCAGCCATTCCTGGACGGCGAAGAGCTTCCCGTCGCGGATCAACTGGCGAAGTGGATCAACGGCATCCGTTTGGTTTTGCCTGCTGCGCTTCATTCCTGTAACCATCGGAGTAGTTGCTGTGCTACGCCTGAATGATACTGCCGCTTCAAGGCCTTCGACAAGGGGACCATGGAGAGTGAGGTCGCAGGGCTGGCGTGACGGCCACTTCCGCCGAAATACCGCCTCCGCGACAGCGCCTCTTGCATTCTCCGGGACCTGCGAGTATAATTACTCGTGATCCTGAGTAAATGGAGAGACCCGGCTATGTACTCTCGCCCTCAAGCCGCGCAACTAGCCGATCGCCTTCGTGAACCACGTCGATTCATGCAGATTGTGGCGGGTCCGAGGCAGTCCGGCAAGACGACGCTGGTTCGACAGGTGCTCGATGCTTTCAAGGCGCGCACGGTGTATGCGTCGGCCGACGAGCCGACTCTGCGAGGGCGTGAATGGACCGAGCAGCAGTGGGAACAAGCGCGGATCATGGCGCACGAAGGGGGCAAGCAAGGCGCTATTCTGGCACTGGACGAAGTTCAGAAGGTCCCAGGATGGGCTGAGACGGTCAAACGCCTGTGGGACTCGGATACGGCCCATGGGGTTCCGGTCAAAGTCGTGCTCCTTGGCTCGGCTCCGCTATTGATTCAGCACGGATTGACGGAAAGCTTGGCCGGCCGATTTGAGATATTACATGTGCCGCACTGGTCTTTCACGGAGATGAAGACAGCTTTCGGCTGGACGCTGGACCAGTACCTATTCTTCGGGGGGTATCCTGGCGCGGCATCGCTCATAAACGATCCGGAACGCTGGGCGCGTTACATCAAGGACTCGTTGATCGAGACGACGATTTCCCGGGATGTGCTGCTGCTGACGCGTGTGGACAGGCCGGCCCTTCTCCGACGGCTGTTTGATCTGGCATGCGAGTACTCCGGCCAGGTCTTGTCCTACCAGAAGATGATCGGTCAGCTTCAGGACGCAGGAAATACGGTCACCCTTGCTCACTACCTCAATCTGCTTGCAGGAGCTGGCATGGTAACTGGCCTGCAGAAGTACGCTGGCGAGAAGGTGCGACAGCGAGGATCGAGTCCGAAGTTGCAGGTTCTGAACACGGCGTTGATGACAGCGCAATCCGGGTTGACACTAGAGGAAGCCAAGGCGGATCGCGAATTTCAAGGGAGACTGGTTGAATCGGCAGTCGGCGCTCATTTGGCTAATGCGGCGGCTTCTGGGGTATGCGAGTTATTCTACTGGCGTGACCGCAACCGGGAGGTTGACTTCGTCGTGAAAGCTGGAAAGACGATCACAGCCATCGAGGTGAAGAGCGGTCGGCGCCAAATGACGCTGCCAGGCATGGAGGCGTTCGCTGCTGCCTTCAAGTCGAAGCGCTTGCTTCTAGTGGGCGGAGATGGTATTCCGGTCAAGGAGTTTCTCTCCAAACCAGCGGAGCACTGGGTACGAGGTTGACCACTGTAGTAAAATGTAGTAACTTTTCGTCTGAAGTTAGTTTGAAGAGTCGCTCAAAATACTACCGTAGGGTTGAAACCCCAAAGGGCGTAGGGCAAAACCCAACGCTCTTTGCTAATCCATTTCGCGTAGGGATAGGCACTTAGGCTTGCCCATACGATTTAGGATGCCGTGTCGATGTAGTGAAAATGTAGTAATTCCGAAGGTAGGTCGCCCTTCCAATTTCGTCCGAAAGTTCAGAAAATCACATTTTGTCGAGTGCGCGCAACACTTAACGCAGGCCCCGCTAGGTAAACCTCCAATTCTGACACTGTAGTAAAATGTAGTAAAATCGTCTCGACACCCTACGCTAGCACGCGCAGGTTGTTCCTCAGCTATCGCATCAATTCTCAGATTTTCGCGCGCAGTCTAGCGTGGCAGAAATTCGCCCCGCAATCGCTTGGAGCCAACGTCCCTCGCAAGGCAGCGTTCACGCTTGCGTTCTTGATTTCTCTGCCGCTACGGTTCGCTTGATGAACGTCTGGTGCGCGACAGCGTGTGAGGGACAACGGTTCGGACACGCTCAACGCGGGAGCGCGCGCCAAGCGGAAACGCCGGCGGGAGGGGCGGATTGATTGAGTCACGAGTTCATCCTTCAAAAGACGATCAATCAATAACGCGTCATACAGCACCGCGACCTCAGTTTGCGATGCACCGCGCGAGCCAGGGGAGCTTGCCCGTTTCCAGGAGCCGATATCCCGCCAGCTTCACGCGGTCGTTCAACAGGAACCATGCTAGAGCATATGCCCACACAAACCCCGCCCACTTCCAACCGATCGGAGGCATGAACACCCCATAGACCGCAATCAAGGTTGCTATCACTTGCGTGCCGACCACCGCGAGGAATAGGATCCGCGCCGGGCGGATCGACCAGAACGGCCCGCGAGTGCGGGTGACGAAGATCGTCATATGCCCGGCCACAGACAGCTTCAGGTACATCAGCGGCTGGATCATCTCTCGGCTTAGATGAAAGACGCGCTCGCCGAGGTAGAAGAGGCCAAAGGAAGATACCACCCCGGCCACGCCAAGAATCGTGGCGATGCCGAGTACCATCCGCATGTCCCATGACTCCGGTTTGTTCGCATAGCGGACGCGGTCGTATGCGATGGACAGGATTGCCCCGTCGTTGAGCAGAGCGAGCAGGACGATCATCACCGCCGTGACCGGATAGAAGTTGAAGACGAGAATGCACAGCGTCATGAAGAGCAACACCCGGATGGTCTCAGCGATGCGGTAGATGGCGTAGCTGTTCATCCGCTGAAAGATCTTCCGGCTTTCTTTGATCGCGTCAATAATTACCGATAGGCCGGGCGTCATCAGCACGATGGCCGCCGCCGCACGCGCCGCGTCCGTCGCACCCGAAACCGCAATGCCGCAGTCGGCCTTCTTCAGCGCAGGGGCGTCGTTCACGCCGTCGCCCGTCATGCCGACGATATGGCCCCGCTGCTGCAACACCTTCACTATATGGTACTTGTGCTCCGGGAAGACCTGAGCGAACCCGTCCGCCTTCTCAATAGACTCCGCCAGTTGACCGGTCTCGTGATGCTGCGTGTCGTCGAATCCGCTCGCGTCAAGGATGTTCGCGCCGAGACCCAGTTGCCCGGCGGTTTCGCGACCGATGGCCACCTGGTCGCCCGTCACCATCTTCACCTTGATCCCCATTTCTCGCGCCGTGGCAATGGTCGCCTTGGAGTCCTCACGAGGTGGATCGAAGAGCGGCAGGACGCCCAGAAACTGCCAGGGTCCATCACCGTCCGCCCGCGCCACGCCCAACGAGCGGTAGCCGCGCGCCGCGAATTCCTGGATCGCCTTCTCCATGGCCGGCTTAACCTGCGCCGCGTTCGCCGCCAACGCCAGGATCACCTGCGGCGCGCCCTTCGTCACCTTGAACGTCTTTCCATCTTTGACTTTGACGGTGGCCACGGTGCGTTTATGCACCGGGTCGAACGGCATGAAATGGACGACCTCATACCCTTTCAGGGTTTGGCTATCCTTCAAGCCTTTCAGCACGGCTAGGTCAATGGCGTCCTGATTCTCCGCGCGCGATGCCAGAGCGGCACCGAGGATAACTTCCTCCGCCGGGACGCCTTCCACTGCGAACGGTTCGCCCAGCGTCAGCTTATTCTGCGTCAGCGTCCCAGTCTTGTCCGAGCAGAGTACGTCCACGCCGGCTAGTTCCTCGATGCTCTCCAGCCGGGTCACAATCGCCTTCATGCCGGCCAGAAGCCGTGCTCCGACCGCCATAGTCACCGAGAGCACGGTCGGCATGGCCACAGGGATCGCGGCCACCGTCAGCACCAGCGCGAACTGGATGGTCTCCAGCATCTTGTCGCCCCGGAACAGGGCCACCGTCACGATCAGCGTGACAAGCACCGCCGCGAGGATGATCAGGTAATTCCCGATCTTCATAACCGCCTTTTGAAAATGGCTGACCGTATGCGCCTTTTCCACCAAGGCGGCAGTCTTCCCGAAATAGGTCTTTGTGCCCGTGGCATACACGAGTGCATCAATTTCGCCTTGGCGGATGATGGAGGCTGAATAGACGACTTCGCCCGTCTTGCGCTCCACCGGCAGCGATTCGCCTGTCAACGCGGATTGATCCACCTCCAGAGGATCGCCTTGCAGAAGCTTGGCGTCGGCCGGCACGATATCGCCGATGCGCAGCCGCACGATGTCGCCCGGGACGAGTTCTCGCGCCGCGACCGTGGTCCAGGCGCCGTCCCGTTTGACGCGCGCTTTCAAAGCCAGAGTGGCCTTGAGCGCCGCAATCGTGTTCCCGGCCTGGTACTCCTCCCAGAATCCCACGACGGCGTTCATTACCAGCAGCACGAGGATGATCCCGAAATCCGCCCAGTGGCCGACCACGGCGGAAAGGATCACCGCGATCTCGATCATCCCGGGAATCGGACCCCAGAAGTAGGAGAGAAATTTGAGGAAGAGGTTGACCTTTTTTTCGGGCAGCTCATTGTAGCCATACTGTTCGAGCCGGCGCTTCGCCTCGGCCTGACCGAGTCCTTCAGGAGACGCACCGAGCTGCTTCTCCAAGTCCGCCAGCGGCGCGACGGCGGGACCGACAGGCGGCTTGGATGGCTCAGGTTGAGGCACCCGCCGCTCTGTCTTGTCGCCGCCTGTCGCATCATTCATAATTTGCCACCCAATAGGCAATATTGTCAGGCGTAGCCGTCCAGCGTCTCATTGACAACACTGCGGACGTGCTACGCGATCATCAATTCCTGATTGGTCCCCAACGGCCATGAGGACCCGTAAGAACGTGTCCCAAATTTCTGCGACCAAGCTACATCATGCCAACGCGGCGTTTACAACGCCGAAAGTCGCCTGCGGGCTGAGCATGCGCCGATGTGCGCTGGATTGTGGTCCCTCTTTGTCCCTCGCTTTCATAATCGTCGCTCCCCAGTTGGCTCCGAAGCCGTGCCTCGTTTGATTTGACCTGCCTCATTGCTCGACTGCGGTGGCTCGGCCACTCGTGGCGCGGTGTCGGGAACGCGCTTCAGAACCTCTTCAATCGCTTTTCTCAACAGAGCGACTTCGCCCGAGAGTTGATTAATGGATGTCTGGTTCGGAATCGCCGATTTCGGGTCCTCAGCATCCCGACCGATGAAAAATGCGGCACAGACTGCGGTAAGATAGCCGAATACTGCAACAGCAAAGATGGAAATACCGAGACAGAGCACCTCACCGCCAGGTGTCACCGGCCGGTACCCGGACCCAATATTGGTTATCTGCATTGCGGCCCACCAAAGAGCTTTCGGATAGCTGTGAATGCCCAGTGGATCCGGTACATCTTTTTCAAAATGAAGCATGCCGGCCGCGCCCGCCAAGATGACGACCACTGTGAACGTTAGCGCGTAGGCTGCGCCCTTGCGTCCTATGGTCCGACGGAGCGATCTCAATCCCTGGTCGGCTGAAGCGCACATCCAAATCACTTGCATTCCGAAGGTTGCGGTCAGTGCTCGCGCAAGGGGAAACGTTTGAAGGAAGGGGATAAACCGCAGAATGGGTACGAGAACAGCCAGGACAAAAAGCCAGTTCTGTTTCAGGAAGATCACTCGGTTGGGGACGATTGCCAACCTCAGGTTGAAATAAAGAACGAACAACGCCCAAAGTACCGTGCCAAGGATCAATAGAAACGGAGTTATGCCATTGACCAGTTCCGTGATAATGACCAGAAACCATGCGAAGCTGAGAAACAGCATGGGCCGTGCGAGTTTTCGAGCGAGTGTCTCAAGAAACGTCGACGTGGCAACAACGTGCACTGCGTCGTCAGCCATTGTGGGACGTTCGGCCACATGAATGTCCGAATACTTCGGCTCATCCTGCGGGTCCTTATCCATAATCGCCTCCATTGATTCAATGTGAGTCTGCATACGTCAGGTGGAGCCGGGAACGGCATGGCCAACATCATGACGGCTTTCCAGAATAAGACGCCTCTTTTCATCACCGCCAGCCAGCAGACACGTGAGATGATCCTTTGCAACCATTACTTACCAACCGGGATGAAACGCCCCTGCCGCGGCCCTGGGTTAAGACACATTGTGCCACGTGAGGATGTTGTTTTGTTGTCGCGTCACACCGGTATCCTACGTCACAAGTGTTACCCATGCGAGCAATCCACCCAGCGCCGCCAGCGTGACCGGCACGCCGAGCCGGGCGAAGTCGCGAAAGGAAATCTCAATTCCCAATTCGCGGGCTTGTTGGACGACGATGATGTTGGAGACGCTGCCGAGAATGATCAAGCTGCCACCAAAACTGTTGGCCAGCGCCAATACGTAGGCGACCGGCGGATTGGTCACGTTGGTCAGTTTCACGAGCAACATCACCGCGGCGGAGTTGTTGATCAGGTTTGACAGCGCCGTCGTCACCACTGCAAGGATCGGCAATGAGTGCAAGTTCAAGCCGATGTGCGCAAGCCATTGTACGGCGTGTTCGCCGGCGCCCGTGCTTTCGAACGCGCCGGTGACCACGAACAAACCCATGAACAACACCAGAATCGGCCAATCCACCAGGCCCAGCAAATCTTCGGTCCGGAATTTCGGGCTGGCGAGATGAATGCCGGCCGCCGTCAGCGCGATGATTTCCTTGGGGAGCGAAGTAAACAGGAACGCGATGACCAGCGCCACAATCACCAACCCCTTGATCGTGTGCGCTCGGTTGAAGGGCTGCGGGGCAAGTTTTACGGCGCTGGGCGCCGGCCCGGCGAAGGCCAGATGGCGGCGTGACATCAGCCAGATGATCGCATACGCGCTGCCAAGAGCGAACAGCACCGGCAAGATGCACCAGATCACGTACTGCCCAAACCCAAGCCCGGCAACCTGCGCGATCAGCATGTCCTGCGGATTCCCCACCAACGTCGCCGCCGCGCCGATGTTGCTGGCAATCGCCAACGCGATGAGAAACGGCACGGGATTCAGTCGCCGGCGCAGCAGCGCAACGGCCACCACCGGAGCAAAGACGAAGCAAACGATGTCGTGGTTGAGAAACGCCGACAACCCCGCCGTCGCGGCCATCAACACCAGCAAGAACCGCGCGGGGTTATCGAGCCGCGCCGCGATGCCGGCGCCAACCTTGTCGAAAAAACCGGACAGCCGCAGTTGCGCCGACAGCACAAAGAATCCAAATAACAACAGGATGGTCGGCCAGTTAATGAACCCGACCACCTCGTTCGTCGGCAGCCCGGAGAAAATCATGATGGCTATCGCGCCTAGCAAGGCGATGCCGGTGCGATCCAGCTTCAACCTCGGCACCCGTCCCGCCGCAATGCCGAGATAGGTCAGCCCGAAAATCACCAACACCGTCTTACTATGAAGAAACGCGGTCATCTTAAGCGATCCCTCGCTCGTCATAGTATCATATGCAATGAGGGTTGAGCAGTCCGCCGATTTTACGCTCCCGAACCATTGATGCCGTTTTGCGCAAGCATCGCCCCATTTTCCTCTGGCTTTCGCGTTTTCATCGCGAAGAACCCGGAAACGTTTAATTCGGGATTTCCCATTTGACCATCCTCCAAAGGACGGTCGACTTTCAGAGATGATATTGTACTCTCAAATTGTCTGCCGTCAAGCGGTCGCTCTGCCGCCAACCACACAGCGCATCACCGGATCCACTCGAAGGCCCTCGGCATCATTCAAGTCTTCATAACTCGCGAGCCGCCCATAGAGCGACTGCCGCAGCAAGGGAACCATTCTGTGCTGCACGTTGCTTCCGGGTCGAGTATCTCTCAAACACTCATCGGCCATCGCAGTCAACCCCAAAGCTTCGTCCAACTCGCGATACGCCAACAGCCCGCCATCCGAACTCACGCGGACACCGTGGAATTTGAGCTTCACCTTGCCGTCACAACGCACTCGACGGCCGCCATTTCTTGCCTCACCCAGGGGCGGTTCCTGTCAAAGTGACGGAAAACGCCGCTAACTGGTTCCTATGGGCGAGGTTAAGCATTCCGCGTGCCAACGAAAGTCAATTGCATCTGGCAAGTTCGGGGTAAGTATAAAGCACTCTTCAGTGAGTGCCCGCAGGTGCCGTCTCGTCAGAGCCGTTTTCGAATGGATTCTAATTCCCGCCGACGTTTCGCGGTAGTCTTGGGATAGGCCATCTTTAGTTCACTGAGCGCATCAAGGACGATTCGGGAAACGATCAACCGGGCATTCTCCTTGTCGTCGGCTGGGACGACGTACCAGGGCGCGTGATGGGTGCTTGTCGCGGTCAGGCAAGCCTCAAAAGCCTTCATGTAATGCTTCCAGTAGTTCCTCTCGCGAATGTCCGAGAGGCTGAATTTCCAGTTCTTGTCCAGCTCGTCAATGCGCTCGCGGAAGCGCTTTCGCTGTTCGTCCTTCGACAGGTGGAGGAAAATCTTGACGATCCGGGTGCCGTTACGGTGGAGATGCTCCTCCGAGTCCACGATGGACCGATACCTCTCCTTCCAAATGGTCTTTTCGTCGAGCAACTCAGACGGAAGTCCTTGGCCACGGAGAATCTCCGGATGCACGCGGACGATGAGTACTTCCTCATAGTAGGAACGATTAAAGATGCCGATCCGCCCGCGTTCCGGCAGATGGCGGGTAGTTCGCCAGAGAAAATCGTGCTTCAGTTCCTCGGCACTCGGCTGTTTGAAACTGAAAACCTCGCAGCCCTCCGGATTGACCCCTGACATCACGTGCCGGATGGCGCCGTCCTTGCCCGCGGCGTCCATCCCCTGAAAAACCAGGAGCAACGCATAGCGGCTGGATGCGTAGTGAAGGCGTTGCAGTGAACTCAACTCCTCAACGTGTTCTTCCAGCATTTTGTGATACCGCTTCTTCGACCTGCAAAAGGGCTTCACAATCGTCGGCCATTCCCTGAGTTTGACCTCTTCTCCGGGCCGCACACGGAAATCCTTTGAATTGATTTTCATCTTCATCCCTTCGGCTATGCCAGGCGCGTTGTTCGCGTCTGATCATTTATGAGCTTCATCTTTCCGCTTCTCCCGCTCCTTCTTCTCCCAGTCCTCAACCTCTCGAACGTCCTCGCGCCCTAGCTCTTCGTAGAGTTCATGGACTCGCTTGACCATCTTCGGTGTCACATCGGGCGGTGTCTCGGATTTGGCTCCAGGCTTCGTCTCGGCTTTGGCTTCGGGCTTGGGCGCGGCCTTCGCCTCATCAGCCTTAGGCTCGACCTTGGTATCGGGCTTCGGCTCGGTTGTGACCTCAGGTTTAGGCTCAGCTTTGCCCTCAGACTTCGGCTCTGCTTTCGCTTCAGACTTGGGTTCGGTCTTCGCCTCAGGCTTGGGCACGACCTTGGCTTCAGGATTCGGCTCGTCTTTCGCTTGAGCTTTCCGAATTTCCTGCTCCGCCTGCCCCCAGTCCTGATCTGCTCGGCCGTCCTTGCGGCCTTGCTGCTCGTACAGTTCATAGGCGCGCTTCGCAATCTGTGGCGTCACATCGGATGTTGTCTTGGCTTTGGCTTCAGGCTTTGGCTCGTCTTTCGCTTCAGGCTTGGGCTCGACCTTGGCTTCGGGCTTCGGCTCGGTCGTGACCTCAGGTTTGGGCTGAGTTTTGGCCTCAGACTTCGGTTCGGCTTTCACTTCAGGCTTAGGTTCGGTCTTCGCTTCAGCCTTCGGCTCGGCTTTGGCCTCAGGCTTAGGCCCGGTTTTTTGGCGGTCACAAACCCGATACGCGAGCAGTTTCACGCGGTCATTCACGAGGAACCACACCAGCGCATAGGCCCACACGAACCCGGCCCAACCCCAGCCGAGGGGCGTCATAAACAGCCCATACACCGCGATCAGCGTCGCCACGATTTGCGTGCCGAGCACGGCTCCCCATAAAATCTTCGCGGGGCGTATGGACCAGAACGGGCCGCGTGTGCGCGTCAGGAAAATCGTCAGATGTCCGGCGACGGACAGCTTCAGGTACATCAGCGTCTGGATGTGCACGCGGTCGAGATGAAAGACGCGCTCGCCGAGATAAAACAGGCCAAAGGCCGATACGACCCCGATGACCCCCAGCACCGTGGAGATCCCCAGCACCATGCGCATGTTCCAGGCCTCGGGCTTATCCTTGTAATGAACGTTGTCATACGCGATGGACAGGATGGCGCCGTCGTTGAGCAACGCCAGCATCACGATCATCACGGCGGTCACCGGGTAGAAGTTAAAGACGAGGATCGCCAGCGTCATGAACAACAGCACGCGCAGCGTCTCGGCGATGCGGTAGATCGCGTAGCTGTTCATCCGCTGGAAAATTCGCCGACTCTCCTTGATCGCGTCAATAATCACCGACAGGCCGGGCGCCAGCAACACGATGGATGCCGCCGCCCGCGCCGCGTCCGTCGCGCCCGAAACCGCTATGCCGCAGTCGGCCTTCTTCAGCGCCGGCGCGTCGTTCACGCCGTCACCCGTCATGCCGACCATGTGGCCGAGTTTCTGCAGGACATCCACAATGTGGAACTTGTGTTCGGGGAACACCTGCGCGAAGCCGTCGGCCTTTTCGATGGACTCGGCGACCTCCGGGGTCTCTTTCTTTTTCGAGTCGCCCAGGCCGGCGGCGTCGAGAATATTCGTGCCCATGTCCAACTTTGTGGCGGTTTCCTTGGCGATGGCCAGTGCATCGCCCGTAACCATCTTGACCTTTACGCCCATCGCCAGAGCGGTCGCGATGGTGGCCTTGGCGTCTTCCCGTGGCGGATCGAACAGGGGCAACACGCCAATAAACTGCCATTGCCCGTCGCCCTCGGCCCGCGCAACGCCCAGCGACCGGAACCCGCGCGCCGCGAATTCGTTGACCGCCTTCTCGACGGCGGGCTTCACCTGCCCGGCGTTGGCCGACAATTGCAAGATCACCTGCGGGGCGCCCTTGGTCACCTTGAACGTCTTTCCGTCTTTGGCTTTGACGGTGGCCTCGGTGCGTTTATGTACCGGGTCGAACGGCTGGAAATGAACCACCTCATAAGCCTTCAAGGCCTCTTTGTCTTTCAGGCCGCCCAGCACGGCCAGATCAATGGTGTCGTTATTGTCGGCGCGCGACGCCAGCGCGCCATCGAGGATGACTTGATCGGCGGGGACATTATTCACGCTGAACGGGTCGCCCAGCGTCAGCTTGTTCTGGGTCAAGGTGCCGGTCTTGTCCGCGCACAGCACGTCCACGCCCGCCAATTCCTCGATGGCCACCAGCTTGCTTACAATCGCCTGCTTCTTAGCGAGCAAGCGCGCACCGACCGCCATCGTCACCGACAACACCGTCGGCATGGCCACAGGAATCGCGGCCACTATGAGGACCAGTGCAAACAACAGCACGGGCTCTCGGTCGGGCTTTGTGCTAAGCATCGGATCGCCGCGGAACAGCGCAACTACGACGATCAACGCCACTAGCACCGCCGCGAGGATGATCAAGTAACGGCCGATCTTCAGAACAGCCTTTTGAAAATGGCTGACGGTGTGCGCCTCCTGCACCAGTTGCGCCGTCTTGCCGAAATACGTCTTCGCGCCCGTGGCATAGACCAACGCGCCGATTTCGCCTCGGCGGATGATCGAGCCGGAAAACACCGCCTCACCGGGTTTGCGCTCGGCGGGCAACGATTCTCCCGTCAGCGCGGATTGATCCACCTCCACGGGGTCGCCGTCCAGCAGGCGCGCATCCGCCGGCACAATGTCACCCAGGCGCATGCGGATGACGTCGCCCGGCACCAGCTCGCGCGCCGGCGGGTTGACCCACTTCCCATCACGTTTCACCCGGGCCTTGACCGCCAGCTTGGCCTTCAGCGCAGCAATGGCGTTGCCCGCCTGGTGTTCTTCCCAGAACCCGACCACGGCGTTGGCCAGCAGCAGAAGGAAAATGATGACAAAGTCCGGCCAATGCCGGGCGACCGCCGAAAGGATCACAGCCGCTTCGATCATCCACGGAATGGGGCCCCAGAAGTAGGTGAGGAATTTCAGGAGCGGATTGCTCTTCTTTTCTTCAATCTCGTTAGGCCCATACTGCGTCAACCGTTTCTGAGCCTCGGCTTGACTGAGGCCGTCCGGCGATGACCCCAGTTTTTTCTCCACTTCCGGCATGGGAAGGGATTTCAAATCGTCCTTCGCATCGGGCTTCGGTTCGGAAGCCTTGGTCTGGGCGGCAGTGGGTTCCATGATAGGTATTCTCCCGTCTTTGCTATTTCGCAGGTATCACGAGTTGCGGGACGTTTGTGGTCGCGCTCATGTCCGCTCCATCGAGGCACCGTATTCGCCGCGTCGCGCAGCCCGGTTGCACATGGCTCGATGATGCAGGGCCTTCTGCGCCGCCAGCACGTTGGCTTCATTGCCCTGCCAAATCTCCAAAGCCGGCTGCTGGATAGCGCGGGCAAATGAAAACGCCAATGCCCAGGGCCGTTGCGACTTGAATCGATCGTTCATCGCATTCAACCGGGCCGAGGCCAGCTCAGCGGATTGGCCGCCCGACAAAAACGCAATCCCCTGAACGGCAGCGGGGACGGCGCGCAAGAGACACTTCACGGTGGCGTCGGCCACCTCGTCCACTGCTTCCTGCTTTGGGCAGGCAAGTCCCGGAAGCACCATGTTGGGCTTCAGGATCATGCCCTCCAGCATCACCCGTTGCGTGTAGAGCTGGATGAAGACCGTTCGCAGGACTTCCTCCGTTACCTCGCGGCACTGCTCGAGGGTATGATCGCCGTCCATGAGCACTTCCGGCTCGACGACGGGGACAAGTCCGGCTTCCTGGCATAACGCGGCATAGCGGGCCAGCGCCTGCGCGTTGGCCTCGATGCAACCCCGGCTGGGAATGCCATTGCCCACGGCAATCACCGCGCGCCATTTGGCAAAACGAGCGCCCATTTTAGAATACTCAGCCAGGCGGTCGCGCAATCCGTCCAGACCTTCGGTGACTTTCTCTCCAGGATGACCTGCCATGGCCCATGCGCCGGCGTCAACTTTGATGCCCACGATGATTCC
>Ga0187876_1002068_pt1 | contig 15552 bp, 11 predicted proteins | sample June2016WEW_17_4_FD_133000 | JGI IMG/M metagenome (GOLD analysis project Ga0187876, IMG submission 133000) | Peatland microbial communities from SPRUCE experiment site at the Marcell Experimental Forest, Minnesota, USA - June2016WEW_17_40 | ecosystem: Environmental > Terrestrial > Soil >...
GGGCTCAGCGCCGATGGAACCAAACTTTTCGTCGCTTGCGCGGATGCGAATGCCGCTGCCGTCGTCGACATCTCAGGCCCGCGTAGCAGAGTGCTGGGATTCGTCCCCACCGGCTGGTATCCCACTGCTGCGTTCGGCCTGCCGGACGGCCGAATGGGCGTACTGAACGGAAAAGGGCTGCGGTCTTATCCGAATCCGGATGGGCCGAATCCGTCGGCGCAGGGCAACAACACGGATCAGTATGTTGCACGCATACAGAGGGGCACAATCCAATTGGTCGACGTACCCGATGAGACGGGACTGCAGTCATTCACCAACGAAGTGCTGGCGAATACCCCTTATCGCGACGAGAAGCTTGACGACGCGGGCATCCCGGCGGATAGCCCGATCCGGCCAAACGGCCCCATCAAACACGTCATCTACATCGTGAAAGAGAACCGGACTTACGATCAGGTACTCGGCGACATAAAGGAAGGCAATGGCGATGCTTCGCTTGTGCTCTTCGGCGAAAAGTCGACGCCGAACTTTCACAAGATGGCCCGCGAGTTTGTGCTTCTCGATAACTTCTACGAAAATGCAGACGTAAGCGCCGATGGGCACAACTGGGCTACGGCGGCGATCGCCCCCGATTACACGCAGCGCCTGTGGCCCAGCCAGTACGCCGGACGCCGCAAGGGCTACGATTTCGAAGGAGGGGAACCCGCGAATTCGCCGCCGGCCGGTTATCTGTGGACCAATGCCGCCCAGGCCGGCGTCTCCATGCGCAATTACGGATACTTCGCCGAGAACCGGAACACACCCGCGCCGGATGGCACGCAAATATCGAGCGTGCGCGATCCCGTTCTCTCTCGTGTCACAAATATGAAGTTCCGGTCGTTCGATCTCGACTACCCGGATATCGATCGCGCGAAAGTATTCCTCGGGGATCTCGCGGAGTTCGAGAAATCCGGTGCGATGCCGCAGTTCCTGATCCTGAGGCTGGGGAACGATCACACTTCGGGAACGACTCCCGGTAAGATTGCGCCGCTCTCCGCGTCGGCCGATAACGATCAGGCTGTCGGGATGCTGGTCGAGGCGGTTTCGAAGAGCCGCTTCTGGAATGAAACGGCGATCTTCGTGATCGAAGACGACGCGCAGAATGGCCCTGACCACGTGGATTCCCACCGTTCCACCTGCTACGTGATTTCGCCATGGGTGAAGCCCCGCACGGTCAACAGCACGATGTATAACCAGGCATCGGTGCTGCGCACCATGGAAATCATTCTCGGAATGCATCCGATGACGACTTACGATGGCGGCGCACGCCCCATGTTCAGTGTCTTTAATAATGCGCCCTCGCCGGGAGCCTACACATTGGAGAAACCGCAGATTCCGCTCGATGAGCGCAACCCCGCAAAGTCGCCTACCGCCGCGCGCTCAAAGCGAATGGACTTCAAGGATGCGGACGCCATCGACGACGACGAACTGAACGCGATCCTCTGGGCATCCATCAAAGGACCCGACTCTCCCCCGCCCGCACCGGTCAGGAGCAGATTCGCCCGCTAGATGCCGAAAATATATTTGTGCTTCTTGTGGCACATGCATCAGCCGTTCTATAAGGATCTTGTCTCCGGGGAATATCGTCTGCCCTGGACGCGCATGCATGCACTCAAGGACTATTACGGGATGGCCAGGATTCTGGAAGACTTTCCCGGGATTCGGCAAACCTTCAACCTTGTGCCCTCGATGATTGTTCAGGTGGAGGAATATGCGCGCGGCGAGGCGCTCGATCCCTTCCTGGCATGCGCGCTCAAGCCCGCGGAAACGCTTACGCCGGACGAGCAGGCTTTTATACTGCGCAATTTCTTCATGGCGCATCCCGGGCGGATGATTCACCGCTATCCGCGATACGGCGAGCTCTTTACTGCGCACGAAGCGCGGGAAAACGTTCCCGATGCGAGCGGCGCGTTCACTGCACAGGACCTTCGCGATCTGCAGGTTTTATCGCAGTTGGCGTGGTTCGACGAGGAATTTCAGGAACACGACCCGGCCGTTCGCGAATTGGTCGCCAAAGGCAGGAACTTCACGCTGGAGGACCAGGCATTGATGGGCCGCAAGCAGCGTGAAATCTGTGCGCGGGTAATTCCGGAATATCGCAAACTCGCGGAAGCGGGTCAGATTGAAATATCAACCACGCCGTTCTATCACCCGATATTACCGCTGCTCTGCGACAGCGATATAGCGTCCGTCTCGCATCCGCACGTTGCCCTGCCGCCGCGGTTCAGCTATCCGCAGGATGCGCGTTTGCAACTCGACATGGCTCGCGATTACATCGAAAAAACCTTCGGAGTCGCACCCGTCGGGATGTGGCCGTCGGAGGGATCGGTTTCGGACCACGTGCTCGAGATCGCCGCAGCCGCCGGGTTCGAATGGGCCGCGACCGACAATGGTGTTCTTGACCGGACTCTGCGAAGGCCCGCGACGCCGGAGATCACCTATCGCCCTTACCTCTGGTCCCAGCGGGGCAGGGAAATTCAAATGATCTTCCGCGATCATATCCTGAGCGACCTGATTGGCTTCGTCTATTCCAGCATGGGAGCGGCAGAGGCCGCGCAGGATTTTCTGGACCGTATACACCAAAACTGCAGTAGCCTGCTCTCCAGCGGGCGCGATGCGCTGGTACCCGTGATCCTCGATGGCGAAAACGCCTGGGAGTATTACGATCGCAACGGCCGGCCTTTCTTCCGCGAACTCTATCACCGCATTCAGAACGACCGGGCGCTGGAAGCGATTACCGTCAGCGAAGCGCTGAAACGAACCGCGCCCGAGCCGCTCACACACATCTTTCCCGGCTCGTGGATCAACGCCAATTTCGACGTCTGGATCGGCGCGGAAGAAGATAACAAATCGTGGCGATTGCTGCTCGATGCGCGCGAGGCCCTCGAGACCGCTCACCATGTTACGCCTGATCGGAGGCGGCGGGCTCTCGAAGAGATTCTTATCGCGGAAGGCAGCGACTGGAACTGGTGGTATGGACCGGAACACGAGACCGCGAATGCCATTGAGTTCGACCAGATTTACCGCGAGCACCTCGCAAATGTATATCGATCGCTGGAACTTCCGGCGCCCCCCGAACTCTCGCATCCCATTGTGAAGATTTATCGGGGAGGAATACAGACTCCGCCCGCGGGGCCAATATCGCCGACGATCAACGGCGTGGTCGATTCATATTTTGAATGGCTTGGTGCGGGAGTTTACCGGGTCGATCAGCGGTCGGGTTCGATGCACGGAAAGCGCACCCTCGTTAAGGAAGTTTATTACGGGAGGGACGACACCGCAGTTTTTCTCAGGATCGACTTTACGGAAGACCCCACCGCTATCGAGAATCTCGAAGTCCATGCCGAGATCCCCGATATGAGTGGAAAGCCGCAAAGGAAGCTAAAGGTGACCTTAACGGCCGGGGGTGTGCTTGTTCAAAGTAGCGAAGGCAAAGCCGCATTTCGCGAGGTAATGGAGATATCGGTGCCCCTCACCGACAAAGTCAGACTTTCCTTTTGGCAGGATGGCCTTCCCATTCAGGCCATCCCGCCTCAGGATTATCTGCGGATTCCGGCTCCGCCCGCCTGGAACGCGTAAGCGGTGGTGTTACGATTTACGGTCTGATTCGCGATTAATCGCATGCTCCAGCTTTTGAGCAACGGCCGGAGTCTTGACATCGCCAGTTAGTATTTCTTTGTTGGTTATATCCCGACCGTACAGGTCACGGTCGGCATCTTTGTCGGGACGCAATGTCGCGCCTTCGAGTGCAAGACCCGCAAAGATTCCGCGAGAACGCGAATAAGAGAGCATCTCGGCGTGCAACGCGGCATCTGTTTGAGCACTTGCATCCCGCCCAACCGGACCCGCTGCCACAGTTGCGTCTCCACCCAGGGTGAATTTATCGGCAAGCAGGTGTTTCATGCCCCCGTCACCGTTGATCAGCACAACGACGTCCGACTCGGATCCGCCGATCTGCAACCCGAAGCTCCCGCCTTCAATCCTCATGGCCGCAGGCGCCGTCCAACCCACGCCGCTATGTCGCCTGCACATGGCGAAGCCGCGTCCATACTTCGCGCCGAAAATGAACCCGGCTTTCTTCATATTGGGTACGATGACGACGCATTGTGCTCTGTTCATCAAGTCCTGGGGGATACCCTTGTCGGAAGCTTTCATCATGTCCGAGAGGACGTCGGCTGCCGCATCCAGCCGGTCAGCAACTTTGCTATCTCGTTCTTCTGCCGTGGCCAGCGGGCTGATCACGGCGCCTATCGCTAAAATCGTTAAGAGTGTAGTACGCATTCCACACATCTCCTTTTCAGATAATACTTTGCTCGTTGGGACCCAATGTACTGAAGAGTACGTTTAATGGCCCAGGGTCGCCGAACGTTGCGCAAAACCCAGCACTACGCCCGGCAATACCCCGAGAAAAAAAGTGCCGATCGCCGGTAGAATCAGCGCGGCTCGCAAACCAGGGGTCAAAGGCTCAATATTATTTGCCACCTCGCCGGGTTCATACATGTACATGACGACGAGAAGGCGCAAGTAGTAGTATGCGGCAACAGCGCTATTCAGCAATCCCAGCACGGTGAGCCACACCAGATTCGACTGAAGTGCAGCCTCGAAGATGTAAAATTTGCCGAAGAATCCGCCGGTGAGCGGAATACCGATCAGCGACATGAGGAAAACAGTCAGCATGGCCGCGGTTACCGGCTGGCGCTTCCCGAGGCCGGCCAGATCTTCGATCTTCACATGCCGTTCGCCTTTGCCCGACATATGAATAACTACGGCAAACGCGCCGATGTTCATTAATGCGTACGCGGCAAGGTAGAACATCGCCGCGGCGGTTCCGATATCGGAATGCGCCGCCAGCGCGACGAGAACGTAACCGGCGTGAGCGATCGAGCTGTAGGCAAGCATTCTCTTGAGGTTCGTTTGAGTGAGCGCCGCGAAATTTCCGATCGTCATCGAGAGGAGCGCTGAGATCCACACCAGCGGCTCCCATCCGCCCGCGATCTGTTGAAACGCCGTCAGGAAGATGCGGAAAAAAATGGCGAACGCGGCCGCCTTCGGTCCGGTCGCCATAAACGCGCTCACGGGGGCGGGAGCGCCCTGATAAACGTCCGGCGCCCAGATCTGAAACGGTGCGCCGGACACTTTGAATCCCAGCCCGACGAACATCAGCGCCGCCGCGACCGCGACCATCCCGAAGGACGAAGACGCCGCCGGGCTGTTGAGCGCCGTGCGAATCTCATCGAGCTTGGTCGTGCCCGTCACGCCGTAAATCATCGCCACTCCGTAAAGCAGGAATGCGGTGGCGAAGGAGCCCAGAAGAAAGTATTTCAGCGCCGCCTCGTTATTGCGCCGATCGTTGCGGAGATAGCCGGCCAGAATGTAGGTGGCGATCGAGGAAATCTCGAGACCGATGAAGATCATGATCAGGTCGTTGGCCGCGACCATGAGGCACTGTCCCACAATGGAGAACAACAGCAGAGCGTGATATTCCCCCGTCTCCGCTGCTTCGAGATCGAGGTACCGGTATGACGCCAGCACCGTCAAAATGCCGATCGCGAGCACCAGGAAGCGGAAAAATGTGGCGAACCCATCCACCACGAGCAGGTTGGAGAACGAAGAACCGGGGACGGAGTTCGCGCCGGCCGCGCCCGCAATAGCAAGGATGAGGGCCAGGATCGAAAGGTGCCCGAATAATTTCGGCAGGCGCCTTGCGAACAGCGGATCGAGAACCATCAACAAGGTGCCGGCAACGGTAAGGATGATTTCGGGCGAGAACCGCAGCAGGTCGTCGGCGCTGGGTGAAAAATTAGCGAGCATGTGCGTTGCCTCCAGCCGCGTGAGGTAGCGCTACCCGCAAGGGAACATTCCCTTTGCTTTGGTCGAGGATCTTCGCATTCGCTTCCGTCACCGGCGGCAGGAAGGTCTGCGTATACACGCCCATCCAGACCATCATCACAACCAGAGGAATCATGCAAGCCCATTCGCGTGCGTTGAAATCGGGCATGTGGTGCTTGACCTCTTCGCTCAATTCCCCGAAGAACACGCGCTGGTACATCCAGAGCATGTAACACGCGGAAAGAATGACGCCGAGCGCCGCGAAGACCGTCCAGATAAAGTTTGCCTGCGCGGTGCCCTGCAGGACAAGGAATTCGCCGACGAAGTTATTCAGCGTCGGCAAACCGATGCTCGCGAGCGTAGTAATCAGGAAGATCGTGGATAGCCAGGGCGCGGCAGTCGCGACGCCGCCGTAATCGGAAATGGCAAGCGAATGCCGGCGTTCATACATGAAGCCGACCAGAACGAATAGAGCGCCGGTCGAGATACCGTGATTCAGCATCTGGTAAACCGCTCCGTCAAGCCCCATCTGTGTGAAGGAAAAGATCCCCAGAACAACAAATCCGAGGTGGCTGACCGAAGAATACGCCACCAGTTTTTTCATGTTCGGCTGAACCATCGCGACCAGCGCGCCATAAACAATTCCGATGATCGCGAGGATGATAATCCAGGGCGCATTCTCGCGCGCCGCTGTGGGGAACATCGGCAGGCAGAAGCGCACCAGCCCGTAAGTGCCCATCTTGAGCATTACCGACGCCAGCATCAGCGAACCGGCCGATGGCGCTTCCACGTGCGCGTCGGGAAGCCATGTGTGCAGCGGGAAGAGCGGGACCTTGATTGCAAACGCGACGAAGAAGGCCAGGAAAAGGAATGTCTCTTCGCCGTGCGTGAGCATGATCTTGCCGCTTTCGAGCCCGCTCAGGATAGCCGCATAGTCGAACGTGCCCGCGCGATTGTAAATGAAGATGATTGCCACCAGCATCAGTACCGAGCCGGCCATCGTATACAGGAAGAACTTGACGGCCGCGTAAATCCGCCGATCATGGCCCCAGATGCCGATCAGGAAGTACATCGGGACCAGAACGATTTCCCAGAACACGTAGAACAGGAACAGATCCCATGCCGCGAATACGCCGACCAGCCCGAACTCGAGCAGGATCAGGAAGGCGAAGAACTCCTTCGCGCGGTCTTTGATATAGCGCCATGAAATCAGGATGGCGATGGGTGTCAGGAATGTCGAAAGGATGATCAGCCAGAGACTCAAACCATCGATCCCCACGTGCCAGTGGATCTCGGGATTGGCTATCCATACGGTGTCGGTGACGAATTGCTGCCCGGCCTGGCCTGTCTGATATCCGGTAGCGAGTCCGAGCGAGAGCACGAAAGTGAGCAGCGAAATGCCGAGCGTGAACGTCCGGATCGCCTGCTCCTGCTTACGCGGGATCAGCAACGTCAGGATGAAACCAATGCCGGGGATCGCGATGAGAAGATCGAGCAGATTCACCGGCCTACTCCTTCCACTACGCCCATCACGAGTAACAGCGCGACGGATCCGATCACGACCCAGGTTGCGTAACTGCGAATATTGCCGGACTGCAGGAGTTTCAAAACGCCGCCAATCGCCTTCGATTCAGTTCCGACCCCGTTGACGATGCCATCGATGACGCCCTGGTCCATGCCATGCCAGAGGACCGTGCGAGAACCGGTGATCATCGGGTTGACTACCGTGGCATCGTAAATTTCGTCGACGAAATATTTGTTGTATACGAGCTTATAGAGGCCGCCGAGCGAGGAGGCGATCTGCTCGGGCAATTCTTTGTTCACGACATACATGTAATAAGAGAGCGCGATGCCCGCCAGTCCGAACACGACCGAAATATACGTCAGCATCATGTTCTCCGCGCCTTCGGCAATCGGGAACATGCCTTCAAGAATGTGGGGAACGTTGAAGGCGAACCCACCCACGAGCGAAAGCACCGCCAGAACAATCAACGGCGCCAGCATAGATGGTGGCGACTCGTGAGGGTGTCCATGCCCTTTGTAATCGCCCCAGAACGTCATCCAGAATGCGCGCCAGACATAAAACGCCGTCATTCCGGCCGTAATTACGCCAACCCAATACATCCACGGCGCGTGGCCGTATGCCGCCGATAAAATTGCGTCTTTACTGAAATAGCCCGATGTGAAAGGGAATCCGGAAATCGCGAGCGATGCGCATGCGAGCGTGAGACAGGTCCAGGGCGCATATTTTTTCAAGCCGCCCATATGCCGCATGTCCTGCTCGCCGTGGCAGGCGTGAATGACACTGCCCGCGCCGAGGAACAGCAGGGCTTTGAAGAACGCGTGCGTCATCAAATGCCAGATGCCGGCTGAGAACGCCCCCACGCCAACACCGAGGAACATATATCCCAGCTGCGACACGGTCGAGTAAGCGAAGACCTTCTTGATGTCGTTTTGCGCCAGGCCGATGGTCGCGGCGAATACAGCCGTCGCGAGGCCGATGATCGCAACCGTCTCCATCGCGGCGGGAGCATGGGTGAAGATCACGGCCGAGCGGGCGCACATGTAGACTCCCGCAGTCACCATGGTCGCGGCATGGATAAGGGCGGAAACGGGCGTCGGACCTTCCATGGCATCCGGCAGCCAGACATATAGAGGGATCTGTGCCGATTTCCCGCATGCGCCGACCAGCAGCAGCAGTGCGATCGCGGTCAGCGTTTCTGTCGGCTTGCCAGGTGCGGCAGAGAAGACCTGACTGAAGCTCAGCGTTCCGAAGTTCACCACGATCAGGAACATCGCGAGCGAAAATCCGAAGTCGCCGATGCGGTTCACAATGAACGCCTTGTTGCCCGCCGTGGTGGCGCTCTTCTTGACGAAGTAGAACCCGATCAGCAGGTAACTACAAAGGCCGACGCCTTCCCAACCGACAAACAGAATCAGATAATTCGCGGCCAGCACCAGGTCCAGCATGAAAAACATGAACAGGTTCAGGTAGGCGAAAAAGCGGTAGTAGCCTTCTTCATGCGCCATGTACCCGGTCGCGTAGATATGAATCAGCGAGCCGATGCCGGTCACGATGAACAGCATGATCATCGTCAGCTTATCGACGGTGAAGTCCCATCCCACCTGAAATTCACCACTCTTGATCCAGGTGAAATAGTGTTCAGTAACGGGCATTGCGGCCAGATCGCCCGCGGTCATAAAAACCTTCACGACCCAGCCGAAGGAAAGTACAACGCTCAATACCGCGACCAGATTGATCATGGACTTCGGCAGTTTGCGGCCGAAGATGCCGTTGATCAGAAATCCGATGAACGGGAGCGCGGGGATTAACCAGAGATTCTGCATTAGTTCCGCATTAATTCTTCAGAGTGCTGATTTCGTCGATGTTCAGCGTCTCGCGGTTCTTGAACACCGTAAGAATGATTGCCAGGCCAACCGCGGCCTCGGCCGCCGCGACCACCATCACAAAGAACACGAAGATCTGTCCGCTGACCTGTTTGTGCATGTTCGCAAACGCGACAAAGCTGAGATTGACCGCGTTCAACATCAGCTCGATGCACATGAACACGGTGATAATGTTCCGCCGGAACAGAAAGCCCGCCACGCCCAGCGCGAACAGCACGGCGCTCAGCATGAGATACCAGGAGATCGGAACGCCGTTGTTCAGGACCTGAAGAGCGTCGGGCATTAATCCATTTCCTTTCGGGCGAGGACGATGGCGCCCAGGATCGCGATGAGAATCAGTACGGAGGTAACTTCGAAGGGGAGCAGGTAATCGGTAAAGAGCGCGAGACCCACGCTCTGCGCCGAACCGCCGGAGAAGTTGCCGAACTTCATGAAGCCCGCGTTCGCGAACTCGCGCTGGATGAAATAGCAAATCATACCGAGGAACGCGACGAGAACCGGCGCGCCCAGCAGTTGCGCAGTCCACGAACGCCCGCGGCGCTCTTCAGCGCCCGCATTCAGCAGCATGATGACGAAGATAAACAGCACCATCACCGCGCCCGCGTAGACGATGATCTGCGCCATCGCAATAAATTCGGCGCCGAGCGCCAGATAGAGAACGGCGATCGAGCCCATCACGCCGATCAGCGACAACGCGCTCGCGATCGGATGCCGCTGCACCACCACATTGACGGCGGACACTACTGCGATCAGCGCGAACAAAAGAAAAAAGAAATAATCCATCGCTATAAGTCCCACTCAGGACGCAAGGGCCACCAGAAATCCGGTAACGAGCAGATTCAACAGCGCTGCGGGAAACAAACCCTTCCATGCAAAACCCATCAACTGGTCATACCGGAAACGGGGCAGCGTTGCACGAATCCACACGAAAACAAAGAGCAGAAAACCACACTTGGCAAGAAACCAGAAAAGCGGCATCAAAATGGGAACCGTTGGCGGGAAAAGCATCAGGCCCGCCAGCCCGAAGAACACGATACCGAAAACCGGCAGCGTGTATCTATCCAGGGGCCGCGCCGGGTTCAGACCGTGATAGATACAAATCGCTCCCGCGCCAAACAGAATCAGCGGCGCAAAGAAGTTCGATCCATATTCGACCGGCCACAACGGATGCCAGCCACCCAGGAACAGCAGCGTCGCGATGGAACAGACGGTCACCATGTTCGCGTATTCGGCCATGAAGAACGAGGCAAAAGTCATGCTGCTGTATTCGACATGGAAACCCGCTACCAGTTCGTTCTCCGCTTCGGGGAGGTCGAACGGGATGCGGTTCGTTTCCGCGAAGGCCGCAATCATGAAAATGATGAAACTGAATATCTGGGGGAACGGTCCGGCGAATACCAACCACTTCGGAATGAAGCCGAGGTTGTAGCCTGCCTGCGAATTGACGATTTCCCGAAGGCTCAAACTACCCGCGATCAGAAGCGGCGACGCGATCGCAAGGCTCATCGGCAGTTCGTAGCTGATCATCTGCGCCGAGCTTCGCAGGCCTCCGAGAAGCGCATATTTGTTATTCGAAGACCAGCCGGCCAGCGCGATTCCATAGACGCCCATCGAACTGACGGCGAGAATGAACAGAATACCGACGTTCAGGTCGGTCAATTGCATCCACGTCGTGTAAGGCCCCACGGTAAGTTGAGTTCCGAACGGAATGACCGAGATCGAAATCAACGCCATGAAAACCGCGAGGAACGGAGCCAGCAGATAGAAGAAACTGTTCACGTGCGGCGGCATGACGCCTTCCTTCGTGATCAGTTTGATCACGTCCGCCAGTGGCTGCAGCAACCCGTGTGGCCCCACGCGCGAAGGACCCATGCGAACCTGCACGTGCGCGATCACCTTTCGTTCCACCCATTGCAGATAAGCGAGCACGGTGAGCAGTACGAACGCAATGATCGCGATCTTGATAAGCGTGATGATGAAAAATACCATTACTGGCGCACGTACTCCTCTTTATCCGGATGCGCGTGGGTCAAACGTTTCTCGATAACTGAATTCAGTATTTTAGAATACCTTCCCAGCGTTCCGGACGTGAAGAGATTATCGTGCGCGGACCAGATCAGGTCCGGACGGCTCTCAACACCAACTCTTCCATTGACGGGGGTAGTCTGTTGCGCACCAACTGTCACCAGCGCCAGCGGAATGTCGTACCCTTTCACGGTACGGCGGATTTCGTTATAAACGGTCTCCGGCAACCACGGCCCCATCTCCGCCGCGAGACCCATTTCTTTGGCAATCAGGCCGATGATCTCGAGATCCGGTTTTGCTCCGATGGTTGAAATGGCGCGCTTGAGGCGCTGCACTTCGCCGCAGACGTTCGTAACGGTCCCGTTCTTCTCGTACGCGCTCGCAGCTGGCAGAAGGACATCGGCGCGCTGCGCGGTTTCCGTCAGGAACATGTCCTGTACCACGACGAACGCCTTCTGCGATCCCAGCGGACCCTCCTTCAGAGGATTCGCCCCCACCACCCAAACGGCATCCAGATCGTCCGCTGCCAGCATCTCGCGTACGGTCAGGCCCGGAGTTTGGGATGCCTGATAACCAGGCAGGAGTTCGGGCGTAAGGCCCATGTCGATGGCGCCGCGCGAATTCGAATAATCAAGCAGCGGGCAATACTTCACGCCAATTCCCAGCGACTGGCCGAAGGCCACCAGCTTGCGGACGTCATCGCCTTTGACGGAATCGCTGAACAGGATCGCCAGTTCGGATTCCGCTGCCAGCGCGTCGCGAAGTTCGGCCAGCGCGTCGAGCTCGGTTCCGCTGCTCTTGCGGATGGATTTCGTGGAATATTGATCTTCACGGACATTCCCCGCCGTGATCACGTAGATGTGCGCGTCGTGATGGCGCTTGTTCGCACGGATCTGGAAGGAAAGGAACGGCTGCTCGATCGCGAGATCCGCGCCGACGATCAGGAAGGCTTTGCGTTCGTAGAAATCCTGCGTTGTGGCCAGTTGACCGACGGTACCACTAAGGGCATCCATCAGCGTCACAACGTCGCCGGTACGGTGATGATCGATATTATTCGTGCCCAAACCTTGCCGGGCAAACTTCTGCAGATAGAAATTCTCTTCGTTGGAAGTGTGATTCGAACCGACGACGCCGAACTTTCCGTCACGCGCTTTGATCCGGGTGAATTTCTCCGCGATGGTTGAAAGCGCTTTCGACCACGATGCCGGCTCCAGCTTGCCGTTAGCGGCGCGAATCATCGGCGATTGCAGGCGATCGGCATGATGGGAAAAATCGAACGCATACCGGCCCTTGATGCACAGGAACTCGCCGTTGATGCCGGACCGGTCGCGGTTATTGCCGCGGATAATCTCATCGTTCCGCACCCCGAGGGTCGTCTTGCAGCCATTGGAACAATGCGTGCAAATCGTGCCGACGTGTTCCATTTCCCAAGGGCGCGTCTGATACCGGTACGCGCCACTAGTCAACGCTCCCACCGGGCAAATGTCGATACACTGGCCGCATTCGTCACAGTTGAGGTGGTCCCCTTCGTTCGGCGCAATCAGCGAGACTGCGCCGCGATTGACCACGCCCAGCGCTCCCACGCCCATGCCTTCACTGCACGCTCGCACACAGCGGAAACAGAGAATGCAGCGTGGGCCGTCGTAGAAAACCACGGGCGACCACTGCTGCTCGTCGACGTGCCTCTTGTTTTCGGTGAACCGGCTCTCGCCCGCGCCGTAGCGGAAGGCCATGTCCTGCAGTTCGCACTCGCCGCCCTTGTCGCAGACCGGGCAATCGAGAGGGTGATTCGCCAGCAGGAATTCGAGCATGTATTTCCTCGACGCTCTCACCTGCGCGGAATCCGTATGGATAACCATGCTGTTCCCGACCAGCAGCGTACACGCCACCTGCAGCTTCGGCATTTTTTCGACTTCCACCAGACACATGCGGCAGGCAGCCTGCAGCGAATAGCCTTCGTAGTAGCAGAATGACGGGATCTCGATTCCCGCGCGTTTGGCCGCGTCGATGACCAGGGTGCCGGGAGGCGCTTCGAGCTCCCGTCCGTCGATTGTAAATTTCACCAGATCAGCCATTGGATTTTTCGTCGCTGTTCCTGCTACGCCGCCACCAGCCGCGAAGACTTTTCGTACGGACAAGGCTCGCCGTTCAGATGAGCCACAAACTCTTCCTCGAACTTTTCGACTATCGAAATCGTCGGCAGCGCGGCCGCGTCGCCCAGCGGACAGAATGTCCGCCCCAGCATATTCCTTGCAAGATCGCCGATCAACACGATATCGCTGCGCTGCCCCATGCCTTCGTGGAACCGCGTCAGCAGTTTGCGAAGCCAGGTCGTACCCTCGCGGCACGGGATACACCAGCCGCAGCTCTCATGCGCATAAAAACGCATAATCCGTAGAGCAGCTTTCACCATGCACGTGTCTTCGTCCATGACAACCACGCCGCCGGATCCGAGCATCGACTTCGCCGCGGCCAGCGTGTCGAAATCCATCGCCAGATCGCACTCGTCCGCCTTCAGGACCGGGCATGACGACCCACCCGGAATCACGGCCTTCAGCTTTTTCCCGTTGCGCATACCGCCGCCCACTTCATTGATCATGCGCATCAGGTTGAAGCCCATCGGCAGTTCGTAAACGCCGGGCTTGTTGATGTGGCCGGAAAGGCAGAAAAGACGCGTTCCGCCGTTTTTCGGAGTTCCCAGACCCGCGAAGTAAGCTCCACCGTGGAGAATAATCGGCGGCACTGAACAGAATGTCTCAACGTTGTTGAGGACGGTAGGCGACTGGTAAGCCCCCGCGACCGCCGGGAATGGCGGACGAATTCTCGGCACGCCGCGCTTGCCTTCGAACGATTCGAGCAGCGCCGATTCCTCGCCGCACTCATATGCGCCCGCGCCCGAATGCGTTGACAGATGAAACTTGAACCCGCGCCCGAGAATGTTATCGCCGAGGTAGCCGCGCGCGTACGCTTCATCGAGCGCGCGATCCACAATATCGATCAGATACCGGTATTCCCCGCGAATGTAAATGTATCCCTGCTGAGCTCCCACAGCGAGACCGGCAATCAGAATCCCTTCGATCATCTGATGCGGATCGTATTCGATGAGCAGCCGGTCCTTACACGTACCCGGCTCACTCTCATCCGCATTCACCATGATGTATTTCGGCTTCGGCGATTGACGCGGCACGAAGCTCCATTTCATGCCCGTCGGGAATCCGGCACCGCCCCGGCCTCGCAAACCCGAGGCTTTCACCTCGTTGATAATCTCGTCCTGGGTCATACCCAGCGCTTTTTCGAGCGCCTTGTATCCATCCGTCGCGAGGTAGGTTTCGATTGAGGCGGAATTCGGCATCCCGAAACGCTTCGACAGAATTCTGACTTCCAGCGGATCGGGTTGGTTATAAAGCATCAGCTGTTGACCTTCACTACTTCGGAGATCTCCTCGGGCCGCTTGCCCACCGCAAGCCCGTCGATCAGTTTTTCCAGTTGCTCCATGGTTACGTCGTGATAGAAGTCGTAATTAACCTGAATCGCCGGTGCCCAGGAGCACGCCCCGATGCACTCCACTTCTTCGAGCGAAATGCGCCCGTCCGCCGTAACCTGTTTGTGGCCGATCCCGAGTTTGTGGCAGGCCTTATCCCACAACTCCTCGCCGCCCACCAGCAAGCAGGAAATGTTCGTGCAGATCTGAACGTGATACGTACCCATCGGCTTACGATGGAGCATCGAGTAATAGGTCAGGACTTCCTGAACCTGCAGCGGCGTTACACCGACGCGCCTGGCGACTTCCTCGATCAATTCGTCCGTCATCGAGCCCACTTCGTCCTGGGCGTAGATGAGCATGGGGATCATCGCCGAGCGTTTCCGGTCGGCGGGGTATTTATTGAGGAATTTCTCGAAACGAGCTTCCAGTTCGGGCGAAAACGTCATTCTCTAAATTCGTCCCTCGATTGCACCGATTCTTCTGTCATGAGCGTCGACGAGCGTCGCCAGATGGGCCGACATCTTCTTCAAAACCTCAAGTTCGCCCTGCTGGCTGGTTGCGTTCTTGAGAAGAGCCTCCGATGCGCCGGCCAACACCTGAATACTTTCATACTGGCTCGCCGAAGCCACACGCAGCGCTTCGATCTTCACGCCCATAGCTTCGATGTCGTGAAACGCCAGCTCCAGATTCATCCTCAATGCGTCGATCTTTTCTTCAAAATCCATCGCGTTCGCTTTCGACCCGAACCTATCGGTCCGTATCTCCCAGCA
>Ga0187876_1002072_pt1 | contig 15529 bp, 12 predicted proteins | sample June2016WEW_17_4_FD_133000 | JGI IMG/M metagenome (GOLD analysis project Ga0187876, IMG submission 133000) | Peatland microbial communities from SPRUCE experiment site at the Marcell Experimental Forest, Minnesota, USA - June2016WEW_17_40 | ecosystem: Environmental > Terrestrial > Soil >...
CGCTCATCAGAGAACTGGAGGTCCTGACCACCTCTAAGTCAGAGGTTGTCAAACGCAGGAAGGCGTCGTAGAGTGGGTTACGCAGGGGTCGCGACTTTCAACGGAGTTCCGGACGTTCCCCGCCGGTTGGGCGGAGGCCTCAAGATCAGCTCCGAGCCGGGTCGAGGGACGCTCGTCCGAGCGTCGCTGCCGGTTGCCGAACTGGACGGGAGGAATGGTCATGAAGCCAATTCGTATCTTGCTGGCTGACGACCATACGGTGGTGCGCGACGGACTGCGCGCCCTGCTGGAGCACGAGTCCGACATGACCGTGGTGGCGGAAGCGGCCGACGGACGGGAATGCATCCGGCTGGCGGAGACGGAGGCTCCCGATGTGATCGTGATGGATATCGCCATGCCCAACATGAACGGCATGGAGGCCACGCGCCGGGTTCTCGCAGCGAACGCGCGGGTCGGCGTTGTGATCCTGAGCATGCACCAGGACGAGAGCTACGTCCTGGGTGCGCTGAAAGCCGGTGCGAAGGGGTACCTTCTCAAGGATTCGATCCGCAGCGAGGTAGTGCAGGCGATTCGTGCCGTATCGCAAGGACGTTCCTTCCTGACGCGCAAGGTTGCCCGAATTCTTCAGGAAGATTACATTAGCCGGCTGCAGCAGCGCGGCCTGGAGGACCGTTACGACCTGCTCTCGGATCGCGAGCGGGAAGTTTTGCAGATGATTGCGGAGGGACGCTCAAACAAAGAAGTCGCCAACCTGTTGAATATCAGCCTAACCACCGTCGAAACTCATCGGGGCCATATCCTGCAAAAGCTCGACATCCACAGCGTCCCGGAACTCATCCTCTACGCCGTGCGCAAGGGCATCATTTCTTGATGAACTTGCAGGGAGTCGGCCTATTGTTTCTTGAGTCTTGAGTCGCCCTTCAGAAGGGAATTTACAGGCGGCGAAAGAAAGGCTGGGAGCCAATGAGGTGCTCAAATGCACTCTCCTTCTACCGCGTTGCCTAACAATCCAGCCGTGCGCCACCAGCGGCACCACACCATCCCCACTACCTCTTCCTCTTTCCGGCGACCATCGTGCTTGCTCCGCCCAAGATCACTATCGCACTCACAAAGGGTGACACCTTCTTCTCGCGCTGGGTTTCCGCACCCACGGATACGCCACCGGCCTTAAAGCCTTCTTGCTCGTTGCGAGGCATCGGCACAACGAGCGAAACGATGCCCAGAATCAGCACTGCCATTCCAACCCAAAACAGAGCTTTCACGCGCTCTCCTCCCGAGTTTGGGGGATCTCACGTAGCGAGTCGCCGGGCCAAATTGTCTCGGCGGCGACACCACCCCCGGCCTCAGGCGCGCCGAAAAAAAGGCGTGCCGCATCACGGACCAAGCCCCTCATCAAGCGCGCTTTTGCAGCAGTCGGAGAGTCCAGGCTCCGCCCAAAGCCAGCAATCCAAACAGCGCGATCAGGGGCAACGAACTTGCCGTCGCGGGCAACGTCGCCGCCGGCGCTACTATCGGCTCCGCTGCTGGCGGCGGTGTGACCGCCTGTGCGAGTTCCACATCTTCTCCCGTGGGTTTCACCGCGATCACGGGCGCCTGCTTCAACTGCACTACTTCCGGCTCGTTTACCGTCAAGATCGGCTTTTCGACCTCAAGCGGCAAATCCGCCGTGGTGGCGAGAACTGGTGTGTTGGCCGTCTTGGCTAACTCAACTGCTTTCGCTCGCGGGTAGACAAACTCCTCGCCCCAGACTTTGCCCGGATAGAACCACGCCCGAAGTGCCTCTGGCAAACCGGCCGGCCGCTCCCGGAAGGTAACTACGGTTTTGCCGGTCGCCCTTAGGCGATAGTTTGGGATGGCCAGTATGGTGGCGTAAACCACTGTCTCGTCCTTATTGAAGATCTGGACGATGTGCCGGTCGCTCTGCGAGTCCAAGAGTTTGAACACATAGGTGCCGGCCGGCAGTACACCCCACCCCTTGAGATGGACTCCCGGGATCTCTACAGGCGCGCTGAAGGTCATCACTGTTTTGTCGTTCCATTCGTCCGCCTTTGCGGCTGGCGAAAATGCCACGCCCACTAGGGCCAGACTGAACACGGCTGTTGTTACTGTTCTCAAAACACTCATCTGCTTCTTCGCCTTAGCTCTAGAATCTGTGCCAGCGGCTCTGCGATTTGTCGGGTACCATACGTCGGACGAGAAGCATTCCGAGGTCCATCGGCACACGACTGCGCGAAGAACGCGCCTGTCGTCCCGTCCAGGGCCGTGTTTGCTGCACCTTGAAAACATGCGGCACAGCGCCAAAGCTGAGAATCTCGCACGAGGTGGTCCAGAATAGAACCCCGCTGTTCGGAGGGTCAGGCCACCGAGGCAGCGTGGGGCTAGCACGACCTCACCGGCGCCGTGATGCAACGGCTGCACTTTGAAATGCGAGATTTGCCGACCCGCCATCTGCGAATGCCGCTGCCAGGCCGGTCTCGCAGCCGTCCAAGGCCTTCAAGTGCGGCCCGGCATGCAAGTGATGTTCATGGCCAAGCGCACGCGGAGTGCCGTCCTCAACGAGCGTCCCGGAGGAAACCTTTTTCCTGCAAAAGCCGCTTGTGCTCGGCGATCCTCCTCGTCTATTCCAACATCGGCGTCGGGCACACTGCTCTTGGTCTCCTTCCGCGTATAAAGTCTTGGCTTTCCTCGTTCCCCCGCGTCCGAGTGGCGAATGAACTGCTACGAATGGCCTGGAGATTCGCCGTTGCACTTCCAACTGCATCCAGGCCGATGGGGCTGCTTCCAAATGCAGCAACGGCGCATCGTTGACGGGCTTGGCCATTTGCAGACAATGCTCATTCACCAGGACTGGACATTTGCCCAGTTCCGCCGGCCGATATCGAAGGCTAACATTCGGAGTAGCGCTGCGCTGAGAAATCAATGAGCGGCCGATCAGAGGAGTGTGTTTCGTCGCCGGAGCGGACCGCAGCGGTCCTTGCAGTCAGTCCTTCGCCCGCTGAGCGCGTTCGACTTCGAAAGATCCTCTCCCAGGAAAACTGGCTACTGTACGAGGCTTCAGACTGCTGTGAAGCTTTGGCGTTGGTGCGCGACCAAAGTGTTCCGGTGCTCCTCTGCGAGCGTGATCACGCCGACGGCAACTGGGAAGACCTTTTGAACACCACGGCGAGCCTGCCGGCTCCGCCGAATCTTATTGTGTTCTCTCGCTTGGCCCGACGAATCCCTCTGGGCGAAGGTGCTGAATCTGGGTGGCTTCGACGTACTGATAACGCCTTTCGATCCGGAGGAGGTCTTGCGAGTCATATTCGCCGCCTGGAGCCGGTGGGAATGCGACTTTGGTGCGAGCACCGCCAAAAACACGAAGGCTGCGGACCGCCCAGTTGCATCCGCTGGAAAATGTTGTCGCACCGCCCGGTCGGACGGCCGGGACCTTAACGTGAGTAGTTGAGTGGTCTAGTATCTAGCGGGAACGTACCGTAGAGAACGCCGGCATTACGGAGCAACGGAAAGGTGGTAGGGCCATGATCGAGAAACCAACACACGGCGAGCAGCCAGAGTTGCCTGCAGATGAACAGGTTAGACCCGCCGGAAATTACCGTATTTTCGGGCGATGGCGTACGCTGAAACTCATCATTCTTGCTACGGTCGTCCTCGTTGCTTTCCTGGGCTTCATTTCCGGCTTGATACAGAAGGGGCTGTGGATGGGGCAACTGGGCTATTCCGGCGTCTTTTGGACACTCCTGTCCCTGCGGTGGGGGCTATTTTGCGCGGCTTTCGCTGTCGCGCTTCTTTACCTCTGGATCAATCTTCGCCTAGCGGCGAGAAACGGCGCCACTTTTCGTGCGGGTCACTTGACCAGCGAGTCTGCAATTTCTGCGAACCTCGGTTTTCAGATCTCTCCCGTGGTTTTGAAACTAGCCATGGGCACGATCGCTGCTGTCGCCGCTCTGATCTTTGCTCTGATCTTCTATGGCCAATGGGATACGTATCTCCGGTTCCGATACGGCGGATCCTTTGAGTTGTCCGATCCTCTCTTTGGAGTCGGTGTCGGTTTTTATCTATTTCGTCTTCCCTTTTATGAACTTTTGCAGGGCAGTCTGGTCGCATTGGCGTTGATTACCCTTCTGGCCGTCCTGGCCTTCTACGTGTATTTCGGGTCACTACGGTTCGGCCGCAGCGGACAGATGGATGGCCGGAGCGCGAAGGCCGCTCCGCATCTGTCCACTCTGTTCTTTGTCCTGGTCGGCAGTTTTGGATGGGGGTTTTACCTAGACCACTACGAACTCCTCTACTCCACTCAGGGAGTAGTTTACGGAGCCGGTTATACGGCGGATCATGTGACTCGCATCGCCTACTGGATCATGGTCGTCGCGGCGGCGGCGCTATGCGCGCTGCTGGCGCTTAATATCTTCCGGCCGCGATTCAGAGCGGTGGTGATTGGATCCGGAGCTTACGTTGGCTTGTATATAATAGCCGTTTGGCTGTCGCCGGCTCTTTTTCAGAGGTTCATGGTGCAGCCGAACGAGCTGGCCCGCGAAACTCCATACCTCAAGAACAACATAGAATTCACCCGAAAAGCCTACAGCCTCGACACGATTCAGGAAACATCCTACCCGGCGCTGGCCGACCTGACGCCCGACGTGATTGCGAGAAATGAAGACACGATCCAGAACATCCGTCTCTGGGACTACCGTCCATTGCTTCAGATGTACCAACAAGCCCAGGAGATACGGCTCTATTATCAGTTTTACGGGGTTGATGTGGACCGCTACCACCTGCCGGACGGTTATCACCAGGTGATGCTTTCGACCCGCGAGCTCTCCCCGGAGCTTCCCGCGGAAGCCCAAACCTGGGTTAACCAAAAGTTGCAGTTCACGCATGGTTATGGCTTGGTCATGAGTTTCGTCTCGAAGACTATGGGTGGTGGCTTTCCGCAGTACGTTCTTGAGAATATCCCACCTGAATCCGCTTACGGTCTGAACATAAACCAGCCTTCCATCTACTATGGCGAGTCGATGCCTGGATATCGGATCGTCGCCACCGGCGTTAAGGAGTTCGACTACCCCAAGGGGAATCAGAATGTCTACACCAGTTACGCCGGAACCGGAGGCATCCCGCTGGACAGCTTGTGGAAGCGGCTTTTGTTCGCCTGGACTCAGGCGGATGTCAACATACTGTTTACGTCCTATCTTCAGCCGGAAAGTAAGATTCAGATCTGGAGGCGCGTTCAGGAGCGCGTGCAACAGATCGCTCCGTTCCTAGGCCTCGACCAGGACCCCTACGCCGTGGTGAGCGAGGGCAAACTGTACTGGATCCAGGATGCTTACACCTTCTCGGATCACTATCCTTACTCCAGCCCTCACGCCGCCGCCTTTGAGCGAGGGCTGAACTACATTCGCAACTCCGTCAAGGTGGTTGTGGACATGTATGACGGAACCGTCCGGTTCTACGTCATGGATCCGAACGACCCCGTTCTGGCGGTTTACCGGCGTGCGTTTCCGGGCGTATTCCAAGACCTGAATCAGCTTTCAGCAGATCTGAAAATGCATCTGCGGTATCCGGAGGATCTCTTCTCCATCCAGGCCGACCAGTACACAACATTCCATATGACGGTTCCGCAGGTCTACTATAACCGCGAGGACCTCTGGGTGCTCCCCAACGAGACATACGCGGGCAAGGTCGCGCCCATGGAGTCCTATTACATTCTGATGAAACTCCCCGGAAGCAGCCAGCTCGAGTACCTCCTCATGACTCCTTTCACGCCTCAGAAACGGAATAACATGATCTCTTGGTTAGCCGCCAGGTGCGATTTCCCCGAATACGGGAAGATGCTCTTTTACGAACTTCCCAAGGAGAAGCTGATCTATGGACCGATGCAAATCGAGGCGATGATCGATCAGAACACTATGATCGCCCAGCAACTGACCCTCTGGGACCAAAAAGGGTCGAGAGTCATTCGTGGAAACCTGATCGCAGTACCGATCGAGAACTCCTTTCTCTATGTGGTGCCGCTGTACCTCACGGCCGCGGGCACGGACTTCCCCCAACTCAAGCGCGTGATCGTGATTTCGGGGGACAAAGTGGCGATGGAGCCCACCCTCGATGAGGCAATCCAAGCCGTCTTCGGCACGCAACAACCCCAGAATGCCGCGCAAGCTCCCCGTGTGCAACTGGACTTGGGCCAGGCGAGGGCGCAATTCGATGATGCCCAGAAGGCAATGCAGCAGGGGAATTGGGGAGACTTCGGCAAGGCGATGGACGCCCTCAAGCGCTTGCTGAACGGGTCGCCAAAGTGATCACTCTTATTGCAGACAATCTAAGGCTGCGCTGGCGCCTTTCGTGGCCAGGGAGTTTAGTGGTGAGCGGACCGAGGCATAAAATGGGACAGGCCGGTCCAGCCACGAGAATACATCCTAGTCAGAATGCCGGCGTCGAAAACAGCGCCGATGTGCTGGAAGAAATCTGGCGCACTGCAGACCGCAAACGCCCAAAGGCCAACTTCACTTTAGGCTCACGCTTAGTCCGTAGGCTCCGGGTTGCTCTGGCTGGCATGAAGACGGACGTCTTCGGAGCCTCTCTATGCTGCAAAGCTTCGCTCGGACTGAGCCGTCTGACGGCAGCACCGTGGACTCCCTTGTGCGTTCGATGCCAGGAAGCCGCCGACCGCGACGATGCGGAGGTTCTCAAACTTCGTTCACGTGGCTGACGCGTACTGCGCCGGAACTCACGTGAAATGCAACGAAATCGATTTGGAAAGATAGAAAGGAACGGAAGTCATGTTGGAAACGAACTCGGTAGTAGCTATTTACGGAACCCACGCCCAAGCAGAGGAAGCGGTAAAGGAACTGCAGCGGTCTGGGTTCGATATGAAGAAAATGTCCATCGTTGGCAAGGACTATCATACCGACGAAAACGTCGTCGGATACTATAACACCGGCGACCGCATGAAGTACTGGGGCAAGCAAGGGGCCTTCTGGGGAGGACTCTGGGGCATGTTGTTCGGCGCCTTCTTCATCATTCCAGGCCTCGGGCCGATATTAGTGGCCGGCCCGTTGGTCGCCTGGATCGTCGGCGCATTGGAAGGCGCCGTCGTGGTGGGGGGATTGAGCGCGCTCGGCGCGGGGTTGTACAGCATTGGCATCCCTAAGGACAGCGTCGTCCAGTATGAGGCAGCGCTCAAGGCTGACAAGTTTCTCCTTCTGGCCCACGGCACCGTGAACGAGGTGGCCCAGGCCAGGGACATCCTGCAGACGACTCACCCGCTTGAGATTAAAACGCACGCAGCGGAACGCGAGCAATCCGCCTTGGTTAGCGCCAGGTAGTCGGGTATATAACCACGGCATTCACCAATCTGGAGAAAACAACGTTTAAGGAGAACTTCTATGCATAACAACGTGTTGATCGTTTCGGTAGCAAGCCTGGCTTTGGCCCTGCCTGCTTTGGCGTCGGATCGCGATGATGACATTGGGCGTGTTCAAAAAGCGACCCAGGTCTTCCAGGAAATCATGAGGACGCCTGACAAGGGCATCCCCCAAGACCTGCTGGAAAAGGTGCAATGCGTTGCCATCATTCCAGGAGAGGAGAAGGCAGCCTTCATATTCGGCGGCAACTACGGCAAGGGTTTGGCTACCTGCCGCACTGAGAATGGCTGGAGTGCTCCGATGTTTGTGGCTGTCGGAGGCGGGAGCGTCGGCTTCCAGATTGGTGCCTCTTTCACCGACGTGGTGTTGCTGTTTATGAACGACCATGCTTTGCAAAGCCTGCTGAGTGACAAATTCAAGATCGGCGCCGACGTAACCGTGGCAGCAGGGCCGGTGGGGAGACAGGTATCCGCCAACACGGACGTGAAGCTCAATGCGGAGATCCTGAGCTATTCGCGCAGCAAAGGTGTTTTTGCCGGGGCCAGCGTGGATGGCGCCGTCGTGCAGGCCGACCACAGCGGAGACAAAGCCATGTACGGCTCCGATGTCACCCACCAGGAAATCCTCCACGGCAAAGTTGCGCTTCCTGAGTCGGCGCGGAGACTGCTGGCGGACCTTGCCAAGTACCCCGCGCACCGTTGAAACCGGCGCTGGAAGGCGGCTCCGATGACAACTTATTCGAATACGACGGCCACTAAAGGACCAAAGTCACCCCGAGTCGGAATTAGAACGCTTCTGTTTATAGTCGTCTTGACAGTCATCTTTTTTCTGCTCGCACAAAGCATGGTGCATCACCGCTTCCATCAAGGCGGCTGGGTCAACCGGAACGGCAGGGTCGTACCATAGCAGCGAGCTCGGGCGAGGTGGATCGCGGCGCGGCCATCTGCGGTAGTGGCGTGGGTGCGTGCATTGCCGCCAATAAGGTGCCGGGCGTGCGGGCCTGCCTGATCCACGAGTGTTTCTCAGCCCACCAGGAAGCCGAGGAAAACGACATGAATGTGATCTGCCTCGGGGGCCACGTCGTCGGGAATGCCGTCGCGTGGGAGTTGGCAAGGACATTTCTGCAGGCACGATTCAGCGGCGCCGAGCGTCACCGGCGCCGTCTGGCTAAAGTTGCAAGGCTGGAAACCAGGGAGACAGAATCATGAGCGGTAGCCCTTTGACCTAAAACAAAGTCTCCTGGAGGGAGCCATGACACAACGTGAAACAATGCGCAAGGTCCGGAAACTTCGGTACTCAGCCGCTCTTGGGCTGTTGCTCCTCTTCCCGGTGCCGGCGGCCTACGCATATTCCGTTCTCACCCACGAAGCCATTATCGATTCGACCTGGGACAGTGCGATCAAACCACTGCTGCTCAAACGGTTCCCGGCTGCCACCGCGGACGAGCTGACGCAAGCACACGCATTCGCCTACGGAGGATGCATTATTCAGGATTTTGGGTACTATCCATTCGGCAGTAAGTTTTTCAGCGATCTGACACATTACGTCCGGGTCGGTGATTTTATCCTCAACATGATCCGCGACTCCCAAAACCTTAATGAGTACGCTTTCGCTCTGGGAGCATTGTCACACTATGCCGCCGACAATAATGGCCACTCAATAGCCGTTAACCGGGCCGTTCCTTTGTTCTACCCGGAGCTGGGTCGGGAATTCGGAAAGGTGGTAACGTATGCCAACAATCCGCCTGCCCACTACAAGACGGAGTTCGCCTTCGATGTTTTTCAGGCCGCCAAGGGCCGCTATGCCTCCGCTGCATACAAAGACTTCATCGGATTTCAAGTGGCAAAACCCCTGCTCGAGCGGGCCTTCGAGAATACCTACGGATTGAAACTGGAAGAAGTATTCATGAGCGTCGATCTCGCCATCGGATCGTATCGCCGTGCGGTCGGCACGATTCTTCCAGCGATGACCAGAGTAGCCTGGCAAATCAAGAAACAGGAGATCAGGAAGGATGCTCCCAGCGTTACCCGCAAGACCTTCCTCTTCAACCTATCCCGTTCCAGCTACGAAAAGAACTGGGGCGCTACTTATAAGAAACCGGGGATCCGGTCGAAAATCCTGGCATTTCTATTTCGCATTTTGCCAAAGGTGGGCCCGCTCCGGCCGCTGGACTTTAAGAGGCTGACACCCGAGATCGAAAAGATGTACATGGCCAGCTTCAACTCTACGATTGACCGTTATCGCGAACTGCTTTCGGAACAGAAGGCGGGTGATCTTAAGCTGCCGAATGACAATCTTGACGTGGGAACGTTCACCGCGGAGGGGAAATATACGCTGATGGATGCTGCTTACTCGCAATTGCTACACAAGTTGCAGGGCCGCTACGCGGAAATACCGCAAGAACTTCGAAGTGATATTCTCGCTTTCTACCACGACCCTGTCGCTCCGAATTCGACCAAAGCTAACGACAAGGGCTGGGCCAGGGTGGTCAAGGAACTCGATCAATTGCAGGCCGTGGACGTGGATCTGCGGCATCGGCCGACCGCCCCAGTGGGAGTACCTCTGTCCAGATGAAGACGACCGTCCAGGCCGTTCCCCGCCTGATCGCCTGCAAGTTCAACGGCCGCTTCGAAACAGATTCGGAGTTGCAGGGGAGATTCATGTTGAAACGGTTGGGTGCCTTGGGTGCCGGGCGTGCGGGCCTCTCTGATCCACGAGTATTATCCAGCCCACCAGGGAGCCGAGGACGACGATATGAAGGTGATCTGCCTCGGGGGCCACGTCGTCGGGAATGCCGTCGCGTGGGAGTTGGTAAAAGAACATTTCTGCAGGCACGATTCAACGGCGCCGAACGTCACCGGCGCCGTCTCGCTAAGGTCGCAAGTTTGGAAAACACGGAGGAAATGCTATGAGCGTGAATCCTTTGAGGGAGTTGGGAACCCTTGGTCAATCCCTATGGCTGGACTATATCCGGCGTGATCTGATCGCCAGCGGAAAACTCCGACGTTTGATCGAGGAGGATGGATTACGGGGGATGACCTCGAACCCGTCCATTTTCGAGAAAGCGATTGCGGACAGTCACGATTACGACGATGACATTCGTGCCATCGCGTTTAGCGGAAAAGGCGCCGAGACAATCTACGAAACACTCAGCCAGCACGACGTGCAGAACGCCGCCGACGAATTCCGGACTCTCTACGACCGGACTGATGGCAAAGATGGATATGTCAGCCTGGAGGTCAATCCGCACCTGGCGCACGAAACTAAGGGGACGATTGAGGAAGCCCGCCGGTTGTGGGCCGCGCTGGACCGGCCGAATGTCCTCATCAAGGTGCCGGCAACGGCCAATGGGCTACCCGCCATCCAGCAACTGATCAGCGAAGGCATCAGCGTCAACGTGACGCTGCTGTTTGGATTGCCGCGGTACGCCCAAGTGGCGGAAGCCTATATCGCTGGCCTCGAAGCGCGCGCGGCCCAGGGGCAGCCTTTGAAGCATTTAGCCTCGGTGGCCAGCTTTTTTGTAAGCCGCATTGATGCGCTAGTCGATCCGCCGCTGGAAAAACTCATTGTACAAGGCTGCAAGGAGTCGGAGCTGGCGAGAAAGGCTCGCGGGCAAATCGCCGTCGCCAGCGCGAAGATGGCGTATCAACACTACAAAGAGATCTTTGCCTGCGACCGGTTTAGAAAGCTGGCCGCTAAAGGCGCTCGAGTCCAGCGGCTGCTCTGGGCCAGCACCGGCACCAAGAACCCCAACTACAGTGACGTGAAATACATTGAGGCTCTCATCGGACCGGATACGGTCAACACGGTGCCGCTCGAAACCATGGATGCCTATCGCGACCATGGAGAGCCGAAGGCCCGGCTCGAACACGATGTCAAAGAAGCCCAGTGGCTGTTGGAGCAACTGTCGGAACTGGGTATCGGCATCGACAATGTGACTCGGCAGCTTGAGGACGAAGGAGTCGAGAAATTCATCAAGCCGTTCGACAAACTGATGGAGACCGTGGCGCAAAGGTCAGCACGGCAGTTGACGAGACAAGCATGAAGGTAAGTCCATATGCGGGAAAGCCGGCTGAAGCATCGATGCGGGTGAACAATCCCCGGGATCGGAGCGACAAATTATGAGCAAACAGGACCGTGCCAGCCACCCCATATACAGTCTCCTACCCACGGAAATCGAGGGGTTCGATTCCCTGGTGGAACTCGCCCTGGATATGCGCTGGTCGTGGAATCACGCGACCGACGAAGTCTGGCGGCAGCTTGATCCCGACCTCTGGGCGATGACGAACAACCCCTGGGTAGTCCTGCAGACGGCCTCCCGCGACGAGATCAAACGTGTGTTAGGCGATCCCGTTTTCCGCAAGAGCGTGGATGGGTTGGTCGAAGCCAGTCGCCAGGCGGCCAAAGCGCCCGCGTGGTTCCAGCGGAACCATGCGGAGGCTCCACTGACCTGCGCCGCCTATTTCAGCATGGAATTCATGCTGAGCGAGGCATTGCCAATCTACTCGGGCGGGCTCGGGAACGTGGCGGGCGACCAACTCAAGGCCGCCAGCGATCTCGGCGTACCTGTGGTCGGCGTTGGGCTCCTCTACCAGCAGGGTTATTTTCGCCAGGTGATTGACAAAAACGGAGATCAACAGGCCCTCTACCCGTATAACGATCCTGGACAGCTGCCGATCATGCCGTTGCGCCAACCAAACGGGGAGTGGTTGCGGCTGGAGATCGCGTTGCCTGGATACTCGGTCTGGCTGCGCGCCTGGCAGGTCCTGGTTGGCAGGGTGAAGCTTTACCTGCTGGACAGCAATGACGCGGCGAACTATCCGGTTCATCGAGGAATTACCAGCGAGCTCTACGGGGGCGGCCCGGAATTGCGCCTCAAGCAGGAAATGCTGCTCGGGATCGGCGGATGGCGGCTGCTCCGCGCGCTCGGGCTTCAACCGGAGGTCTGCCACCTGAATGAAGGACACGCGGCGTTGGCCGTTCTGGAACGTGCCCGGAGCTTTATGGAAGATACGGGCAAGCCCTTCGAAGTGGCACTGGCCGTGACTCGAGTTGGCAATCTCTTCACCACGCACACGGCGGTGGCCGCGGGCTTTGACCGTTTCGCTCCGGCCCTTATCGAGCAATACCTCGGTGGATACGCCAAGCAAAAGCTCGGCATTTCGCTCCATGACTTGCTGGCTCTGGGCCGCCAGAACGCGGATGACTCTTCGGAGCCTTTCAACATGGCCTATCTGTCAATCCGGGGGAGCGGGTCGGTGAATGGTGTAAGCCGCCTGCACGGGAAGGTAAGCCGGCACCTTTTTCTGCCTCTGTTCCCGCGCTGGCCGGAAGACGAAGTCCCGATCGGACATGTGACTAACGGAGTCCACACGCCCACCTGGGACTCTGCCCCGGCTGACGATCTTTGGACCGAAACCTGTGGAAAGGATCGCTGGCTGGGGACGACGGAGACTCTGGAGCAAGACATTCGCCGGGTCTCCGACGCCAAGCTCTGGCAGTTTCGCACCGCGGCCAGTAAGTCTCTTGTCGAATACGCTCGCGAACGGTTGTCCCGGGACTTGGCCGCAGCAGGCGCGCCGTCCGAGGACGTCGAAGCCGCGAAGCATCTCTTCGATCCCAATACCCTGACGCTGGGCTTTGCTCGCCGCTTCGCGACCTACAAGCGACCAAACTTGCTCCTGCACGACCCACAGCGCCTGCTTCGCTTGTTGACCAATACGCAGCGCCCAGTGCAACTCATCATCGCCGGTAAGGCGCATCCGGCGGACCAGGCTGGACAGGCCCTGATTCGGGATTGGATGCATTTCATCCGGCGGCCGGAGACGCGCCCCCATGCGGTCTTTCTCAGTGACTATGACATGCTTCTGACCGAGCACCTGGTGCAGGGCGTGGATGTCTGGATCAACACCCCACGGCGTCCCTGGGAGGCTTGCGGAACGAGCGGCATGAAGGTGCTGGTCAACGGAGGCATCAATCTATCCGAGTTGGATGGCTGGTGGGCGGAAGCTTACACGCCTGAAGTCGGGTGGGCATTGGGAGATGGCCAGGAACACGGCGAGGACCCAGCCTGGGACGCTGCCGAAGCCGAAGCCCTCTACGATCTGTTGGAACGGCAGGTAATTCCAGAGTTCTACACGCGCGGCGAGAACGGTATTCCTGCCGCCTGGCTAGCACGGATGCGGGAAAGCATGGCGCGGTTGACGCCGGCGTTTGCCGCAAGCCGCGCGGTGCGGGAATACTTGGAGCAACACTACCTTCCGGCTGCAGCCGCGTACCGTGAGCGCGCTGTAAATAAAGGCGCAGTGGGCAGTCAAGTAGTCGATTGGCGACACGAGGTCGAGGGAAAGTGGGGCTCGCTGCGCTTCGGCGACTTGCGGGTCGAAACCAATGCTGGCCACCACGCATTTGAAGTCGAAGTCTTTCTGAACGATCTCGACCCGAGTGCGGCGCGAGTTGAGCTTTATGCGGACGGAATCGACGGCAGCGATCCCGCACGGGTGGAAATGGAGTGCGCGCGACCGCAACCTGACGCCTCCCGCCGGTGCGTCTATCACGCGACGGTACCCACCACACGTCCAGCGAGAGACTACACGGCGCGAGTGATTCCTCGGTTTTCCGGAGCGGCGGTTCCGCTGGAATCCGCACGAATCCTATGGCAACGATGATGAAAACGGATCAACGCGAGTTGCACGATTACATCTCGGAAACCTCCGAGCACTCCGACGTTCAGGCGGGCTCTCCTCTGCCTTTGGGAACCCAGGAAAAGGGAGGAGGAGTTAATTTCGCTATTTTCAGCCGTTGGGCCAGCCGCGTCCGACTGGAGTTGTTCGATCATCCCGAAGACGCAGCGCCCGCCCGGACAATCGATCTCGCTTCACGGCGCAACCGCACCGGTGACGTATGGCACGTTTGGGTGCAGGGGATCGGCCCGGGTCAACTCTATGCTTACCGCGTGGACGGCCCTTACAAACCCGCCGAAGGACATCGTTTCAATTTCAACCGGCTTCTTCTCGATCCGTTCGCTGCCGCGATTTCCCGGCTGCCTCCTTGGGATTTTGCATCGGCACGCGGATACGACCCGTTGGCGCCGAAAAAAGACTTGGTTCTCTCGAAGCTGGACAATGCCAACTCGATGCCAAAATGCGTCTTTGTTAACGATCCCTTCAATTGGGCTGGAGACCAGCCACCCCGGCACCCGTGGTCGAAGACCGTCATTTACGAAACGCATGTTCGCGGCTTTACCATTCACCCGAAGTCGGGCGTGGACCATCCGGGAACCTACCGCGGCCTGATGGAGAAGATTCCCTATCTCAAAGCTCTGGGAGTGACCGCTGTGGAACTGATGCCCGTGCAGGAGTTCAATGAAACTTCTGTCACGTGCTGTAATCCGCAAACACGGCAACCGTTGAGGAACTACTGGGGATACGATCCCGTAGCGTTCTTTGCGCCCAAAGCTTCCTACAGCAGTTCGGGAGGTTTGGGTCAGCAGAAGCTGGAATTCAAGGATATGGTCCGGGCCTTTCACAATGCTGGCATCGAAGTGATTCTGGACGTGGTGTTCAATCATACGGCGGAGGGAGACGAACTGGGACCGACGCTCTGCTTCCGTGGGATGGATAACGCGATCTTCTACACGTTGGCGGGCGACAAACGCTACTACAAGAACTACACCGGGACTGGCAATACCATCAACGCCAACCATCCCGTGGTGCGGGACCACATCTTGGCCGCGCTCCGTTATTGGATGGTCGAGATGCATGTGGATGGATTCCGGTTTGACCTGGCGTCGGTTCTCGGCCGGGACGGCGCCGGCAAGTTGCTCGCCAACGCCCCGCTTCTCGAACGGATCGCCGAGGACCCGATCTTGAGAGACGTGAAAATCATCGCCGAGGCGTGGGATGCCGCCGGTGCATACCAAGTAGGTGGTTTTTCAGAGCGGCGTTGGGCGGAGTGGAACGGCCGATACCGGGATGATGTCCGGCGCTTCTGGCGCGGCGATGAGGGAATGCTCGGTTTGTTTGCCAGCCGCATCTGCGGCAGTGCCGACATCTATACCAAGTCGGGCAAAGGCCCCGAGGGCAGCATCAATTTCATCACCTGCCACGACGGCTTCACTCTGAACGACATGGTGAGTTATCGCTACAAGCACAATGAAGCAAACGGAGAAA
>Ga0187876_1002080_pt1 | contig 15501 bp, 10 predicted proteins | sample June2016WEW_17_4_FD_133000 | JGI IMG/M metagenome (GOLD analysis project Ga0187876, IMG submission 133000) | Peatland microbial communities from SPRUCE experiment site at the Marcell Experimental Forest, Minnesota, USA - June2016WEW_17_40 | ecosystem: Environmental > Terrestrial > Soil >...
ACCGATTTCGCAAGCTGTTAGTGAGTTTTGAAAAGACCAAGGAAGGCTACGTCGCGCTGTTGGCCTTGGCCGCGGCCATGATTTGTTGGCGGCAAACAATTGTTATTTACGGATAAGCTCTTATTATTCCAGTTTCTGAAGGTCGCTTCGGAGATGCGCTATTCAGTTTCATACAAGCGCTTACCAAGGTTTCTGACGTTTCTTTTTTGTCTCGTGAGCGGGTTCGTTCAACTTTTCTAGAAGACTTTAAGGCCTTCTTGCGGGCCAAAGTTCCCGCCGACAGACTAGAATTTGATTGGTACGAACGGGACCAAGACCCAACGGGAAACTACCCGGTAGATGCTCGCATTAATCACATGCGTCGCCCACTTTTCGTATATGCACTTCCGAATGATGACAAGGTTAACGTCGCCACGATATCCCTCTTGACGTTTGAAAAGTGGAGAATTCCATTCCAGTCTCTGGGAATCTTCGAAGACCAAGCATCGACAGCAAGGAGAGTAGTGGCAAGATTTACAGATGTTTGCGAAAGAATGTACTCAAGCTTGGAAGGTAATAAGGAACGCATCGCTGCATATCTGGAACGCACCTTGGCAGAATGAGATGAATCGCCGCAGCAAATCTCCCTTTGACCCATCAACACAACTTTAAGACACTACCGGCTGGCGCTGAGGGTTGTTTTCTAGGATCTGCCCCAGCCAACCCGCGTTTCGTGAGAATACCCCTTTTGGGGCGTTGAATAGCCCTTTACTCTTCGGGCGCGGGTTTGCGGAAGGTCAGCGCGTAGAAGCGGCCGTTACCCAACGATTCCAGGCGGACCTCCTGCATTTCCGGTGGCAGTAAATCGGTGGGGGCCGTCACCGCCTGCTTGCGGTTCTTAAAGTATCCGCGGGTAATCGGGATGTGCTCATAGGCGCTCTTCACGTGCTCCTCGGTTTCGTCGGCGATCAGGAGGCGGCTGCCCGGCTTGGCGACCCGAACCATCTCGCGGATGGCTTTTGCCCGGTCGTTGAAAAAGTTGATCCCGCCTACGTGGAAGACGACGTCGAAACTCGCATCGGCGAAGGGCAGGCTTTCGGCATTCCCCAGGAACAGGTCGGCGTCCATTTGCCAGCGGCGCAGGTTGGCCTGGCAATTGGCCAGCATCTCGGGCGAGAGATCGAGGCCGGACCGCTTGATGTCGCGCGGCAGGTATTGGAAGTTGAGGCCGGTCCCCACCGAGGTCTCAAGCACCGCATCTCCCGGCTTGATTTCGAGCAACCCGAGGTAGCTCATCACGTAGGCATTCCGGTCCCAGCCCCTCAGAGCGCACACCACGCGCTGGGTGTCGTCGTAAAAGCCGCCGATGGTTTCATACAGGTGGTTGTATTTGCGGTTGAGGCCGGTGAGGTCCTCCGGCTTGAGAAAGACGGGAATTCCGTGATGAATCGGGAACCGCTCGCCGGAGGGACTGAGCAAGGCTTCCCGACCCTGTTCGCGGACGACCTGCAAAGGCTCGCCGGTATAGGGGCTTTGCACTCGCGCCACGGATTCCGGCTTGTCGGCCCAGGTCTCGCGATGCTTGTCGGCATGGATCACTGCCCAGACGCTTAGGGCGAAGGCTCCGCCGAGGCAGATCCAAGCAAAGGTTGTTCCGGTGGGTAGGGTTTGCGGCAGAAGCGAGCCACTAAATTGCCCCAAGAGTCCGTATCCGGCTGCAAGCGCGTAGACCGCGGCGAAGACGCTTGCGCCCCCGACGATCTTGGTGGCGCGGAACTCGTGATTCCACATCCAGAGGACCACCGCCGCAAACCAACCAATCAGAAAAACCATCCCGGCGATTCCCAAAACTGCGCCGATATGCAGCAGCGGCGTGTTGGCCCTCTGGCTATGAGAGAGATCGTTCAGGCTGAAAACGTTGGCCGCTAGCCGCACCAGAACCAGCGTCTCGAGCGCCGCTGCCGCCAGCGGAAAGGGGAAAGTGGAAAGGAATCCAGGCAGGCGGGGGCTGGTGAGACGGTGGAAGGTGAAGGGCGCCACGCTGAGCAGGGCGGCGAGGAGCATCCAGCCCAGATATTCCAGCGTCTGCTGCGGACCGGTCAGGGGGAAGTTGCGCCAGCTTGCGAGCAGATGGGGAACAAAGGCGAAGGCACCCATCCAGAGAAATCCGCGCCAGGGCTTTTGCGTGCCCACGAACCAAACTCCCAGGATGACGCTCGTCCACGTTCCGACAAGAGGGAAGAAAAAGCCGAAAATAAAGAGGCTGGCGACGGCCCACGCCAAAATCTGCGAACTGCGGCGATTATGGACCATGGTAGACATTTTGAAGTTCTCCTTGGGGTCTGCGCTCCGTGTTCGCACCAGTGGGTTGCGGACCCCCTTGCGAGGTTCAGGCGTCGGCGGCGTCGGGGTTGTTGTTGGCCGGCGGCGGGTCTGGGGCGGCTGTCGCCTCGGCGGAAGAAAGCGTGGCCAGCGCGGATTTTCCCCATTCGAGCGCGGTGCGGGTCAGGGCAATACCTAAGCTCAGCGTGAGCATCCAGTACGGCAGATGGGGATTATTTTGCGGGCCTCGTGTCCCTGCGAAGGATTCGATTTTCAACAGGGTGGTGAGCATGCGCCGGTTCTTCTCCTGAAGCTCCCGGATGTGCCCGATCGAGACGCCGGGCGCCGCCTCCCGTCCAAAGAACAGCTTGAGCAGGAATTCGTTGCGCGGCGGATCGTTCTGAAAGGGAACGGCAAGCCACTCCCGGAGGCACGCGCGCCCGGCGTCGGTCAGGGAATACTCCTGTCGCCGCCTTTTGGCCGCAGAAGCTGACCCGCTGCGGACGATCAGACCTTCGGCCGCCAGCCGCTTGAGGGTAGGGTAGATTTGCCCGTAACTCTCACCCCAGAAGTATCCAACGCTGCCCTCGACGGCCTTCCGAATGCCATAGCCGGACTTGTTGGGCTCGATGGAAAGCACGCCAAGGATGACATAGGCTGTGCGATTGAGCTTCATATATCTATAAGATATATCTTTCAGATATGATTGTCAAGGATTATTGGGGAGCGTCGCCCATTGGCGGGTTATCCACAATGGGCGCTTCTAAGTCCTAGATTTGACACAAATATATTTTCAGGCGGCGTGCCATGATGGCCCGTGGACAGAGGGAAGGCGTCCGGTCCCAGACGCCCCTTTGGGAAATCGCAGACGCGTTAAAACCTTGGTCCACCTCAGCCGGTGGTTGGGTCGCGATCAAAGCTATAAGGCAGTCAGCTTTTCACGGGAGCGGCAGCCATGCGTGCTTGCATCTCGCGCGTTAGGTGCGGCACGATTCCCACGATGCGCTCAATGAGCATCAACTGGCCCCGGTGGTGCATTTCATGTTCTTTGACCGAGAGAATCATTTCGAAACGGCTCTTTGATGAAGGGGTCATCCCGGCACGCATCGCAACGCGCTCGCCGAGGAAACTCTCCGTAAGCCCCTCGAGCCAATCAGCCCATTTCTTGCCAGAGCTGTGAAGCATCTCCAGCGTCTGATCCTTGCTCCGCGGCGCCTTTTCTTCCGCCGTCATACGTTGCATCAGCGAGGGAAAATCAAATCCCTCGAGCGAAGACCGGCGCTCCTGGGCATGAACCTGGTATTGAAAACTGTACGCCAGGGAAATATGCGCCAACAACTCATCGACAGTGCGTGTGTTGGGGGCTGGTCGAAAACTGTATTTCTCTTCCGGGAGCTCTTGAGCAATCATAATCGTGTTTTTCCGGACGGTGCGAAAACTTTCGGCTAACTCCTTGGCTCCATAATAGTCCATACGATTTCTCCTCTCACCCAACAAGTAGTCTAATTCAGATGACGATATTGTTCCGAAGCCTATCACGCCGCCCCGCTGATCGGCGCCAGGCAGCGCCTGAAAGTTGGTCTGCGCCCCCACCGGCTCGTGCGACACGCTAGGCGGTTTGCCGGGCCAAGTTGGTCTTCGACAAGGGCAATTCCCGAAGGCGCTTACCCGTCGCAGAAAAGATCGCGTTGCCTAGTGCCGGAACGAAGGGAGGCACGCCAGGCTCGCCAACGCCAGCGGGAGGCTCATTGCTGTCCACCAGGTCAACGCTGATTTCGAGCGGGGCTTCGCTCATGCGGGAAACAGCGTAATTGTTGAAGTTGGTTTGAACGACCCTGCCGTTTTGGACAGTGATCTCACCGCTTCGCGCGATGCTGGTCCCAAACACGGCAGCGCCCTCGAATTGAAGACGGACAAGTTCAGGATTCACAATCGTGCCGGCATCTACGGCGGTGAACACGTGCGGGATGCGAACCTCTCCCTTGTCGTTCACTTCCACTTCGACAACCGTCGAAACGTAAGTGAGGAAACTGCGGTGGCTGGCGATTCCGATTCCGGTGCCATGACCGAACTTGCGCTTTCCCCACCCCGCTTTCTCCGCCGCCATTTCCGTCACGCGGCGCAGGCGGGCCGTATCGAAAGGATAGCCGGGTTCAGGATCCTTAAGGTTGACGATGCGAGGCGGGCCAATGACGTCGAGCAAATACTCCACCGGATCCCGGCCCGCGGCGTGGGCAAGCTCGTCCGTAAAAGTCTGGACCGCGAAGGCATTGTAGATGTTGCCCACGGATCGCAGCCACCCGATGCGGATGTGCGCCAGCGCCTCGCCGTTTTCGACGCGCAGATTCGGGATGTCGTAGGGTACATCCGACGCGCCCATAGAAATCTCGTCGCCCGTGGTGGCGTTGGGGTTGTTCATCGAACCAATGGGTGGAAAAACGGAACGGTGCAGCCACGCCGTCGGCCGGCCTCTTGCATCCACGGCAGCCTTCAAATACATTGCCGAAACGGAGTGCAGGTAGTCGAATTGAATGTCGTCTTCGCGCGTCCAGACAACCTTGACCGGCTTGCCGAGTTTCTTCGAAAGGACCGCGGCTTCACCAACGTAGTCCGGCTTCGACTTGCGTCCGAAGCCTCCGCCCAAGAGCGTTACATGACAAGTTACATCGTCCTTGGAAATTCCCAGGAGCGACGATACGGTATCCACCACGCCCTGCGGGCTTTGCGTCGGGGCCCAGATGGTGACTTTGCCATCCTTGAAATCCGCCGTCGCGACCAGGGGCTCCATGGCGGCGTGCGCCAGATGCGGTAGATAATAGCCTGCCTCAAGAACCTTTGCGCCGCTGGCGAAGGCGGCATCCACGTCTCCCTCGTTGCGGACGACTTTCCCAGGCTGGCGCGAAGTTTTCTCCAATTCCTTCCGGTAGGTGTCCGAGTTATAGCTCGCGTTAGGTCCGTCCTCCCACGAGATGTTGAGCTTTTTGCGGCCTTGAAATGCCGCCCAGGTGTTGTTGGCGATCACCGCGACTCCGCCCAGCGGCTGGAAACCCCAGGGCGGTTTGAAGGGATCGATCGCGACGGTCTGTTGCACGCCCTTCACCTGGAGGGCCTGCTGATCGTCGTAGGATTTCACTGTGCCGCCCAGCACCGGAGGGTGTTCCACCGAAGCGTAGACCATGCCGTCGATGCGAGCGTCCATTCCATACATGGCATTGCCGGTGCAGAGGTCCCGCAGATCGTAGCTGGATGTCCCTTTCCCGATGTACCGCCATACGCTACGCGGCTTGAACTGGAGGTCTTCCTTCTTAGGTATGGGCAACTTCGCGGCATCGGCGGCAAGTTCACCATAGCCCAAGCGTCGACCCGACGGGCGATGAACGATCGTGTGCAGATCGGCCGCGCATTCACCGATCGGGACACCCCATCGCTGAGCCGCGGCCTGCGTGAGCATAGTACGGGCAGAGGCGCCGGACTGGCGCATAACATCAAAGAAGCTGCGAATGGAATGCGACCCGTCCGTATCCTGGTCGCCGTATAGCTTCTCATTCCCGAGGGCTTGCTCGATCTTCACCCGTTTCCAGTCGGCGTCCAGCTCATCGGCGAGAACCATAGGAAGAGAGGTGCGGATTCCCGTGCCCATTTCCGAGCGGGAAGAAATGATGAACACCGTGCCGTCCGGATTGATTCCCGCCCAGACGTCCGTATGCAGCGTGGCGCGGTCGGCAGAGGTTCCGTCCAGAAGGCCGGCGGCCCACACGTCCGCGGGAACGAATCGGGCGCAAAGAACGAGGGCGCCACTGGAGAGAATCCCTTGCAAGAAACTGCGGCGGCTTACTTCCTGGACCGTGCTCATGCCATTCCCTCCGCGGCAGCCTTGATCGCATATCGAATGCGCTTGAAGCACCCGCACCGGCAGATGTTGCCAGACATTTCATCGTCGATATCCTGATCGGTGATGTTGCGTTTCTTGTTGAGCAATGCCGCGGCCTGCATAATTTGGCCGGACTGGCAGTAACCGCACTGGGGAACATTCAATTCCATCCACGCTTTCTGCACGGGATGGAGGCCATTCGCCGAAAGGCCTTCGATGGTGGTGATGGATTTTCCGGCAATGCTGGAAATCGGCGTGACGCACGAACGGGCGGCCTCGCCATTAATGTGGACCGTACAAGCTCCGCACAGCGCCATGCCGCAGCCGAACTTTGTTCCCGTCAGGCCGAGGGTATCGCGCAAAACCCAGAGCAACGGCATGTCCGGATCGACATCCACGGTCCGCTCCGTCCCATTTACTTTCAGCGTGATCATGATCTCCTCCGGCGCGGGACTCGAGTCCGGCGCCTCTTTTCGCTCAGAGCATGCTGCCGAAACTCTTCAAAAAAGGTCAAGAACCCGAATCCCCGTTTTGCCCCTTGGAATAGGGATAGGTTATATCAGGCCGCCGCAGTTTGCAATGTCCCAGTCAGAACATGTCAACGCCAGACTTGGGTGTGACACACAAGAGTGAAAAAGCGAACGTGGCGTGGGCAGCCTGCCCCGATGTATCGGGGTCTCTCCTGCTGGCGCGGGAGAGCGTCCCGCTTCCGCAAAAATACGCGGGCAGGATGCCCACGCGCCGGAAATTGTGAAAATAAATCTGCTCCAATTTCCTACCGGTAGGAAATTCGCAGGAATCTACCTCGAAAGTGGCCATCAAGTTGCTAGCCTACAGTATGGAGGGCAACTTCCGGACGAAATCACGCAGTGGGAATCGGTGTCAGTTGTCAGTGGTCCGGTACTGTGAGCACGGGCATCTTGCCCGCTCAGGCGCGGATCCCGGTCCGCCATGGCGAGGTCAACTCGCCGCTCCGATCCTCCGTGACCGCCGACGCGGCCTCCGCGACCCCGGGCTCCCCGCTGCGGGAACCTCCCCTTCGGACAGGGTGTCTTTATCATTAGGCTAAGAGTATAGCTATTATACTCTTGACAAAGATATTGCCCACCTGTATACTAAGGGTTGAGGATTCCTGCCCGCCGGCCGCTCAACGCGCTACGACTCCCGGCAGGAGCTTGGCGGGAGCCGGGGGATGCCGATGTCCGAGGTGGCAAAGGCCTCCATCCGCCCTTCCGGCGATCGCCTTGGAGGCCAGAATGTGTATGAAAACACAGTAGGTTATGGAGAAATGCGGAATTCACTGAAAACTTCAAGTCATTGAAAACCAAGTCCTTAATTGCCATGGTCCTTGCCGGCACGAAAAAAAGGGGGATAAAAAATGCAGGCTTATCCCAGAATGTATCTGATAACAAAGGGGATACTATTTTGACTTGGCGCAAATTCACCCCTAGGCCAGAATGTATATGAAAAATAAGCCACTTGGCGTCGCGAGGCCAGAATGTTATTGAAAGGAAACGCTGTTAGGGGTCCAGGGAACGGGAACTTCGAGCTCAGGTGGCTAGAGTGCAAGCCTCGCAAAGTTGAACTCCGAGGGAAGGGGCGGCGCGGGTAATTCCGAGCCCAAGTTCGACCCGCCCTGCACGGAGGGTCGGCCAGACGAAAAGAACGCGCTCGAGGACAGGGTAAGTCGCCTCCTCGGTCCGCCGCAGGAGAAACCGGTAATGCCCCAGCTTGGTTTGCCCCAAAGAAAATGTAGAAACTCCAGGCACGGGTATCCTGCCCGTGAAGGAGACTTGGGCAGGAAGCCCAAGCCACAAAGAGCGACCCTGCAACGTCCCCCAGTCTTCCACGATGTACTAGAAATTAAAGGGGTTAGCTCCTGACGATGGGAGTCTCGAAAAAATGCATGTCATTGAGATTAAGCAAGTTAGTCAGTTCTCGACGGCGAAGCAGCGAAAAAACGGGGGGGAGAAAATGAAGGGATGTTCCACGATGTTGTTGAAAACAAATGGAGAAAATATGTCCGAAATCGGGCTTTCCACGATGTTGATGAAAACAAATGACCTATAGGGTGCTTTCCACGATGTTGATGAAAACAAATGACCTATAGGGTGCTTTCCACGATGTTGATGATAACAAATGTGGTTATTGAAGAACACCGATAACTCAAGTGATGAGCAGAGGCAGAATCGGAGGGGCGAACGGATGGTAAATGGCGCGGGAAGGACGCCAAGCGTCGGAGGGTGGGGGACGCCCACGCTACGCCCAAGCGATCTCCGCTTTCACTTTTGTGTAGCGCACTGCGCGGACTTCCCGCAGCCAGGACCCAAATCCGGCAACGATTGACAATGCCGCGCGGAACAGGGAAGATGTTTTGTTTTCAGGGCTGTTTTGAATCTTCTCTCGACACTCAACGTTCGACCGGGATCTTCTATGACTCGTGAGGAGCAGAGGCTGGAGGAGTCGCACCTGCGCACGCTCCACTGGAAGCGCTGGGGACCGTACTTGAGCGAACGCCAATGGGGAACCGTTCGCGAGGACTACAGCCGGTACGGCACCGCCTGGGACTACTTCCCTCACGACCACGCCCGCTCGCGTGCTTACCGCTGGGGCGAGGATGGGATTGCCGGCATCTGTGACCGGCATCAATACCTCTGCTTTGCCCTGGCCTTGTGGAATGGCTGCGACCCCATCCTGAAAGAACGCCTCTTCGGGCTCACCGGAGAAGAGGGCAATCACGGCGAGGACGCGAAGGAATGCTACTTTTACCTCGAATCAACACCCACGCATTCGTACATGAAATATCTTTACCGGTATCCGCAACAGGAATTCCCCTACGCCTGGCTGGTGGAAGAGAACAAGCGAAGGAGCAGAAAGGATTTTGAGTTTGAGCTGGTAGACACCGGCATTTTCAGCGGGAATCGCTATTTTGACGTGTTTGTGGAATATGCGAAGGCCACTCCCGACGATATCCTGATCCGCATTTCCGCCCACAACCGCGGCCCCGAGGCCGCCACTCTGCATCTGCTTCCCACGCTCTGGTTCCGCAACACATGGTCGTGGGGCAGGGACGACTGGCGCCCGACACTGGCAAGAGCCGAAGACCTTTCCGTGGCGGTGGTGATTCGCGCCGAGCACCGTCACTACGGCTCGCGTTGGCTGATCTGCCAGGAACATCCCGAATTGCTCTTTACGGAAAACGAAACCAATTTCCAGCGGCTCTTTGGCGTCGGCAACCGCACGCCGCACGTCAAGGACGGGATCAACGACTATATCGTCCACGGCATGCGGAATGCCGTCAATCCACTTCCCGAAGGCACGAAGGTTGCAGCATCCTATCGAGTGGAGATTCCGCCGGGGCAAAGCGGCGTCTTCCGTCTGCGGTTTACAGGCGAACAGCCCAGCGACGATGTGCTCAGCGACGGTTTCGACTCGGTGATGGAAGAGCGCATTGCCGAAGCGAATGAGTTCTATTCCAAGGTCATTCCTCCCACCCTTTCTGCCGATGCCCAAGACGTATTCCGCCAGGCGATGGGAGGGCTGTTCTGGTCAAAGCAGTTCTATCATTATGACGTGCGAACCTGGTTGGAAGGCGACCCGGCCGGCCCACCCCCTCCTCCGGAACGGACGATGGAACGCAACCATTCCTGGACTCATCTCTACAACTCGGACGTCATCTCCATGCCCGATAAGTGGGAATACCCCTGGTACGCCGCCTGGGACACGGCCTTCCACTGCGTGGCCACGGCCCTGGTGGACCCGGACTACGCGAAGGAGCAACTCATCCTTCTCTTACGCGAGTGGTATCAACACCCGAATGGCCAGCTTCCGGCTTACGAGTGGGCATTCAGCGACGTCAATCCTCCCGTGCATGCCTGGGCGGCGTGGCGCGTCTACAAAATCGAAGCGCGGCGGCGGGGCAGCGCGGATCGGGAGTTTCTCGAGAAGGTCTTCCACAAGCTTCTGCTCAATTTCACCTGGTGGGTCAATCGCAAGGACCCCGATGGCAGAAACGTTTTCGAGGGCGGGTTCCTGGGACTCGACAACATCGGGGTGTTTGACCGCTCGAAGCCTCTTCCCACCGGCGGCCACATCGAACAATCCGACGGCACCAGTTGGATGGGTATGTATTGCCTCGACATGCTCGCCATCGCCATGGAGCTGGCCCGTGAAGATCCCGCTTATGAAGACGTGGCCAGCAAGTTTTTCGAGCATTTCGTTTATATCACCCAGGCGATGAACAACCGGGGCGGCCACGGAATTTCCTTGTGGGACGAGCAGGACGGATTCTATTACGACGTTCTGCATCTCCCCAATAATCAGCACGATTTCATGAAGGTGCGGTCAATGGTGGGACTTATTCCGCTCTATGCGGTGGAAGTCCTGGAGCCGGAGGCCCTGGATCGATTGCCCGGTTTCAAGCGGCGCATGCAATGGTTTCTCGACAATGTTCCGAATGTACCCCATCACATCGAAATGACGCAAAAGTCCGAAGCCGGAATTCGCCGGCAACTCTCCATTGTCAGCCGCAGAAAACTGGTGAGGATGCTTCGCTACATGCTGGATGAACAGGAGTTCCTGGCGCCGCACGGGATTCGCAGCGTATCAAAGTTTCATGCGCGGAACCCTTATGTACTGACCATCAATAATCAGGAATATCGAGTTAGCTACGACCCTGCCGAGTCCACGGCAGGTCTGTTCGGCGGCAATTCCAACTGGCGAGGCCCGGTGTGGTTCCCCCTTAATTTCCTGCTCATCGAATCCTTGCAGAGATTTCATTACTACTACGGCGATTGTTTGAAGGTTGAATGCCCCACTGGCTCTGGCCGCATGATGACCTTGTGGGAAGTCGCGGAGGAAATCTCGCGGCGATTGACCTCCATCTTTCTGCGCGGCAGCGACGGACGGCGCCCCGTCTTCGGCGGGAACGAGCTTTTCCAGTCTGACCCTCACTGGCGCGACCTGATCCCGTTCTATGAATACTTTCATGGCGACAACGGCGCGGGCCTGGGCGCCAGCCACCAAACCGGGTGGACGGCGCTGGTGGCGAAATTGCTGCAACAGTCGGGGGGATGAAGGTACGGCCGCACGAAGCCGATTGCGGACGAGAGTCCGTTGCATATAATGGTGGTTGGACATACGCACCGGAAGATACAATGGGCAAAGTGGCACTCACACGAACCAATCTTATGCTGGAAGTCGCCGAGGTCCGGCGGCAGCGCAGGACCCTCCAGTCACGAAATAATTCGGAAGCGGTGCGCCGACTCATTGACGAGCGCCTGGCCGTGGAAGCCGGTCTTCAAGCCCTCCGGAACCTGCGAAGGCTCGGAGGTTTGAATGACGTGTTCAGGCGGGCTAAATAAAAGAGCCGATAAGTCTCTTCTCGCCTCTACCAATAAGGCTCTCAAACTCTTCAACCCGACTGAGGCCATGTAAGGCGACTCTCGGGTTTCCCCTAGGAACGTACAGCATGGATATTTCTCTCCGTATGATGACCCCGGACGACATCCCCGCCGGGTTGCGGCTGAAGGAGATTGCCGGCTGGAATCAGACTCGCGGTGATTGGGAAAGGTTTCTTTTCGCGAGCCCTCAAGGGTGCTTCGTGGCAGAGGCCGACGGCGAGGTGGCGGGCACGGCCGCTACCATTTCCTATGAAGGCCGGTTCGCGTGGATCGGGATGGTCCTTGTGGACCCCGCACGGCGCGGCCAAGGGATCGGCAGAAAGCTGCTCGAGAAAGCCATCGCGTATCTTGACGGTTGCGGCATTCCCAGCATGAAACTCGATGCGACCCCGCAAGGCAAGCTTCTGTACGAGAAACTTGGGTTCGTTACCGAGTACGAACTTGAGCGCTGGCAGTTGCAACGCACTCGAGCGCCCGACGCCCCGGTCGTGGCCGGTTCGTTGACACAAGAAATGCTCGATAAAGATCGCGAAGTTTTTGGCGCTGACCGAAGCACCTTGTTGCGGTCAATCGCCCTTGAGCATCCTGCGCTCGTGTTGCAAACCCGAACCCAGGGGAAACTTACGGGGTATAGCTTGGGACGCCATGGTGCGTTGGCTGACCATCTGGGACCTTGGGTGGCGCAGGATAAAGCTTCCGCGCGCAGTTTGTTGGATGAATTCCTCCTTCGTTCACGCGGCCAAAGGGCTTTTGTAGATGGAATGAAGAGCAGCCCCTGGGCGGTGACATTGCTGCGCGAACGCGGCTTCCAATTCTCGCGACCCTTGACGCGAATGTATCGCGGGCGCAATGATTTCCCTGGCCGTCCGGAACTTCAGGGTGCGATTCTGGGACCGGAGTTCGGCTGACGAGGATGCGTAGCGCGGTCCTGTTCTTTAGGTCCGCGGCTTTTCCTCGCCCGCTGGGGACAAGCCGCGGACCTAAAGAACAGGTCCGCGCTACTCCTGCGGAATTGCAAATCTACTCATGAACCAAACCTCATCAACGCGAGTTTTCTTCGGCTGGTGGATGGTCCTGGCGGCCTTCTTGAATTTGTTTTTCGCCGTGGGCCTGGTCTTTTACGGGCTTCCTGTTTTCTATACTTCCCTGGTTGATTCACTACATTTCACTCGCAGCCAGGTGGCGCAAGGGTTGTTTCTTGGTTTCGTCGTCGTGGCGCCCGCTTTCGGTTTTATGGGCGCGCTCCTCGACCGCATTGGCGCCCGGCAAGTGGTGCGCGTCGGCATTCTGTTGGTGGCTTTGTCATTGATCCTGATGGGCGGGATGACGCGCCTGTGGCAGTACTACGTCCTGTGCATCGTGGAGGTGGTGGGTTATGTTCTGGCCGGCCCTATATCCAACCAGGTCCTGGTTTCCAATTGGTTCCGGGCGAAGCGCGGACGCGCCATGGGCTACGCGTATTTGGGCCTGGGACTGGGCGGGGTAGCTGCGCCGGTTTTGGCGGCACACCTGATCGGCGGGCTGGGGTGGCGGCGCGCGTTCGTCATCATCGGCGCCTTGATCGCCGTGGTTCTCTTTCCCATTGCGCAGTGGCTGATGCGTTCGGCTCCGGGAGAAATAGGGCTGGCTGCGGACGGGGTTGAACCCGCGCAGGCATCAATAGGAGCAGGCCAGGCATCCTCAGTCTCCCTGGGTGCGGCGGTCCGAACCGCCAATTTCTGGCTCATCCTCGCAGGCAGCACACTCACCATCGGCGCCATTGGAACGGTGATCCAGCAATTCGTCTTATTCCTTCGTGACACCGGGTACACCACGGTTCGGGCTTCCAACGTCTCCAGCGGATTGCTCTTCGCGGGATTGGTGGGAAGGGTGGCGGTGGGCTATCTCGTGGACCGCTACAACAAGAAAAACGTCATGGCACTATTCTATCTGCTCCTGGCGCTGGCGATCCCCCTGCTCTTTTTGGCGAAGCACCCTGCCGCGCTCTGGACGTTTGCGGCGATTTTTGGATTTGCCATGGGAGCGGATTATCTACTGATTCCGTTAGTCACGGCCGAGTGCTTCGGCTTGGCATCACTGGGAAAGCTTTTGAGCCTCATCATCATGGCCGATTCCCTGGGGCAGTTCTTTGGACCCGTGCTGGCGGGGAGAATCTTCGAAGCAACCCATAGCTATGACCTCGCCTGGAGCATCATAACCGCAGCCGGCATCCTGGGCGCCGCCGCAATTTATGCGGTGCGGAGAACAGTGATTAGTGGATAGTGGCGAGTGGCTGGCGCGGGTCACAACCGCGGCTTCGCCAGCGCCTGATAGACCGCGGGTTGGCTCAAAGCCTCCACATCGGGCTCCCCAGGCCCAATCCTTCGCTGGGTCATGCCGATAAAAATGAGATCGTTCGTGGGGTCAGCCCAGAACCAGGTGTCCGCCGCTCCCAGCCAGAAGAATGTACCTTTCCCCACCACGGCGTCGGCCTCGAGCGGGTCCGTGAAGACCGCGCAATCGTAGCCCCACCCCAAGCCCGGGCGGATCGTCACCGGACCGACTGAGAACTCGCCCGTCATGAGGCTGGGGGCGAGATGATTTGCCGTCATGAGCGCGACGGTGGCCGGCGCGAGGATGCGCACGCCGTCCAGTTCGCCTCCGTTCAGGAGCATCTGAGCGAAGCGCAGGTAGTCCTCGGCGGTTGAGACCATACCCCCGCCGCCCGTCGGCAAGGATGGCTGCGTTGCATAATCGTCGGGGGTCGCGCCCGGGGCCGCGTTCACAACCAATTCGCCGTTCTGGCCCGATGCATAAAGCGTGGCAAACCGGTTCCGCTTTTCCGGAGGAACATAGAAGCCGCTGTCCTTCATTCCGAGGGGTCCAAAAATCCGCTGCTGCATAAAATCAGGCAGGGACTGCCCCGATAACTTCTCCACGATGTAGCCTTGGATATCCGTCGACGCGCTATAGACCCAGCGCGTTCCCGGCTGGTAGAGCAATGGAATCTTCGCCAGCTTGTCCATCATTTCTTGCAGCGATTGGGATTGCCACACTTTCTCGTCCACGTACATCTTATCGACCAAAGTATTGCCAAAGAACCCGTAGGTGAAGCCCGCGGTGTGGGTCATCAGCTCGTGCATGGTAGGGGGATGGACGGGGTCTTCGAGAATCATCTTGCCGCTGTCGTCCGCGCCCTTAAAGACTTTCAGATGGGCGAACTCGGGGATGTACTTCGAGATCGGATCGGAAGGGTGCCATTTGCCCTCTTCGTACAGAATCATCATGGCAACGCCGGTAACGGGCTTGGTCATGGAGAGAATGCGGAAGATCGTGTCCCGCGTCATCGGAGCGCCACTCGCGATGTCCTTCTTGCCATAAGTCCTTTCCTCGACAACTTTACCGTGGCGCGCCAGCAGGGTTACGATGCCGGCAAGCTGCTTCTGGGCCACTTCCTGCTGCATCACCGCGTGCAGCCGATCGAGCCGCTCGGACGAGAAGCCGAGCGTCTCCGGCTTATTCTCGGAGAGGTTTGGAGTTTTGTTGTTAGCTTGCTGAGCTTGAGCCTGATGCACGCCTGCAACCAGCACCATTGCGGCGAGCAGCATCAGAGTGAAACGCGAGACTTGGATGTTTTTCATGGGTCTCCGTCCTATTGGGTTTTCATTTTGTCCAGCCGGTAAAACTGAGCATACTCCCAATCACCTTCGTTTGACGCGATTCTTTTCGCCCCTTCCATCCCGGATGCGGGTCAGAATTTGGAAATCGCAAATCACCAATCGCTAAATCGCCCGATGGCACGATCACCCGATCTCCCGATCACCACAGGAGTTTCGGAGACGACAATTGGACCGCTGCAAGTGAAGTCAATAAGCAAGCCTTGTCCGACGCTTCCGCCGGAGTTCTCCTGATCCCTTCCTATTTTCGCATTCCCAAGAAGGCCTTGCT
>Ga0187876_1002083_pt1 | contig 15473 bp, 12 predicted proteins | sample June2016WEW_17_4_FD_133000 | JGI IMG/M metagenome (GOLD analysis project Ga0187876, IMG submission 133000) | Peatland microbial communities from SPRUCE experiment site at the Marcell Experimental Forest, Minnesota, USA - June2016WEW_17_40 | ecosystem: Environmental > Terrestrial > Soil >...
GTACAAGGCCTACATCGACGGCACGAGCCTGGTGGTGCAGAAGCGGGTCGCAGGTACAGCGACCAACCTGGCCACGGTGCCCTTCGCGGCCACGGCGGGCACCGCCTACTCCCTGCGCTTCCGAGTCGTAGGGACCACTCTGTACGCCAAGGTATGGGCTGCCGCGAGCCCGGAGCCGAGCACGTGGACCATCACCACGACCGACGCGTCGTTGGCCAGCGGGCAGGCGGGGCTGCGCATCCAGGTGACCGGCACGGCGGTGGCCAGCATCACCTCCTTCCAGGCCATCAACCCGGACGCGATTAGTGGCACAACTACGCCGACGAGCACGCCAGCCAGCACGGCTACGAGCACCCCGACCAACACACCAGGGGTGCCTACCGGCACCACAACGAGCACACCGGCCAGCACGGCCACGACCACACCGGCAGCGAGCAGCACGCCGACCACTGCGCCGAGTGCCACGCCCGTGATCAGTGCGACGCCCACCGGTACGCCCGTCACCGGCGCGTTGCTAGCGCAGGACAGCTTCCAGCGGGCCAACCAGGCGCACTGGGGCACGGCCTCGGATGGGCTCACCTGGGGCGGGGATGCCAACACCCAGGCGGTCTTCTCGATCGTCAACAACATGGGGCAGCTGGCGAACGGCGCCGGGCCGTACAACGCGGTGCTGGGGCCGGCCGCTGCCAATGCCGAGGTGCTGTTCACGGGCGCGCTGAGCAGCTTCGCCAACTCCAACCTGGGGGCGGTGCTGCGCTGGCAGGACACCAACGACCTCTACAAGGCGTACATCGACGGCACGAGCCTGGTGGTGCAGAAGCGGGTGGGAGGCGCGGCCACCAACCTGGCCACGGCGCCTTTCGCGGCCACGGCGGGCACCGCCTACTCCCTGCGCTTCCGAGTCGTAGGGACCACTCTGTACGCCAAGGTATGGGCTGCCGCGAGCCCGGAGCCGAGCACGTGGACCATCACCGCGACCGACGCGTCGTTGGCCAGCGGGCAGGCGGGGCTGCGCATCCAGGTTACCGGCACGGCGGTGGCCAGCGTCACCTCCTTCCAGGCCACAACGGAATAAGCACGAGCGCGATCGCCGAATCAATGGAGGAGGTCCAGATCGGCAAGTAGCGCCTCCTGCCATGCCTATGCCACGATTGAGATCTACCTGTAGTAGGGACTGACCCGGAGGTTAGTCCCTACTGCCGGCCGGTTCCACTTCGGCATCGCTTCTGCCCAGAGTATCGCCGCGCTCAGTGGGGCCGACGCTCAAGGCAGTGGCCTTGAATGCCGCATAGAGTTCCTGTCCCTCGCGGCAGTCCAGTGACGCCTGTGCATCTGGGGTGATCTCGGCTACCAGTGATAGCGCGCACTCCGGCCCGACCGCCAGCATCACCCGCACCCTGCCGCCGAGCGGCAGCACCTCCCGCACGCGGCCACGCAGTACATTGCGCGCTGAGCTGGAGGGCGGCATGGTGGACAGGGTGATGTCCCAAGGCCGAAGTCCCAGGCCTATAGGGCCGGCGACCAATCCCTCCGCGGGCACGAAGATCTCCACACTGCCCGGCAGGGCCACCCGCGCCAGGCGATCGGGCTCATGCGTGTCGAGCAGGCCTTCGAAGAAGTTCACCCCGGTGAAGTCGGCCACAAAGCGGGTGTGGGGGTGGGCCAACAGGTCGGCGTGGCTGCCGTCTTGGGCCACCTTCCCACCGACGAGGATCACGATCCGCTCGCGAAACACCAGTGCGTCGGCGTAGTCGTGAGTAACCAGCACGGTAGGAATAGCCAGGTTTGTGAGCACTTCTCGCAGCTCCGCCCGCACGCTCGTGCGCGTCTGCACGTCCAGGGCCGCCAGCGGTTCGTCCAGCAGCAAGGCACTCGGTTCCAGCACCAGGGCACGGGCCAGGGCCACGCGCTGTCTCTGCCCGCCGGAGAGCCGCGCGGGCCGCTCCATTGCCAGCTCCGCGATGTCCAGCCGCTCCAGCATCGCGCTCACGCGCCGCTGCCGCTCGGCCCGGCGTATGTGCCGCGCGGCCAGACCATAAGCCACATTCTGCGCCACGCTGAGATGCGGGAACAGCGCATACTCCTGAAACACCAGGCTAATGTTGCGCTCGCCCGGCGGCATGTGGACGCGCCGCGCCGTATCGTCGAGCGTGCGCTCGCCCAGCCGGATGGTCCCTGCATCCGGTCGTACGAGCCCGGCGGCGAGTCGCAGCAGCGTCGTCTTGCCGGCGCCGCTGGGGCCGACGACGGTCGTCACGCTGGCCGCGAACGCAAGGTCCACCGCTAGCGTCATCTCGCGCAGCCGTTTGCTCGCGGCCAGATGCAGCATGGGGCTAGGCATCGATCAGCCGAACCGCAAGCGAGACGATGAGGCTTACGAGCACCAGCACCACGGAGAGCGCCACCGCTCCGTCAAGGTCGCCGCTTTCCAGGCTGAGGTAGACCGCCAGCGGCATGGTCTGGGTAACTCCCATCAAGTTGCCGGCGAACATGATTGTGGCGCCAAACTCGCCCAGGGCACGTGCCCATGTCAGCACGGCGCCACTGACCAGGCTGGGCAGCGCCAGTGGCACCGTTATCCGGCGAAAGGTGCCCCAGCCGCCATAGCCCAGGGTGGCGGAGGCATCCTCCAGTGCCCGGTCCACGGCGATGAAACCGGCGCGGGCGGAACGGATGTAGAAGGGGCAGGACACGAACAGCTGGGCCATCACGACGGCCGGCGTGCTGAAGGCGAGATGGATGCCCAGGTTGTTGAGCGTAGGGCCTAGCAACCCCTGCCGGCCAAAGGCGAGTAGCAGGGCCACGCCGGCCACGGCCGGCGGTACCACGATGGGCAGATCGACCACACTATCCAGCAGCCGCCTGCCGGGGAAGGTGCCGCGCGCCAGCAGGTAGGCAGTTGGGGTGCCGAAGGCGATCGTCAGCAGGAGGGCCACGGTGGTGGTCTCCAGGCTGAGCGTCAAGGCGCTGGTGGCGGTTGGGGTTTGCAGGTTGGTCCACAGTGTGCCCAACGGCGTGTGCAGCACCAGTGCAGCCAGCGGGAAGGCGATGAACAGCAGCTGTATCGCTGCCAGGGTCACCACGAGGAGCCGGCCGGCTCCAGCCCGCAGGCTGGAGCCGGTGTTACGGTGAAGCTGGTGCATCGCCCCTACCAGGCCACGATCACGATGGGGTGCCCACCGGCGCGCCGACGACGATGCTGTTCACGTTGGAGACCCAGCGCCCGGCCAGCGTATCGCCCGGAACGATCAGCCGAATGGCGCCTTCATCGGCGGCGAGCGGTTTGCCGTCGCGTGCGTACGCCAGGATCACTTGCTGGTGCCCATAGTCCGGGTTGATCTCGGCGAGGCTCAAGGTCGCCTGATAGTTGTCGGTAGCGCCGACCGTGACGAATTGCCGGAGCAGGTCGTTCTTGAAGCTGCTGTTGGGTACCAGGCCGGCCTGCTGCAATACCGTGTAGAGCAGGGCACCCGTGTAGGTGTACGTGCCCTGTGTACCGCTGTCAGTGCGCAGCGTCACCTTGACCGTGATGGCCGGCAGTTTCTGCAAATCGGCAACCGTCAAGGTAGTCGTCGCGGAGACAATGCCGGTAATGGTAACGGCAGATGAGGGACCGCCTGCCGGAGCCGTGGTAATGAAGTTCTGTGCGGCCAGCACTGCCTTGCCCGCCGGCGACTCTACATAGTCGACGAACTTCTGCGCCAACGCCGCGTTCTGGCTCGCCTTGGTGACGGCGATCGGATAGACGGCAATCTGGTTGAAGGGCGGCGGCACCACAATCGACTGCACTTTTGGGGTCACACTGGCTGTCAGGTCGCTCACGTAGACCACGCCCGCGTCGGCTTCACCCAGGACCACCTTGGCCACGACGGACTTGTCGTCGACCTCGTTCGACTTGATGTTGGCCTGGATGCGTTGGAGGAAATCACTGCCGAAGGCGTCGTCATTGGCCATCAGCTGGAAGGCGGCGCGGGCATACTTGCCCACGGGCACGGTCGGCGCTGCCAGGACCAGGTTCACGCCGGGTCGCCCCAGGTCGGCCAAGCTATAGATATGCGCGGGGTTGTCTTTGGGCACGATGACGACGAGGCGGTTGCGCACGAACACTGCCGGCGTGCCGGCAATCAGCCCCTTCTGCTGAGCCAGCGTCATTTGCGCCTGGTTGGCCGAGGCGAACACGTCGGCAGGAGCCCCTTGCGCCATCTGGGTGACCAGAGCGTCGGAGCTGGCGAAGTTGAACCTCACCGTCGCATTGTTCGCCTTGTCGAAGGCTGCGCCGATCGTCGTGAACGCCTCCGTGAGCGAGGAAGCAGCGAAGACGGTGAGGGTGCCATTGTCGGCGGCGTGGCCGGCGGGATTAGCGGCCTGCACGTTGCTGCCGAGGGGCGACAGGACGCTGACGAAGACCAGCAGCGCAAGCGTAGAATGTCGGAGCTTCGAGATCATGGATCCTCCGGTGAGCCGATGGCTCAATACAAAAAGCACGAAATAGGGAGTATAAAGGCGTCACACTATGAAGAAAGGCAACCTCAAACGCTCTACATCGGCCCACCTCCCCGATGCCGGCGTGGGCAGCTGCCTTCAGTGCCGAGTCTACGTGGTGCATCCGGCAAGTTCGAACTACTTCTGAGACTCCGGCCTTCAGGCCGGAGAGCCTCACCTGCTAGGCTAGCCGTGGCCTTCAGGCCGCCCCGGTTCCCGCGAAGATGTAGGCCAGACTTGGCGGGTGCACCATTTTGGCGGCGTCGTACGGGCATGCAGCAGCGCAGCTTACGACACATGGCTGGTTACCCTGAGTGCCTCGGCACAGCCGTCGAACCAGGCCAACGCCGACCTGGTTCGCCCAATGCGGCCGTCATAGAGCAGCGAGCGAAACGCCGCGTCCTCGCCTGCCACGTCGTGTCGCTGCTCGAGCTCCAGGGTCTCGAGGTAGCTGACGAATAGCGCCCGCTGGCGCGCAATCAAGGCCGCGCTCCGCGCCGGATCCTGGCGATGGGCAAGATAGAGCTTGAGCGGAAAATCGAGCAGGATATCGCGAGGGCGCTCCACCGGCTCGTCTAGCCAGTGCTGCACCAATTCCCGACCGGCGTCCGTCAACGCAAAGACGCGACGTGCCGGCCGTGAGCCCTGTTCCAGCCGTTGGCCTCCTACCAGACCATCACGCTCGAGCTGCGTGAGCAGCGCGTAGAGATGGCTGGCGCCTAGGTGCATAATGGTGTCAAGTAGTGTCCCGGGAGCGAAGGCGCGCGCCAGATCATACCCGTAGCTAGGGCCGGCAAGCAGCAGGCCGAGAAGGGCGTGCCGGGCCGGCTCGGCCGCGGTCAGCGGTCGGCGCACCGGTCAGTCTCCCATGATAGGCCGATAGTCATAGTGAAAATACCCATAGTGTGACTATACCGAGCTGCCGGAGAGCGATCAACAGTTCCGTCTGAAGAGCTGAGGAATGCAAGTTCGCAGCCCTTGGAGCAGTGGCGATTACCCGTGCTGCAGAACACAGCGTAGGTAACGGGCACACGGTGCCCCAAGGAAAATTCTCGCTGGCTGCCTCATGGGTCGGCCTGTGATGATCTGATCTGTACATGGCCTATATCGATGGCACGAGCCTGGTGGTGCGGAAGCGGGTAGCGGGCACCGGCACCAACCTGGCTACATCGCCGTTCGCGGCCACGGCCGGTGCGGCTCACCACTATTCGCCCAGGCGCACTCCGAAGAGCGCGCCGAGGGTTGACGTTACCGCCGCCATGTAGGCGGCAGCATCGACCTGATCGTCCCACGCTTGCTGCAGGACGAAGCCCTGGAACAGTGCGATCAGGATGCGTGCGAACGCATCCGGGTCGAGAGATGCCGGCAACTCATGACGCTGCTGCGCCTCATTCAGCAGGTGTGCGAGCAACCGACGCGGTTCATCCACGCCGCGACGAACAACTTCTAGAATGCGGGGATCGCGCAGCGCCTCCGCCCAGACCTGTACACCCACGCGGCGGCTGGCGCGCTCTTCGGGTGCCGCCAGTGCAGCAAAGAACCCTTGTGCCAGAACGTGCAAGGCTGCCCGCACGTCACCCTGCGCGCGGGCCTGATCGATGAGTGCCCATTCACGCGCGTGACGCTCGTCGGCAACGGCCGCGATGATATCGTCTTTGCTCGCGAAATAGAGGTAGGTGAGTCCCGGGCTCAGCCCTGCTTCGCGCTGGATGTCTTGCATGGTGGTGCGGTGGAATCCCTCCCGAGCGAAACAGGCCTGTGCAGCGGTTAGGATCTCCTGGCGACGCGCCTCTCGGTGCGCCGGGCTAACCTTCGGCATTGCTGGGCTCCACATGTTCCATGTCTGTGGCCGTGCCAGGATCGGCGGGCCGCATACCCTCCACCCGGGCCAGAGCGACCCGGTAGAACGCGTAGCCGCGCAGGTGCCGTCCCTGGGCGCCCAGATACCGGGCACGATAGTCTATCGAACCGATGTCCTCGAGCAACCGCAAGCCACGGCCGGCCAGATAGGATGGCACCGCGGCGGGATCCAGTCCGAAGGTCCAGGACTCGCCGGCGCGCCGCAGCGTGCGCGCCAATCGTCGACCCCCTGGGATGTCCTGGGGACGGGTAAGTGCGTCTAGGTGCACATAGGTAAAGACGAGCAGGCTGCCGGCCGCACTGTCGCCGACGCAGCGCAGCGTGCTGTCCACCGCAGGCTCGAAAAGATAATTGGTCACACCCTCCCACACGAAGACGGCTCGCCGCCTCAAGTCGAAACCTGCTGCCGCAAGGGCTGCCGGCAGCGAGTGTTGGTTGAAATCCAGGCCTACGAAGGTGACATTCGAGGGCAGTGCACCCAGCATCCGGCGCACGCCGGCCTTCTTGGTCGCCTGGGTGGCCGGATGATCGACTTCGAAGACGCTGGTCTGGCTCAACCGGGGCAGGCGGTAGGCACGCGCATCGTAGCCAGCGCCCAGGATGACCACCTGATCGATGCCGCCGGCAAGGGCCTCTGCAAGTAGATCATCGATCAGGCGTGTCCGCGAGACTCCAGATGCGCGAGCTCCCAGCCAGAGCAAATCGATACACCATGGCAGCACAGGTCCGAGCAGCGGGGCACTCGCCACGTGCACGACGCATCGCAAAGACGGGGCAAGGAACCCGTGCGCGAGTGGGTCGGAGAAAAGCCGACGCCTGATCGCTCGGGTTGACTCCAGGGCCCGGAATAAGGCCATGAATTCCGCAGTGCGGCTCGCTTGATGCCCGTCCACGCTTGACCAACCAAAACTAAATGACTAGTTTTTATAATAGTGGCAGGTGGGCAGGCTGTCAACCGAGTATCTGGTTTGAGCCAGGTTTTCGGTCACCCTGCTTCACGGCACAAGTGCGTACGGCCGCATCATCTCGTTGTCCTCATGGTCGAGAATGTGGCAGTGCCAGACGTAGCCGGGCCCCCGTGTGGGGTCGAAGGGGTAGAGGTTCTGCCCAGCCTTGGCCGCCGAAACAGGTACCGCCGTGGGGGCCCAGCGCGCGACAATGCGCGTAACCTGGCCGGGGAGCGCCTTGACAGTGTCCTTCCAGCTCGCTTCTTCGGGATTTGGTGGCAACGGAGAGCCGATCAGGAACGGCGTAACGTCGGGGTTGCCGCCCAGCGCGCCCGCTGCATTGGGCCGTATGTATGGCAGTGGCGGCCCGTAGCCGGGGATGTAGGTGCCGGGCGCGTAGGGTATCACCCCCCAGGTGCCATTGGCGGCAAGACCGGCGAACTTGCCGCCGGGAAAGGCACCGTCGTAGCCGGCGCGGTATCCGGTCGCGTTGAAGTATTGGCGGTTGAGCAGCTGAAACTGGATGAGGTGCAGATGGATCGGGTGGGCGTCTTCGGTGAGGTTGATGATCTCCCACAGTTCGGTCGAGCCGATGCGGGGAAGCTCGGTGAGATAGGCGGCGCCCACCAGCATGCTTCCCCGCACGACCCCGGCCTTGGCGCCGTCCACCAGCAGTCGTGCACCTGTCACCACGCTGCTGGTCCCTTCCCGCAGCCCATCCCACTTCGTATTGTTCAGCAGAGGCTCGATCGGGCCGCCAGGGCCTTCGACCTCCACCAGCACCAGTTGGCGCCGCACATCCGGCACCACGCCGATCCCGAGCGTCCCGGTCGAAGGGTTCGCCAGCCGTACGATGGCCGGCGGCTGCCCGCTTTCACCGCGCAGGGCGCTACCCGCGGCCGGGTCGTAGGTGGTATCTCGGCCTGTCAGTGGCCTGGTGACCCGGAACTGCAGCACCTCGAACAAGCGCGTGTTGGTGCTGGAGCCGCCCTCTTCGCCCGAGCTCTCGCCCGGGTAGGGCGCGGGCGCGAAGTTGATCAGCGTGAGCTGTTGGCCCGCCAGCCCGGCAAAATCGACGATGACGTCCGCACGCTCGGCCGGCGCCAGGAACAGCTGTTGCGTGCCACCGGCGCGAGGGTCGAAGAGTCGCACGGGACGATCGAGCAAGCCGCCATCGGTGCCGATTTGCCAGATCGGCGGGCCCGGATACTGCCCGACCGTCGTGACCAGATACATCTGCAGGAAGCGCGCGTTGCAGCCGTTGAGCACGCGGAACCGATAGCGCCGCGGTTCTACCTCCAGATAGGGCCAGCTCTTGCCGTTGACTACCATCACATCGCCGAAGAATTCCGGGATCCAATAGGGATGGACCAACGGGTTGGGAGGCGGACCATCCAGGCCTACGGGATTGCCGGCCGGCGTGCCGTTGGGGAACAGCAGCTGGCCGTTGGTATCGAACTGGCGATCTTGCAGCAGCAGCTCGATCTCCTGCTCACCTGCCGGCAGCCGCAAGGGATTGTCGGGCCGGCCCGTATCATAGGCGTCCCGCAACAGGTAGAAGCCGGCTAGGCCGGCGAAGACATTGACCCGCGTCAGGCCCAGCGCGTGATCGTGGAACCAGAGCGTAGTAGCCTGCTGGCCGTTCGGGTAGCGGAAAACGGCAGCATTGGTCGACGTTGCTTCTATCGTGGCGTACGCCGCGCCATGCCTCCCGTCCGCTGTGAACCAGGCGTCGGGATGGCCGTCGGAGCTCGACTGCACCTCCGCGCCGTGCACGTGTGTCACCGCGGGGATCGGCCCCGTATACGGCCCGGTCATCCTCATGCCCATCATGTATTGCGGGTCGGCCCAGTGAATGGTCTGGTCAATAGTCAGACGCCGGCCAAGCTGCGAAGCCTGGGCCTCCACGGGCAGCTCGTTCACGTAGCGGATCGTCGTGGGCGTGCCCTGCCGCGCTTCGATGGTGCACCCAGGATACTGCGGCGCTCGCGGCCCAACTTGGTATCCCCAGACAAACGTGCCCGCGTGGTACGGCACCGGCAGCCCGGCATAAACGCTGGCAGGCAAGATCTGCTGCTGGAACTCCCGCATCTGCACGGTGAGCGCGGCGCCTGTGACTCGGGCGCCAATGAACGTCGGCAGAGCCTCGGTGAATCGGGGCACGACTGCCCCGAGTAGCGGCGTGAATGCAGTGCCGGGCTGCGCGCTGGCAACATGCGACAGGGGGCGCAGCGCCAGCGCCCCGCCAACGGCAGCGCCCACGCCAATGCCGAGAAACCGTCTCCTGGTGGTCATGGCAAAGACTATCCTTCGGGCAGACGGTAGCAGCTGCGGCAGGCGGATGTCAACGCCGGGGACTGGGCGCTCAATGCGAGATGCCTGGCGTAAAGGATAGGCCTCGTCACATCGCCCCCCTGGGGCGAGCCAGTCAGCAACGCAAGCGGCATTGACCTAACTCCTACTAGCTGAGTAAGATATCAGTACCGGCGATGCGCGTTTCTCCGTGCTGGCGCCGGCCGAGGGCAGGATCTGCCTGTGTTCGGCTCGATCACGTGACGCTGCCGGAAGGGATGTCGTACCCGGCATGTGGCAGAGTGTACTGCATGATCGTTAATCGTTGGTGGCCAGCACGCGTGCTGGCGGCAACGCTGCTGGCGCTGGGTGCGCTGCTCGTAAGCGCCGTGCTGGTGTGGCAGGGCGCGACCGCAGCCGGGAATCCAGATCCCACGCTGCCGCACAGCAGTGCCGCGGGGGCAGTGCTGGATGTGGCTGTCCTGGTGTTTCGGGAGGGCCTGGAGTGCGTCCTGGTGTTGTCGGCCATTACCGCCGGGCTGCGGGGCGCCGTGCAAAGCTATCGGCGTCCAATCGGCGCCGGCGCGGCGGTGGGCTTCTTGGCGACACTGCTTACGTGGTTCGTCGTGGTTGGCATCGTGACCGACCTGACCGGGAATCTTTCGGCGCTGGCCGTGCAGGCTTGGACCGGCCTGTTAGCGATTCTGGTGCTCCTCGTAGTGATGAACTGGTTCTTTCACAAGGTCTACTGGACGGGTTGGATCTCCTTCCACACGCGCCGGAAGCGCAGGTTGCTCCGGGACGCGGAGCACACTCGTGCCTCGCAGGCGCACGTACTGTGGGGTCTGGGGCTGCTTGGTTTCGCCTCGTTCTACCGCGAGGGCTTCGAGGTGGTGCTCTTCTTGCAGAGCTACCGTCTGCAAATGGGTAACCAAATCGTCCTCTACGGCGCGCTTCTGGGTCTACTGCTCTCCGCGATCGTGGCGGCCCTGACGTTCGCGGGACACCAGCACTTGCCGTACAAGAAGATGCTCATCGTGACCGGCGTGCTGCTCGCAGGGGTGCTGTGCGTGATGGTAGGCGAGGAGATCGCGGAGATGCAACAGGCCGGCTGGCTTAGCGCCACAGCCGTCCCCTGGCTGAGCTGGCTGCCCGCGTGGACGGGCACCTGGCTCTCGCTCTTCCCCAACTGGCAAACGATCGGGGCCCAAGCCGCGAGCATTGTCCTGGTAGTTGGCAGCTACTTCCTGGCTCGCTACCAAGCCGTGCGGCTGCCGCGGCGACGCAGCCTGCAGCCCTACGACCTGCGAGGCGCGCCCCCAGCAGAGGACCGGACCGGCAGCTTGGCCGACGCTTGAGCAGGCCGCCTGGTTTCCCGGTTTCCAAGGGCGCGGGCAACATTCGGGCAGCACCGCTATGCTTACCTTGTTGCATGCTGCCGGCGTCGTGCCGGCGGGCGCTCCACAAGTGATGGTTGTCGCACGGCCGACGGATGAGAGCGCTCTGCTGTACTCCGACGATGTGGGGCAGCCATCCTGCCGCTTGGCAGATCTCTGGTGCGGTCGGCGTCTCGCTGCCAGCGGGACGATCGCTTGCTGATAGGGAGGGATTCGCCCATGCTCAGGTCATTGAGCCAAGATCGCCATTCCGGAGTTTCCCGCCTGTTGCGTGCCGGAGTGCTTGCCCTCCTGCTCGCAGCCACACCCATGGCCGCCAGGGCGCAGGCGACCCACTCCGGCGCCGCGGCCACGACGACTCTGCGCATCTGGTACGGCAGCGACGATCCCACGGAACAGGCTTGGGCGCAGAGGGTGGCCGCCCAGTTCGCGGCAGCACACCCTGCCATCAAGGTGCAGTTCTCGTTCTATAGCCTCGACGACATGAACGACAAGACGCAGCTGGCGCTGAACGCCGCCAACCCTCCCGACCTCATCTATAGCCCGCCACGCGGCCCCGGTCTCCCATCCTACGTCCGCGCGGGCAGACTGCTCGACCTCTCGGCCGATGCCAGCCGGCTCGGCTGGGCCGCGCAGCTCCGGCCGGGTCTGCTCTCGAGCTACAACGACCTGCTCGACGCCAATGGTACGGCCGCCGGCGCCGGCCACATCTACGCCGTGCCCTACTTGCTCGCCGCCGATGCCGTGCTCTACAACGAGGACATCTTCGACAAGCTGCACCTGCAGGTGCCGCGGACCCAGGCGCAGTTCGCGGCGCTGCTCCCCCTGCTCAAGCAGGCCGGCTACATCCCGCTGGGCTTGGGCAACCAAGATGCCTGGACCGGCGATGCCTGGTACCTGGCGCTCCTCAACGCCCAGGTTGGCCCTGCGGCGCTACGCCCGGCATTGCACCTTGCCCCCTCGTTTAGCTTCACGAAACCGCCCTTCCAGCAGGCCGCCGCGACGCTCCAGAGCTGGGTGCAAGCGGGGTACTTCACGCCCCAATTTGGCGGTATGGATCCGCAGGATGCCGTCGAAGACTTCTTCGATAATGGCCACACGGCGATGCAGCTCGTCTCCAGCACGGAAGCCTCGCAGATTCTGTCCTCGTGGCGCGATGACGACAGCAAGGCCAAGCACATCGGCGTGTTCGCGTTCCCGGCTGCTCGCTCCGGGCAAGCGCCGGTGATGGTGCAAGACGGCTACAGCGGCTGGGCGGTGCCCCGTGCCGCGCACAATCCCACGGCAGCGGCGAGCTTCATTAGCGCGATGCTGTCCACAGCGACGATGCAGGTGCTGCTGGCGCAGGGCCTCGTGCCGGCGCATGAGCTCACCGCGTCCACAGCACCGGCAGCCGCGCCATTCCAGCAGGACTGGCTGCAGGCGTTGGCCACGGCTACGCCGGGCGTGTATGTGGATGCGGCGCCAATCCCCAACTTCCTGGCCACCATGGAAGCACAGATCCAGCAATTGCTAGCAGGCAAGGAATCACCGGCAAGCATGGCCAGTGCCTTGCAGCAGACCTATGCGACGCGGGGACGCAATGCCCCTTTCACTGATACGGATGGCGAATTTTAGCGCTCGGATCGCGGGGGCGCGATGGCGTGCGCGCCAGTTGGTGCGTATGCTCGCGCGTGCCGTGCCATGGCCACGCCGGCTGTCACCCGTTGCCTATCTAGCGCCGGCAGGCGCAATCTATGGCCTGTTTGTGCTCTGGCCGCTGCTGCGCGTGGTGTGGCTCTCGTTCACCAGCTGGGACGGCTATGGAGTGCCTACGTTCGTGGGGCTTGCCAGCTATGGCGCTCTGCTCGCCGATCCGGGCTTTGGCACGGAGCTGCAGCACAGCCTGCTATGGCTGGGCGTGACGCTGGTCGCGCCCGTCCTGTGCGGCCTCGGCCTGGCGCTCCTGCTGGCGGAGACGCCCGCCCGGCTCGGCGCCGTCTGCCGCGCCCTGTTGCTGGTTCCACTCCTGCTCCCTAGCGCGGTCATCGCCGTGATCTGGAAGCTCATGTACACGCCCCTGGATGGTTTCCTGAATGCTGCTTTGCAGGCTATGGGTTTGGACTCGTGGGTGCAGGACTGGCTCGGTGACCCCGACCTGGCGCTCGACTCGCTCCTTGCCGCGGCGTGCTGGGCTTCGATTGGCCTGAGCCTGCTCATCTTTGGCGCGGCACTCGCAGCGCGCGGGCGCGAGACGCGGGACGCCGCGGCGCTGGATGGCGCCAACGCCTGGTCAGCGTTCCGCTACCTGACGCTGCCGCATTTGCGGCAGGCGTTGCCCCTGGCCACGGTAGCTACTGCCCTGTGCGCGGTCCCGTCGTTTGACCTGGTGTCCTTACTGACCAACGGCGGTCCAGGCTATGCCACCACGACGCTCGAGCTGGATATGGAGGGGCGAGCCTTCGGGCTTGGGCAGGTGGGAGAAGGGGCGGCACTGGCCTGTATCGCCGCGCTCTTTGGTTTGGTGCTGAGCCTGGTGGCGCTGGCTATTGCCCGCGGGTATGAACAAGGTGGCGAGGACGCCGTGGCGTCCGGGCCTGATGTAGCCCGGCCGCCGCGCCGCATGAGGCGCTGGCTTGCCGCGGGAGTGCTTGTCCTCGTCACCACGTTGCTCCTGCTGCCGGTGATCTGGATGGTGCTCCGCGCCGGTCACCTGGACTGGGGCGAGGCGAGCCCATGGGCAAATGTGGTTACCGTATGGTCCGGTGGCTTCGGGGCGGCATTTGCCACGAGCGCGTGGATCGGAGTCTGCGTCACTGCCGCCACGGTCGCGCTCGCCTTCCCCGCGGCCTTCGCGCTGCACCGCGCGCGAAGCCGGCGCGTGCATGCGGCGGTGTTCTTGCTCCTGGCTATTGGTCTGTTCCAACCTATCGAGGTGTTGATCATCCCGCTGTTTTCCCTGATTCAGAACATGGGACTGCTCGATACCACGGCGGGTGTGATCCTGCCGGAGATCGGGCGCGCACTCCCGCTCGCTATGCTGCTGTCCTGGGCCGCGCTGCGCGCCGTGCCGGCAGCGGTACTGGAGGCAGCCGTCGTCGACGGGGCGCTGCCGCGGCAGATACTCTTGCGCGTGGCACTGCCGCTCTGTGTCCCACTACTGGCAGTCACGGCGGTGTGGACATTCCTCTCGAGCTGGAATGAGTATCTGCTGCCGACCGTGGTGATACAGGATGACAGCCTGCAGACGGTGCCCATCGCGCTCGGGCATTTCATCGGGCGCATCGACACCGAGTATGCGCTGATCGCCACCGGGGCACTGTTGGCGGCTGCGCCGCTCCTCATTGTCTATGGGTTGGCGTACGGTGTGCTCAGTGCCGGGCTCCGTCGTCTCCGTGTGCTGTGAAGCCCCGGCAGCCGGGCGGCGGCCGGCTGTCCGTTACAGACGACACGCTGGCAGTGTCCAGCACGCCCGACCGGCCAGGGTGCAGGCAGAACACTCGCCCCACGCACGTGGTGTGACGATGGCCCGCTGAACGGTACGCAGAAACGGTGACCTGTACGCATGGAGCGGGCACATCAACGGCCCGCCCCACATTCGCAACGGAATGTGGACACCGTCGACGCTGCACCGTGCTCATGGTGCAGCGTCATGGCCCGGGCACGGCCGTACATGCAGCACAGAGGTCTAAGGCGGCGTAGCGATCTGCGGGCTATAGTGCATACTATGAGCGCGCGTGCGGTCCGCACCGGATCTTGGCCGTCAACCCACCTCCCATCGGTGCCCTGGTGGCTGCCGCTGCCGCAGGCCCGCGCCGGTACCAGCCTTGGCGCGCTGGGTGTGGCTGCCGGCGTGCTCTGTGTGGTCGCCAGCTTGGGCGCGGCGCTCGTACATATCGTCGAGTACCATTTGGGATTGGGCCGCGTGGGCGATCAGCCCGCGTCCATCGCGTTCATGCTGGCGCATTGCCCAGTGCGGGGCGGACTGCTGGTGGTGATCATTGTCGCAATGGTCACAGTGCTGGCGCTGTTCGCTGAGTTGCGCGCGCTCGCACTCCGGCACCGACGGCTCACGCTGGCAGCGCGGCACGTGAGTGAGCTGGGGTCGTTGCCGCGGGCACGTGCGCCGCTCCGCCCCGGGCGGCTCGTGGCTGTGTTCGTGCCGCTGCTGTGCGGCCAGATCGGTCTCTACGCACTGGCTGAGCGCGTCATGCCAATGACGGTCCGGATGTCCATGCACGGCGAGCTGATGAACATGGCAGTACAGGGCGCGACGCCGCCGCTACCCGTGCATTTGATCGTGGCCCTGGTGCTCGCAACGCTTGTCTGGCACCTTGAGCGCCGCTTCGTCGTGTTGCAGGTGGCGATCACTGCTCTGCGCCGGCTGCTCAGACTCGCGCTTCTGAGGCCACACCGCGTTCGCCGCGCAAGAGCCCCACTGCTTCCCCTGCTCGCCCGCTGGTGCGGTCCGGGTGTGCTTTCGCGACCCCCGCCAGCTTGACGTATCCAGCGCACA
>Ga0187876_1002085_pt1 | contig 15459 bp, 11 predicted proteins | sample June2016WEW_17_4_FD_133000 | JGI IMG/M metagenome (GOLD analysis project Ga0187876, IMG submission 133000) | Peatland microbial communities from SPRUCE experiment site at the Marcell Experimental Forest, Minnesota, USA - June2016WEW_17_40 | ecosystem: Environmental > Terrestrial > Soil >...
AGGTTCTCCACGCGCTCCTCACCCGTCCGCCACTGGAGGGCCTTGCAGCCCCCCCGTCCGACTTGCATGTCTTAGGCACGCCGCCAGCGTTTGTCCTGAGCCAGGATCAAACTCTCCATCAAATTCGCTCCCGTAGGAGCATCCTCTTGACGAGGTATGTATTGTGTTTATGTGTGCGGATGGCTTGCCACGCGTTCCACGAATGCCGCTGCCGCTCGGACTCGGCTGGGCCGAACCCGAGACAGGACGACGCTTCGCGTTCACGCGCTCGCTTGTCAAGGTGCTACCCCCAAAAGGGGCAAGGGTCAAAATAACACAACTCGAAAGCTGGTGTCAAGACCCTCAACCAGGAAACCCCGTTTCCCGGCCCCCCAGAAGGGGCAAGAGTGAATGTACAAGCTGGTCGAGAGCCTGTCAAGTGTATGAGTGCCTAATTTGCAAGCACTACTCTGGACGCAGTGGGGGATTGCGCGTATGATAGTGCTTACGGGTTACGCTGCCCTGCATACGCGGCGGGCGTGGCTGTAGTTGACGTAGCCATGAGGAGGTAGCGCCGGGGAGAAGAACGAGCGTAGAGTTGGTCGGCTGGTGACCCCAGCTTTGGGAGAGCGGTTTTTACCGAAAAGTTCTGTCTTCGACAGGCCACGTGCCTCCATGAATAGGGAGATTCACGCATATGTCTAGCGTTTCGCTCCGGCATGTCTACCGCAAGTTCGGCGATGTCATCGCCGTCAACGACGTCAACATCGACATCCAAGACAAAGAGTTCCTGGTGCTCGTCGGCCCCTCCGGCTGCGGCAAGTCCACTACCCTGCGCCTCATCGCCGGCCTGGAGGAGATTTCCGCCGGCGAGATCTACATTGGCGACCGCCTGGTGAACGACGTTCCTCCGAAGGACCGCGATATCGCCATGGTCTTCCAGAGCTACGCCCTCTACCCGCACATGAACGTGTACGACAACCTGGCGTTCGGTCTGCGCCGCCGGCACACGCCACGCGCGGACGTCGATCGCCGCGTGCGCGCTACCGCGCAGTCCCTCGGCATCGAAAGTCTGCTTACCAGGAAGCCGAAGCAGCTCTCCGGCGGCCAGCGCCAGCGCGTGGCCGTGGGCCGTGCCATCGTGCGCGAGCCGAAAGTGTTCCTCATGGACGAGCCGCTCTCCAACCTGGATGCGAAGCTACGCGTGGAAACGCGCGCGTACCTCATCAAGTTGCACCAGCGCCTGCAGACCACCGTCGTCTACGTGACGCACGACCAGGTCGAAGCCATGACCATGGGCACGCGCATCGCCGTGATGCGGGATGGCTTCTTGCAGCAGCTGGATTCCCCGCAAGAGGTCTACGACCACCCGTCCAACGTGTTCGTAGCCGGCTTCATCGGCAGCCCGGCCATGAACTTCTTCGATGCGCGGCTCGTCGTGGACAACAACATCATGTACGTCGATACCGGCGTCTTCCGGCTGCAGGTGCCCGCGGAGAAGCAGGAGCGGGTCGCGGCGCAGTACAACACCGGTAACGAGTTGATCATGGGTATTCGGCCCGAGGACATCTACGATCGATCGCTGGTGCAGAACGCCAACAGCACCGATGTCGCTACCGTGCACGTCGAAGTGGTAGAGCACATGGGCAGCGAGCTGTACGTGTACTTCACGGCCGGCAAGAACCAGTTCGTGGCGCGGCTCGATCCCCGCAGCAAGGCAATCGCGGGCCAGGCCATGGAGCTGTACCTCGATGCCGACCACCTGCACCTGTTCGACAAGACCTCCCAGGTGTGCATCTCGAACCCCACGGAGGCGATGCGGAGCGCGCGCGCCTCGGAGCGCGGCGTGCCGCTTGCCGCAAGTGTCTGACACATACTGACAACGCGATCGCAGAAGAGCTGGACCTTCGGGTCCAGCTCTTCTGACTTTTCGACGGTGTGCTGGATCATGCTGTACGCTTCCCGCCATTCGGTCGGCGACGCCATATGAATCTCCCGCTCTTCGAGGGAACCAAGATTGTGCTGGTAGCCGGCGTTGGCAATAAGGTTGCCGAGTACACCCAGGATGACGCCTCGATCGTGGAGGAGTACCTGACAGCCATCTGGCCAGCGCTGAAGCCAAGGCTGGCGTAGCCCGCCTGGTGTCTGTGGCCGTCAGATCGTAAATCGACCTTCGCGCATGATGGTGCGGCCATCGACCGCGATCGTGCTGCCACTGACGACGCAATCGACATGCACGGGCGAGGACCAGTCGGCGCCCGTGAACTCTGGATAGGGGTTGCCAAAGGCGACGTGCAGCCCCGGCAGCTTCTCATCCTGCAGCAGGTTGCCGGTCAAGCCGGAGAGTTCCTCCAGGGTGCCGATGGCGAACTCACCGGCACGGCGGCCGTTGGGGGCTTGCCAAAAGTGCCGGAACAGCTCGTCGGCCAACGCTGCGTTCGAAGTCTGGATGTCTGTCAGGTGCCCATCTTCGATGATGAACGTGACCGGATCGGCCAAGACTCCATACTTCTCGCTGAAGAAATCGCCCAGCACATCGGCCACCAGGCGACCCTGCAGCGAGGCGGGAGCCGTGTACACTTCGCCTTCGGGCAGATTGCCCCACGAGCCCTGTGCCGTATAGCGGCCGTGGCAGGGCACCCACCTCCAGTCGGGTCGAAACGTCGCCGTGAGGTTGCTGCCCTTGGTGGAGGTGACCTGAATGGTGGCCGCGTCCTTGACGATATCGTACACCTCCATGGTCCGCGTGAAGACTCGATCGTAGTCGGCGCACATGCCGTCTGCCATGACGGCCGCATCAATGCCGATCATGTGGCCGTGGCGGACGCGCAGCTCCTGGGCCAGGTATGGCAGCAAGGGCCGGCGCAGGCCCAGCTCGCCCGGCTGGGCCGTGGCTATATAGTAGGTTATGGTTGGCTGAAAAGCGGCAAGATCCGCGCGCAATGCCTCGGGAAACTCGGTCAGGGGTCGCCGGCCGTACTGCTCCAGCTGCCGCGCCGTGAGCAGCGTGGCGCCGCGGTCGCGGCAGGCTTCCGCCACCAAGCTCGCCAAGTCGGCTCGTGCATCATCGGTGATGATGAACACGCGGTCACCTGCATGTACTCCCATGCAGGCCGCGGCACTACGCGCTCCCTGCCGCAGGCGCTCCGGCGCTATTTCCACACGATGCTCCTCACTGTGCTACCCACCCTGTGCCCTATTTCGGGCTGCATCTCCATTGTACGGGGCAGCGAGGCGCGTCCACGTGACGCTGTGCACGAGCGAGATGCCCTTCGTCCCGGGCTGGTCGTCCTTCACGAACGATGCATCGGGCTTCAGAGCCACGTCGGACTTCTGCGCAGCGTAGCTGCCCAATCGCGATAGCACCTGGTAGAGCGATGCCTCCTCGGGAAGGTCCGTCCGCAGCAGGTATGGCTCCCAGGTAATCGGCATTGCTGCGTAGCTGCAGAGATGGGTCTGGCCGTCGACGCGCACCGACATCTGTGCGGTGAGCACGCGCAGGAGCACCGTCTCATTCACGCGGACGTCGGATGTCCTGGGAACGCAATCCATCATGTAGCGCCGCCCATCGGGGTCCTGGTATCGCACCCTGCGGGTGTTCCGCTGCACGATGTCGGCCAGCGCCTGCCGTTCCAGCGAGTGCCGCGGCAGCATGGCTGGAGACTCGCAGTACGCAGCCTCGGTTGCCGCAGACCGATCCTCGTGCTCCATGCTGGCCAGCTGCCTGAGGCTGAGCCGAATGAGTCGCGCTTCGTGCCCGGAGGCGATGGTGCCATCGTGGGCGCGCAGCACGACGGTGCCCTCCTCGTCTTCCTGGTGCACGAGGTGTCCGCCCGCCCAGTACTCCGCGTGCAAGGTATAGGTCTGTGCCAGGTAGGGGGAGAGGGTGAGCCTGGTCTGCGCGGCGCTCAGCCTTCTGGGCGCCAGCAGGGTCTTGTCGATCGAGCGCTGGTTGAGCACCTTCTCCATGGCCGCCGCGCACGCCTGGACGAAGGCATCGATATCGGGAGGCCGCACGAGGTACACGTACGCTGGGGACTGCACCGGCCGCACCAGCGACAGCGGTGTGGCTGACACCGCGGCACGGGCTGCCTGCGGTCCCGAGCCGGATACCCCGGATAACTCCGCATTTGGTGCCGGGTTATTGAGTGCTCCCTGGGGCGCGGGGCGCACCTGTGGGACGAGCGGCGCCGCGCTGGTGGTGGCCGCACGCGTGGGCGTGCGCAACGCGGCGCGGAACTCGTCGATGGTGCCAAAGCGATGGGCCGGCTTCATGCTGAGTGCGCGCTCGAGGGCTGCAGCGACCTGTGGGCTCAGGGCGGCAGCCAGAGAACGGGCGGCAGGGAAGGAGAACGGCTCGTGAGTCGTAGGATCCCAGCCGGTGAGCAGGTGGTGCAGTGTAGCCGCAAGCCCGTACACGTCGGACTGCGGTGAGGCGAGGCCCTGGTACTGCTCCGGAGGGGCGTACCCGCCGGTGCCGATGGCCGTGCTGCCGGCCCTGGAGGAGTTCCCGAACCGGGCGATACCGAAATCCACCAGTGTGAGTCGCCCGTCGGGTCGAAGCATGACGTTGGATGGCTTGAGGTCCCGGAACACGACCGGCGGGTTGTGCGTATGCAAGTAGCGAAGCGCATCCGTAAGCACGTCGGCCCAGCCGAGCACCGTATCCTCGGGCAGACCGGGAGTACCGTGCAGCTCCAGCTCCTGGGCGAGTGTGTTGCCTTCCACGAGCTCCATCACCATGTAGTGCGTGCTGCCGGCTGCTACTACGTCGAGGATGTTGCAGATCGAGGGATGCACGAGCTGGGAGAGAATGGTCGTCTCGCGCTTGAACCAGAGCCGGAGCTCCGCCTCCTCCTCCGGCGTGGAGCCCGCGACCACGACGCTCTTCACGGCACAGAGCCGGCCGTGCAACCGCTCATCCCGGGCGCGCCACACGGCACCCATCGATCCTGAAGCCAACGGTGCCTCGAGGCGATAGCGCGTGCCAATCAGCGTGCCAGGCTGCAGCACTTCGCGCTGCTCGGCACGCGCCAGGCGTATGCCGCAGATGGGGCAGAAGAAGGCCTGGGCTGGTAGCGGCGAGGCGCAGGAGGGGCATTGGCCGCACATAGCACGTTCTTTCCTGGATCGCGCCCGTCGTGGACGCCGGACGCTCGCAGGTATTGTTGGATCCCTATATACCTGATCCCAGGATAGCACTGTTGCGCGTAGAGCAGGGCAACTCTGCTATACTGGTCAGACAACCAGTTTGATGGCGTGGACGAAGACGAGTAGCCGCGCGAGGCTCTCTCGAGCGAGCCGGGGTTTGGTGCAAGCCCGGCGTGAGATGCGCGGCGAAGGCCCTTCACAGCCGTATCCTCTTTATACGAGTGCCTTGCGTTTATCGCGAGGAATCGGGGTGGAACCGCGACACCAGGATCGTCCCCGGGCCTGTAGAGTGGCCCTGGGGACGTTTGTTTTTTGTCGCTTCGCCTGGCGCATGCGCTACCCTGCGCGAGGCGAGGGGTCAAGCCGCATAGTAGGGGATAGAGAGAACAATGGTCGAGCAAAGTAATGACACGACTGCCGTGACGCTTCCAGAAGGCACGGAGCTGCTGGAGCGGCTGATGTCGCTCTGCAAGCGCCGTGGATTCGTCTACCAGAACAGTGAAATCTACGGCGGCGTGGCAGGTCTCTACGACTTTGGCCCGCTGGGCGTAGAGATGCGCCGAAATCTCAAGAATCTCTGGTGGACGTACATGGTGCAGACGCGCGACAACGTGGTAGGCATCGAGGGCGCCATCCTCACCCATCCGCGCGTGTGGGAAGCCAGCGGCCATGTCGAGAACTTCAGCGATCCGCTCGTGGATTGCAAGAGCTGCCGCCGCCGCTTCCGTGCCGACCACCTGGTCGAGGCCAACGGCGGCGTCATGCCGCGTGTGTGCCCGGAGTGCGGGGGCGAGCTGACCGAGCCGCGACGCTTCAACCTGCTGATGGAGACGGAGCTGGGGGTGGTCGAAGGCGAACGGATGAAGACCTACCTGCGCGGCGAAGCCTGCCAGAACATCTACCTCGACTGGGACAACGTCATGAAGTCCTCGCGCGTGCGCATCCCCTTCGGCATCTGCCAGATCGGCAAGGCATTCCGCAACGAAGTGACACTTGGCCCCTACATCATGAGGCAGCGCGAATTCGAGCAATGGGATCTGCAGTTCTTCGTGCACCCGAACGAGATGGAGCGGTGGTTCGCCTACTGGCAGGAAGAGCGCAGCACCTGGTGCCGTAGCCTGATCAACCGCGCCGAGCGAGTGCGGCTCCGGCCGCACGCGCAGGACGAGCTGGCCCACTACGCCAAGCGCGCCACGGACATCGAGTACGAGGTGCCGGGCATGGGCTGGAAGGAATGGGAGGGCATCCACTGGCGGGGCGATTGGGATCTGCGGCGCCACGGCGAGTTCAGCGGCCAGGATCTCAGCTACACCGACCCAGTGACCAACGAGCGCTACATCCCCTGGATCGTGGAGGCTTCAGGCGGCGTGGACCGCACGTTCTTCTACCTCTTGGTCGATGCCTACGATGAGGAAATCGTCAATGGCGAGAAGCGCACGGTGCTGCGGCTGCACAAGAAGGTGGCGCCCTACAAAGTTGCCGTGCTGCCCCTCTCCAAGAAGCCGGAGTTGACCGAGCCGGCGCGCGCGATCTGGCGCACGCTGGCGCCGCTCTTCACCACTGAGTACGACGAGACCCAGGCGATTGGCCGTCGCTATCGCCGGCAGGACGAGATTGGCACGCCCTACTGCGTGACGTTCGACTTCCAGTCGCTCGAGGACCAGGCCGTGACGATTCGCGAACGCGACAGCATGACCCAGCGACGGGTACCGATTGCCGACCTGCCGGCCATTCTGGTGCAGGATCTCGCCTGAAGCCGGCAAGTCCAAACCTTTACCGCGCATCGCTCGCCAGTGCCTGCTGCAGGTCGGCGATAAGGTCATCGGTGTCCTCGATGCCGACCGAGTAGCGCACCAGGCCCTCGGGGATGCCCATGGCTGCGCGCTCGGCCGGCGACGACTCCACGTGGCTCGTCGTCGCGGGCGGGCCCGCTACGGTTTCGACGGCGCCGAGGTTCGCTGCCAAGTGGGCCAGCCGCAGGCGCGGCAGGAAGGCGCGCACGGCCTCGAATCCGCCGTCGAGCATGAAGCTCAACACGCCGCCGAAACCGCGCATCTGCCTTGCCGCGATGGCATGGCCTTCGTGGCTCTCCAGGCCCGGGTAGAACACCTGCGTCACAGCGGGGTGCGTGCTCAGGAAGCGCGCGATGCGCAGGGCGCTCTCGTTCTGGTGCCGCACGCGCAGCGCCAGCGTCTTCATGCCCCGCAGCAGCAGGTACGCCGCCATGGGATCTAGTGTCGCGCCCGTGATCTCGCGATAGTGGTAGATCCGCTCGACCAACGGGCGGGCGCCGCAGGCCACGCCGCCGAGGGCATCGGCGTGCCCGCCAAGGAACTTCGTGGCGCTGTGCACTACGAGGTCGGCACCCAATGCCAGCGGGTTCTGATTGATCGGCGTGGCGAACGTGTTGTCCACGATCACGGTAGCGCCAGCCCGGTGCCCGGCGCGCGCCAACCGCGCGAGATCCACGACTTTGAGGGTGGGATTGGTCGGGCTCTCCAGGTGCAGCACGCGGCAGCCGGAGGCGATGGCGGCCTCGATGGCCTCGTGATCCGTGGTGTCGCACAGCTCGACCACGATTCCGGCGCGCGGGAGAAACTCCAGGAAGAGCTTATTCGTGCCGCCGTACGTGTCCTTTACGGAGACTACGCGATCGCCGGGTTCGAGCAGGGTAAACAGCGTGTTGCTGATCGCCGCCATACCCGTAGCAAAGCTGGTGGCAGCCTCAGCGCCTTCCAGCTGCCGCACCTTCTCTTCGAAGACCTGCACTGTGGGGTTCGTGTTGCGCCCATAGATGTGGCCTGCCTTGAGACCGCGTGCCACTGCCAGCCACTCGTCGACGTCGGCATAGCCGAAGGAGACACTGTGGACCACGGGCACCTGCGTGGCGCCGTGCCGCGGGTACTCGTCCTCGCCCGCCCAGACCGCCCGCGTGCCCCATCCGGCCTGTTCGCCATGCGTCGTGCTGCTCATAGATCTCCTACCGCATCGCCTACCTACGCAGTGATCCCAATGACGGCACCTACAACCTTGCCCATGGTCCGGGCGGCCACCTGGCTCCGCTGGCGGTTGGCAGGGTGCCGGCACGTTCCAGCATGGCGCTCCCTACACCCCTTCAGGTGGCCCCACGCCCAGCTGCGGCGTGGCGCGTCCTGAGTATGACTTGCCCGGCGCTGTTATGGCAATGTTACGGGCTCATCTGCTAGGATGCCCGCGGCGGGAAGACTGGAATGGCTACCCGGCTGCCGTCAGGGCGTGCGCGGCTCTGCAGCCACGATGCGTCCGCAGGATACGAGCCGGATACCAGGCCAAGACTGAGTTATCGCGCGTTATAGGAGGCACGATGGTCTGGAGGCTCATCCGTCGAATCCTGGCAACGGCGCGGGGCAGCTGCGCCCTGCCGGCCTACCTGGTCGCGTGGTTGCCCAGGCAGTTCCTCTCCGACCGCACCCTCGAGAAGTGGACGCACGGCCGGCTGGCCCGCGTCGACGCCAAGGATCTGCCGCCAGCGGTGGCCCGCGAATGCCGGCGGGCGCGGCTGCAATCCCGGTTGGCCTGGTTACCCTCGGTCGTCGGAGTCGTGGCCATGGTGACGGCCATCTTCACCCAATCGGTCGCGCGCGGCGCGGAATCGTATCCGTGCCTCTCCATGACTCATCCCTATGCCGATGCCCGCACGGGCTTCGACGCCATGGATGCCACGGACGCGGAACTTGCCTGCGTTGGGCTGCCGCCCCGGCCGGCAGACCCCGAGAAGCTTGCCGCGTGGGATGCCACGTGGGGGCGCGTGACCTCCTTCCTGGGCGATCCCGTGTGGCAGCCCTCGAGGTATCGGAGCACGCTGCCGCACTTCACGACTCCCGGGGAAGTCCCTGTGGGTCCGAAAGTGCCCGCGAACGGCGACCACGCATACGGCGCGCAGCCGTGGTCGGGCTACGTCATCCATGCAAGTCAGAACGGTAATCCGTCCTTCAATGCTGTAATGGGAACCTTCACTGTGCCGTCCGTGCCCGACGCCACCACGCTGCCGCCGTCCAATGTGTCGATGATAGGGGCCTGGGTGGGCATCGGGGGTGCCGGCGACGCGGCGCCATCCCCCGAGTGCCCTATTCCACAGGATCAGAAAAATGCAGGGCAGCCGGCCGAGTGCCTGATCCAGGCCGGCGTGGCCATTCAAGCCGGCGATAACGCCGGTGATGCTGCCGGATATGCCCTGTGGTGGGAGGATTATCCCCAACTCGAGGGCTTCGAGTGCAAAGACGACGCAGGAGACGACACTGAGTGCCCGCAGATCTCGCCCGGCGACGTGGTCAGCGTATCCCTGGAGCATTGGTGGCCCGGCCAGACGCTCATCACCATGGCGGACGTCACCACCGGGCAGGGCCTGAGCGGTATCTACCCCACACCGCTCGACTACGGCGTGGACCAGTCGGCCGAGGCGATCCTGGAAGACCTCCGCCTCGCCGCAGGAGTGCACTGGCCGTACGCGCCCCCGGTATCTTTCTCTGATGTGATGGCCGGCTGGGAGACCCGCTGCTCCTGCGGGACGCTGCAGCCCGGCTCCAACGTCGACTTCTTCGGCACCTTTGGCACCGTAGATCCCGCCTGGGCGAACGGGTGGGACTGCACCAGCGCGCTCAATTACGACAACGACACGTTCCAGGTCTACGACACCACGGGCACGTGTCCAGCACCGTAAGGAGGTTGCCCATGAAACATGCTCTTGTCTCGCTGGCGATGCTGCTGACGCTGCTCGGCTGGCAGGGCCCGGCGGCAGCCGGCGCCCGTTCCTTGGCGGATTCATCCACGACCGTGCTCGTGCTAGGCCCCCAGTCCATCGCGGTACCGCTCTATCCCGGCGCCACACCCTCCGGCCAACCCTACTTCACCGTGGGCAAAGCTTCGACGCAAAGTCCCTTTCCCTACCTGCTCCCGCCGCTCCACGCTTGGGTCGAGTACCTCGCCGCGGCCGTGGCGCCGCGCGCCGTGCTCACCTGGTACGAGCGGGCGTTTCCGGCCCTCGGCTACGTACGCACCTCTACCGGCTGGTCCGGCAATCTGGCAGGCGGGGACTGCGCGCCCAACGCCGCGATCTGCACGCAGCCGAGCACGCCGGGACAGAGCGTGATCTGGAGCTCGTTCCAGCCACCGCAGGCCACGGAGACCAGCCCGAGCATCCGTGTCTCCTGCGAAGACCTCGGCGATGGGGACACGCTCTTCGAGGTCTCGGTCACGATCCTGCAGCGGCCGGTACGCGACCCCGCCTCGTACATACCAGCCGGCATCGGCGACGTGCACGCCACGGCCCAGGTAATGACGGGGACGGTCCTGCTGCGAGGGAACGGGCCGGACGGGCAGCCGGTCGTGTGGCACACGACGACGCTCAAGGCCGAGACGAAGGATCCGGCGCGCATCGCGGCGCTGGTGCGGGCGCTCAACGATCTGCAGCGGCCCGTGCAGGTGAACCAGAATTTCGGCGGCGCTATCAACGAGCCCCAGGTAAGTGTCACGCTGCGCCTGCAGCCGGTGTCGGCCAGCAGTCCCATAACCGTGACGGCGTCGAGTCCGGCCGACCACGTGACAATCGGCAGCTACCCAGTCCTCCTGTACTCCGCCGAGCTCCACCAGGTGCTGCGGACGATGCTCGGCCCAGGCTTGGACGCTACGTAGGTTGGCCGCCGACACGAGGCAGTTTTGGTCGAATGGCAGCCGTCGCGACGGCGAGCCGCTATACACATGAAGTGCTGCGAACAGAGGCAGCCGCCAACGAGGAAGCGCGGGCATCTAAGTGCCGCGAACTACCAGTTACCTACAGCGCGCGCGATCACGCCGGCATAACCGCTCCCGGCTCCAACTTCCAGACACAGTTTGCTGCTGGGGCAAGCTAAATCGTAGGGGTCCGGGTTTCCGCTCTCGTGCACGGAGCCTACCACGTAGCCGCCGGGTGTAACGGTGTTCAAGCTGGTGCCGGCCTCGCCGATTGCCAGGCAGAGTCTGCTAGACGGGCAGGCTATGTTCGCAAGCCAGCCCTGTTGTGTGGGCGGGGTGGTCCAGGTGGCGCCACCGTCCGCGGTGGCTACGACGTCGTGCCAATTGCCCGCGTTATCGACATCGCTCACGGCCAGGCAGGCACTGCTGGTGGCGCAGGCGATGTCATACAGGTTGTTCTTCGTACCGGAGGCGCGAATGTGCCAGGTCGCACCACTATCGGTGGTGCGGACGATGGTGCCGCTGTCGCCCACTGCCAGGCAGGTGCTTCTGGTCGGGCAGGCGATCGCCCGCAGTTGGGGACCAGTGCTCGGGAACTGGCTGGCCCAGGTAGTGCCCTCATTCGTGGTGCGAATGATGGCTCCTCCGGCGTTGTTGAGTACGCCTACCGCGATACAGATCTTGCTGGTTGGGCAGGCGAGATCCAGCACCTGCGAAATGGGTGCTTGCTGCGAGGGAACTCGAAGGTCATTCCAGGCGGCGCCACCGTTTGCCGTGGTGATGATGTGGTAGACGCCTCCCGTCACGCAGTACTTGCTGATCGGACAGGCGAGGGCATCGAGGAGGGCGGTGGTGCCGATAGACCGTTTGGTCCAGGTGAGTCCGGCGTTCGTACTGGTCAGGATGGTGCCGTTGTCGCCCACGACCATGCAGGTCGTGCTGCTCGAGCAGCTGATAGCCCTCAGGGAAGGCAGGGCGCCGACGGCGAGCGGTTGCCAGGCGATACTGGGCTGCGAGGTCAGCGTGGCTGCCAGAGATGTCGCGGTTGTTCCCCTGATGGGCGCCGTCGAGGCGACCCATTGCGGGCCGTTCATTAGCGTTCCGGTATTCCCGTGACCGCTGCTATCGGCGGTGGTGGTGCCACTGCCCTCATCGAAACGCCAGTAGCCAACGAGCCCCTCTTCAGTACCGGTCAAGGGGCGGTTCATCCAGGCAGTGATCTCGCTCGCTGTCCGCGCAACGTTCCAGATTCGCACCTCGTCGATTGTTCCGTCAAAGTACTGCACGTTCCCGCACGCGCCTGAGCACCCGGGCGTCATGGCGCCGATACGCAAGTCCAATGCGTTGGCGGAGACGGGATCTATTGTGCCGGAGCCGTCGGGCTGCCCATCCAGGTACAAGGTTACGGCGCCAATGGCGTCGACAACCGCGGCGTGGTGCCACTGGTCCAGTGTGTACACGGTGTTCGCGCTGACACAGCCCGGCGCACTGGCGCACAATCTGAGGCGGTGGCCGGACCCAGCCGGGTCATAGGTATCGAGGTCGTAGCCGTCGGGCTGCCCCGCGGTCTCTTTGTTGATCAGAGCGTAGGCAGTCTGTTTGGCGCCTGTTTGGTAGAACCACACCTCGATGGTAAATGTGTTGCCCAATCGTAGCGAAGCCGAATCGGGTACGCTGACGTAACTCTGTCTTTCGTTTGTGAAGGAGAGAGCATTACCCGCGCCGGCCGGCGTGGTCACGCCCGACGTCATACCCGCTTGCGTACCGGATGTGGGCGCCGCGACGCCGGTGGCGTGCGCGCTGCCCAAGCCTAGGGGGAGCAGGCAGAGCACGAACGCAGCGATGCTCAGTTGTCTCCAGGTGCTGGGTCGTTGCCAACGTTGCCGGCATGCGTTGTCGCCGAGGTGTTTCATGCTACTCTCATCCTTTCAAGTCTGTCTACTAACTTGTGCGGCGATGCACAGCTGTGCAAGGTGCGCGTCGCGGTAACAGCACACACAAAGCCACTGTAGCCGGTCGTGGTCGCCGGCATCGCGCCGCCGTGCGTCATGCTGGCGCTGCCGGCGGTGATGGTCATGCGTGCTTCCCCTGCCGGATGGGAAAGAGGAGCACCCGGTTGTTGAACTGGTCCGCCACGTAGAGGTTGCCGCTGCCGTCGAGCGCCAAGCCGGCGGGATAGTACAGGCTGCCGGCGCTGACGCCTCCATCGTTCGGGCTGGTGGAGGTGAAGTCGGCCTGGCCGTAGACCCGCGTGGCCGGACAGGCGAAGTCGGTTGAGGAGCAGCTCGCAGGGTAGTACAGCACCCGGCTGTTCTCATAGTCCGCTACGTAGAGGTTGCCGCTTCTGTCGAGCGCCAAGCCAGCGGGATAGGATAGGCTGCCGGCGCCGACGCCGCCACCGTTCGGGCTGTTGGAGGCGAAGTCGGGCTGGCCGTAGACCCGCGTGGCCGGACAGGCGAAGTCGGTCGAGGAGCAGCTCGCAGGGTAGTACAGCACCCGGCTGTTGTTGGTGTCCGTCACGTAGAGGCTGCCGCTGCGGTCGAGCGCTACGCCAATAGGGTAGTGCAGACTGCCGGTGCCGACGCCGCCGGTGTTGGCGGTATTGGAGCTGAAGCTGGGCTGGCCGTAGACGCGTGTGGCCGTGGTGCTGCCGGCTGGGTAGTACAGCACGCGGCTGTTGTAGTAGTCCGCCACGTAGAGGTTGCCGCTCGTGTCGAGCACCATGCCAGTGGGATAGGACAGGCTGCCGGCGCTGACGCCGCCACCGTTCGGGCTGTTGGAAGTGAAGCTGGGCTGGCCGTAGACCCGGGTGGCCGGGCAAGCGAACTCGGTCGAGGAGCAGCTCGCAGGGTAGTACAGCACCCGGCTGTTGTTGTGGTCCGCCACGTAGAGGTTGCCGCTGGCGTCGAGCGCTACGCCCATGGGAAGGAATAGGCTGCTGGCGCTGACGCCGCCAGTGTTGGCAGCATTGGCGGTGAAGCTGGGCTGGCCGTAGACCCGCGTGGCAGTGGTGCTGCCGGCTGGGTAGTACAGCACTCGGTTGTTGCTCTCGTCCGCCACGTAGAGGTTGCCGCTTCTGTCGAACGCTACGCCAAAGGGATCGTACAGGCTGCTGGCGCTGACGCCGCCAGTGTTGGCGGTATTGGCGGTGAAGTTGGGCTGGCCGTAGACCCGCGTCGAAGTGAGTGGCGTGGGGGGTGTCGGCGTGGTGGTAGCGGCCGGTACCGGCGTGGTCGTGGCCGTGCCGGTCGCGCTGCCGGTTGCCACTGGGCCCGCGGTGAGTGTCGATTGGGAGATGTCGGCCATGGCGCCGGTCTCCACCCACACCACAGTGAAGTCTTCCGTAACCGAGGCCGGCGCAGTAGCCTGGTAGGCATTATCGGCTGCCACCTCGAGCCACACGGGCTGGACGAATCCCGTGTTGAACTGGTCGATACGCTTCCACTGTCCGGAGTCTCCGCTCAGCACGTAGGTGCTGATCACGGATCCCGTGCGTACGATCCGCAGCTCTCCCTGCCAATCGGTGGATGGCAGTCCCTGGAAATCATCCCACTGGCCATTGAGCATCAAGTCCGTGTAGTAGCCGTGCGCCATGGTCGGGTTCTCAAAGAGCCCGACGTAGGCATAATTCTTGCCGTCAACATCCTGAACCGCCAGCCAGAGCCGATGCGTCTGGCCCGGCTTCTGGGTCCAGCGCTGCACGTTGAACCACACGATCGCGTCGAAGTCGCCGGTCAGCACGCCATTCCGGAAGGCCGCAATGGTGCCAAGCGGTTTGGAGGACAGGGCCAGGTGTGCCTGATCGCCGTTGAGGGTCACTGTACCCACCGACTGAGGCGTAGCGGGCAGCTGAGGAACGTCCCAGGTGGCGTCGGGCAGGGTGCCGCGCGGCATGGTCGTCAGGCTAAGGTTCTGCAGGGTGGTCGTCGCCTGCACCCTGGTGAGCCCGTCGTCGGCCACGCGCTTGAAGACCCAGCCGACCCACACGGTATCGGGAACCGCGACTGTCTGCCGGCCCGTCAGGAGCCATGTCTTGCCATCCATGCTCGAGTAGGTACGCCACAGGTCGCCCTGACGGGTGAGACGCAGCCAGACCGGCTTGTCCGGCGCCTTGGGGTTGTCGCTCATCTGCGCGTAGTCCAGGGCCGTCAAGGTGTCCAGGCCCTGCATGCGCAGCCAGCCGCCGCCCAGGATCTGGTACTGCGAGGACATGCCGGCCGAATCCATCTGCCGGGCAACGTAGCCCGGCGACGAGCCCGGGGCATAGAGCAGGAACTCCGCGGTAGCCAGGTTCGTGCACTTGCAGGCCAGGTTCACCCGGCCCTGAAGCGAGAAATCTCCCGTCACCTTGTGCAGGAGACGTGGAGCGGTACTGGTCCCTCCCCAGAGGTCGTTGCCGCTGGGGACCGTCACCTTCACGGTGTTGGTGTCGACACCGCTGAGCCTGGCGCTGCCGCTCGGATCCTGCCATAGCCAATCGGCCGGCAAGCCGCTGCTGCTCACGCGAGGCTGCACGGTCCCGTAGGGCTGCGGCGAGGAGATCCCCGGCGCCACGCTGCTCAAGGGCAAGCCTCCGGCGGTGAGGACGGAAGGGTCCCAGGAGCTGGCGTCGTACTTCAC
>Ga0187876_1002090_pt1 | contig 15437 bp, 12 predicted proteins | sample June2016WEW_17_4_FD_133000 | JGI IMG/M metagenome (GOLD analysis project Ga0187876, IMG submission 133000) | Peatland microbial communities from SPRUCE experiment site at the Marcell Experimental Forest, Minnesota, USA - June2016WEW_17_40 | ecosystem: Environmental > Terrestrial > Soil >...
GCTGACCTCCTCCAAGACGTCGGCATTCCCGCCCACATGTCGCACCCGCTGGCGACCAAGGCCATCTCCTCGGCCCGGGTCAAGAACGACACCGTCGACGCGACCACCCTGGCCCAGCTACTCCGCACCCACCTGCTGCCCGAGGCCTGGATCGCGCCCCCCGGAGGCCAGGGAAGCTCGGCGGCTGGTCCGGTCACGGGCGGCGCTGGTGCGCATCCGCCCCCGGCTCCGCTGCCAGGTGCATGCCGTCCTCGCTGATCACGGCATCGCCCCGGAGGTGAGCGACCTCTTCGGTGCCGGAGGGCGCCGCTTCCTGGCCGAGGTCAGCCTGCCCCCGCTCTCCCGCAACCGCATGACCACCTGCCTGCGCCTCATCGACGCCCTGACCAGCGAGCTGGACAGCGTGGACCAGGAGATGAGGGTGGTCTTCCGTGATCACCCGGCACTGCCCCGGCTGGTGCGGATCCCAGGTGTCGGCTTCCTCACCGCCGCCACCGTGATCGCCGAGGTCTGGGATGTGAACCGCTTCCGCCGTGCCGACCAACTCTGCTCCTGGGCCGGCCTGACACCCACGGAACGCTCCAGCGCCGAGCACACCCGTCGCGGGCACATCTCCAAGCAGGGCTCACGCTGGCTCCGCTGGATGCTGGTGGAGGCCGCGACCAACCACAGCGGCAGCGATCCCAACCTCCGCCAGTTCGAGGCCCGCATCGCTCGTCGACGCGGCCTCAAGATCGCTCGCCTGGCCCTGGCGCGCCGTTTGCTGACCCTCTGTTTCTATGCCCTGCGTGACCCGGGTGGCTGCGCCGCCTACCCGCTGGTTCCCGCATGACCTGCTCATCCAAAGTGGTCAGGCGCGCTCGAGAATGACATAACCCCCGCCCCGTGGGCGGCTGCTCAAAGTGATTGAGCCGCCTGGGCCGCATGCCCACCATGGGATCACCCCCGAATAGATGTCTGGTCAGATCACCCGACCGCACCACGTGGTCACCGCGGCCACCGACCACCACCGTCTCCAGCGATCACCCCTGGGGCCACGAGCCCCTTGACCGCGACGGCCCCTTCATAGATGTCATTTGGGGCAAGCTGGGCAAAACCCGTCAATCAGCCGATGACTGGGCGCCACCGAAGGGTGGACGGGGAACCTCCGACGGTCGTGCCGCGTTCCATGTGGGTGAAGGCTCGCCTGTCCGCCCCGGCGGGGATCGCCGGGTGCCTGGCCGCCACCGGCTGCAGTTCGTCCCCGTCAGTCCACGCCCGTCAAGGGGGAGCAATGGAACCTCCTGTGCCCGCCAACTTTCGCCAGCGATGGGCCACGCGACACCGCATCGCCACCTTCGCCGCCGTCGCGGCGGTTCTCGCCGCCGGCTGCGGCACCGCGACCCAGCGACCGAGTGCGTCGCCAACACCCCAGTCCACCGACCTGCTGGGAGGCATCAGGGTCAGCGGTGCTGACGTCCAGGCGGCTGCGGACAGCGAGAACGCGCTCACCATCGACTTTCTCCAGCAGTTGGAGTTGAGCAACCCTGATGCAAACTTCGTCGATTCCGGTTCCAGCCTGGCAGCCGTGCTGAGCATGCTCGAGCTCGGTGCCCGAGGTGACACCGAGGCCCAGATCGCGTCGGTGCTTCACAGCGCCGGCGTGACCGCCGAGGAGGAGGCGGCGGCCCAGAAGCAGCTCGACAGAGCCCTCCTCGACACGGCCAACGCCGATGGCATCTCACTCGATGCTGCCAACGCCATATGGCTGCAGAGCGGACTGCCGGTCAATGCAGCCTTCCTCAACACCCTGGTCAACGACTTCTCGGCGCCATCGAGCCAGGTCGACTTCGACAACGACCCCCAGGGTGCTGCGGATCTGATCAACCACTGGGTGAGCGACGCGACCGAGGGAATGATCCCCAGCGTCGTAACCCCGGATGAGATCCAGGGGTGCCTGCTGCTGCTGGCCGACGCCATCTACTTCGACGCGAAATGGGAGTATCAATTCCAAGCCGGCCTCACCTCCTCAGGGACCTTCTTCCGCCCCGACAACAGCCAGGTGTCGACGGCCATGATGCAAAGTGAACCGTTGACGCTTCCCATCTACAGCGGCGATGGGGTGACCGCGGTCGAACTGCCATACGTGGGAGGCGAGTACGTCGCAGACATCATCATGCCGACCGCTCAACCCCTCGCTGATTTCGTCGCCAGTCTGTCACCGGGAGCCCTCACGGGCATCGAGCAGCAGCTCACGCCCACGGACAGCGTGGAGGTGACATTGCCGAAGTTCGACATCTCCTCGCAGCTGTCGCTCATTCCGATCCTGACCGCGCTGGGCATGCCCGACGCGTTCAGCAACGCAGCCGACTTCAGCGGCATCGACGGCCGCACCGACCTCCAGATCAGCCTTGCACAACAGAACGCGCGCATGGAGGTGGATGAGGTGGGCACCACGGCGGCGGCAGCAACGGTCGTTGCCATCGCCGTGAGCGGTCCAATGGTGAAGGCCAGGGTGGTGATCGATCACCCGTTCTTGTTCGTCATTCGCGACCTCACCTCGGGCACCATCATCTTCACCGCCCAGGTGACCGATCCCACGGTCTCCTCGTGAGGTAGACGATCGCGGAAGGCGGTGCCGCAACCGAGAGCGGGCGAGGCCTCTGTGCCGCGAGCCGAGGTCAGAGCTGGGAGCGGCCGCCTGCTCCGGGTCGCTTCACGCTCAGGAGGGGTTCAGGATGTGTCCCGGAGAGGAGGCGGCCGGTGTATCTGCACTCAGATCGACCCGGCTCGTACCCCCTGCAGGAAAGTAGATGGGATAGAAAGGTTTCGGGCTCTCCCGGACGCTCGCGCGCCACCGCCTAGCCACGCTTGGAGAAGGCGCACCACTACAGCATAGGCACCGTCTCCGAAACCACGGACGGCGCGCAGCAGCATGCGCGATGACGGTAGCGGGCTTCAAGCAGACGTGGGGTCGGGCTCCTCGTGGTGCAACCGGAGACGTGGAAGGCCCAGGTGCCCGCCTCCCGTCGTGCACGCAGTCCACGTGCAGCTTCGTCCTCGCTCCCATCCTCGAGTCTCTTGAGCTCGTCGAAGCTGTACCCGAGCTCCCTGGCGACGATCGCCACGGCGGCGTTGGCCAGGAGGAAGGCTGCAGGCCAGCGAAGCGCTGCCCGAGGGGTCGCCGGTCTCGGGCATCGTGGCCTCAGGGGCCGGCGGCCACCAAGCCCTACGTAGAGGAGCCTGCTCGATCACCATGGACAGGGGTGGATTGGGACCGCAGGAATCGACTCCTACCTCGGCCTCGCCATGAGTTCTGCCGGATCTCCGTCGTCGCGCTTGCGGCCTGCGCGCTTAGAAGGCCCGGGTCTACGGCCGCTCCGAAGAGGTGACAGACCGGCCGCCCTGCACGGGGAAACGTGTCAAACTCAGCATGGCGGGTGCGGCCTGCACGAGGCAGACCCCGGGGCGAACGCCGGCCGATCCAGCGACCTCGACGGCCGTGCCCGCCGCCTCGGTCCGGATTGAAGGTGCCGGCCGGCGAGACCCCGGGCCTTACTACGGGCTGTCTCCGGCTTACCAGCACGCCGAACCGGCACCCACCGGCGATCATCCCACAGCGGCCGCGGCGGGCGCAACCTGCCCCGCGCGGTAAGTGAGCGCTATCGCTCAGATGAGCGCTACAATGCCAGGGCGATGGAACCCATCGGCGACGTCCACGACGATGTTGATGCTCTCGCTACGGTCGAGGAAATCGCCGCAGAGCTTGGCCGGTCAGTTGCCACGATCCGACGGTGGTGTGTGAGCGGGCGACTGTCCGCGCAAAAAGTTGGAAAAGGGTGGCTCGTCTACCGGTCGTCACTTCGAAACCTCGAGGGGCGTCGGCGGCCACGGCCGCATCAGCCCGATGCGCGGGCAAACCTCGAAGTCGCCCTCGATCACGTCGTGGCATTGGACCTCCGAGACCGAGACATCGGGATTCCGGATGTCCTGAGATTCCAGGATCTCCTTGCTGACCGGTCCGCGTTACTCCAGGACGTCGCGCGTGTCCTGTCCGGAGACTCTCCGCTCGGACCTACCATCGAGGTCGAACTCCCGAAATCATCGTTCTTCACGCGCACGACTCAGCTTCTCACGATTGAGGATCGAGTCGCCTATCAGGCGATAGTCGCGGCTTTTGCAAGAGAGGTCGACCGAAACCTACTTCCGACGGTGTACGGTGGACGGCTTTCCGTTGACAACCGGAAGCTCTTTCTCAGGGACGGCGTCACAGACTGGCACGCCTGGCGGCGATCCCTTATTGAGCAGCTCAAGGCAGGTCGTGAGTGGATGGTAAAGACAGACGTTACGGCCTACTTCGATAGCATCCAGCACTCGTTGCTGTTCGCGTCTGTAGAGGCCGTGTCGCCGCATGAGCCTACACTCGATTTGCTCAAGCGAATGCTACGTCACTGGGCGATCGTTCCGGGTGTTGGAATCCCACAAGGGCCTAACGCATCCCGGCTGCTGCAGAATGCCTACTTCTACCCAATCGACCTAGTGATGTCCGACGAGAGATGGCACTACTCGAGGTATGTCGACGACATCCGGATACTCGCGAAGTCTCGCGCGGACGCGATGATAGGTTTGAAGACACTAGAACGAGAGTGTCGGCGCCGTGGCCTTGTTCTTTCCGCCCACAAAACAGCATTGCTCCGTAGCGCGGACGCGATGAAGGATCTAACGAACCCCCAGTTCGCGCAAGCACAGTACCAGTTTGACCGGTGGAACCACAAGGCTGCCAAGTCGATCCTCCGCCAGTTGCTGAAGCAATCGCTGCGCGTTGGCGATCGCAGCGTCGATGTTCGCCCCTTGAGATTCAGCCTTTGGCGATTGCTGTGGCTCCATGATCGGTGGGCCCGTGATCGGATTTTGCAGCGCATCGACGATCTGGGGCCAGCGGCATCGCTTGTCGCTCTGTACCTCGGAGTGTGGGCCGACGATCAGAAAGTCGCAGACCATGTTGGGCGATTCCTGCTGGACCGGGAAAGGAATACGTCCCCTTACCTAGCAACTTGGCTGTTGGCGATGTTGCTTGAGAGGCGCCATCCTCCAACTGCCCCGCTGTTGATCTACGCACGCAGTACACTACGAGACCGCAATGAGCCGGCGTACTTAAGGGTCTTTGCTGCGAACGTCCTCGCACTGGGGCGGCAGATTCACGACTTGCAGTGGCTACGCGATGAGATGCGCAAGGAGTTCGACCCATACGTCGCGCGCGGGTATCTTGTGGCTCTAGCGCGCGTGGGCCAATTGGACAATGCCTCGATCGCGCGCTCGACCGCTCGGCTTCCCGTTCTGGCGCGTACGGTGTCATACCTGAAAGGTCGACGCCAGCTGCCGTCCCTGATCCACTTGAGAAGGATGGTCGAGATTGGGGAAGGAGCCCGTGTCTGATGCCTTGCCAGCTGGGTTGAGCGTCGATGGCTCCTGACATTCCATTCTCAATCGTTCGGCGCGATGGGAGGAATGCTGGTGTCGATGGGTCGCGTTGACTCTTCGATCTTCAAGGCCGTCGTCAATTCTGGGTCGCCTGATGCGAGGGGATGGGATCTGAGACGGCCCCTGCGCGTCCTGGCGCCTGTCCCTGGCCAGCCGGGCCCGGGTACAGGGAGCCAAGACGTCCAGATGCCAGGCCGTCAGCGACCCACCTTTGCAGGGGCTCAACCCTTCCGTAGCTGAACTTGTCAAGAAGGTCTCGCAACGCGTCGTTCAGCAGACCAGGCGGTGGGCTGAACGGGTCGACAAGTCCGAGGTGGATCCTCCACGGAGAGATCTGATGCGGTTCGGCCCGCCGTGCTGGCTGTGGCGCTGCCTCGAAGTCGACATCTACCACTCGGATGCTGCCAGAGGCATAGGGATTGAGAGCCAAGCCTAGCCTGACCCTGTCCAGACCCAGGTTCGCCGCCAACTTCGGAACCGCAGCGATTACCCTTCCCCACCATCCCACCAGCGCCTCCAGACGAAGGCTATGGCCGGTCAGGGGATTGATCTCGCGAACCTCAAGCGAGCTCATCAGCGTCAGCACCGGTCCGGGACGAACGTCGGCAGACCAAAGTGCGACGCTTCCACTCTCATCAAGCAAGGTCGCCCAGATGAATGAGCTGGTTGCCTGGCGCACCGCCGCCCGCGGCTCGAGTGAGCCCACCCAGCCGATGACGGTCTCAATTTGGTCATCTGTGAACGGGGTGTCCTCCTCCATCTCGGGGCCTATGACCACCCAGCTGTAGATGCAGGAGTTCGCTGGCTGCCCGAGCTGGCTTAGGAAAACGGGCCCGGCTGTCGGTACGCCCGTAGGCGCTGTGGTAGGGGTGGCCATTCTTCCACGATTCATGGAGCGACAGAGTGCATCGGCCACGGCCTCGACGCCGATGGCGGATCTAACCGCAAAACGCCCCGCCACCGTTGGAGAGTACTCCTCGACATCGGTTCGTTCTACGCCGTGCCAGACGGGCAGAAGTCGCTTCGGCCCGTGTTCGAGTGCGAGGATTCCATCGAGTTCGCGATTTGTCCAGTCCTTGCGCATGAAGTCCCTGCTAATCACCACTACTCCAAAGTCGGAATTCCTCAGGCCCTCGTCGATGGCCCTACCTACGCTGTCACCGACTTCCAGCACGTCATCGTCGTACCAGACACTCAGGCCGCGCCCCGATAGCTCCTCCGCTAGACCCTGGACAAATGGCGCTTTGTCTTCATGAGCATGGCTTATGAACGCATCCCAGTGGCGTGTCCGAGCAGAGTCCTCGCGTCGCGGGACGGTGGATCGCGCATCGATTGGCGTTTCGCGCAGAACCTCGGAGCCGCGGTCACTCAACAGGGGATTCACGACGAACCACGGTCGGGGATCCCCTCCGCTTAGCAATCGCTGCAACCTGCCAGTCACGTATCGGCCGCGAAGAAGTCGCTCCAACTCATTCACCACCACGTCCGGGGCGAGCTTGGTGGCCGCGATCAGGTCACCCACGCTGACGAGACCGGTTGCGGTTTCCCGGTCGCGGAGGGCACCGAGCACCGTGAGGGCATCAAGGCTGAGTGGCATTGGCTGGCCTCGAAGGTGGGTCGCTCAACCGCGTGGCTGGATCGACGCGCAGAAGGGCCAAGAAGCTACTGAGGGCCATTCTGACCTGATTGTCGGTGAACCAATCCACGGAGGCTGTCTCCACGCTGAGCTCGACCTGTCCCAAACACACGTACGATACTCGGTTCTGCTGCCGTGTGTGAGGCATTGGCGCTGTGCGATGCGTTCACGAGTGTGCAGTTACACTTACCGGGTTAGGCCCAGTCGTTGCAAGAGGCGTCTCGGTAGGTGCACCATCGAGTTCTCAGTCGCGCGCTGGCCTCGAGCTTCGCGCGAGGCCGGGCCGTGCCAACATCAGGGAGGGACGGGATGGCTGCCATAGCGACCGGGCCTACCGAAGTGGACCGCAAGCTTCATCTGGTGGTCCTAGAGGCCTCACCGGGCCGCTTCACCAGCTTGATCGGTCTGGCGCGCTCTATCGAGCAGTCGAAATTGGCAGAGTTCTCCTATCGTCGCTCGGACAGGACCGAATTCGCGAACGCCGAGACCATTCGCGTGTACGTGGCCTTCGCACGGGAGATCGGCATCCTTGACGAGAACTTGGGGCCGACACGCCCTAAGGCGCAGGTCCGATCTCTTGATAACTTCCAGGCCTGGCTCAGCGACCTCGTGGGGCGGTACCTCGATGACCACGGGTCCTCGCAGCAGCAGATAGCAGATGCCGTTCGCCACCTGCTAAGCGCGTCACCCGCTGAACTTCCAAGCCAAGAGAAGGTCAGAGTCAGCCTGAGTAGCCCGCTGCCGCCACTGGACTTCCGCATGTGCCTCAGGATCATGGCTCTGTTGAGGCCGCATTTCGTTGGCCTCGTGTCCCGCCGCGTGGTACTTGTCCCTGGAGTATTCACCGCTTGACCGGACGAGCCGCGTTCCAGGAATCTTGCCGTTGGCTCGACGCGGGTCAAGATCCTCACCTTGAGCACTACTTCACCCCTACCCGCTCCATCGAACACGTGGCCGCATTTGGTGCTCCAGAGACTCTGGCCGTGGGCATAAAGGGCGTGGGTAAGTCGTCAGCGTTCCGATACTTCACTGAATTCGACCAGAACGCCGATATCGTGGTCGGAGTTACGCCCGAGAGCCACACCGTCCACCTGCCCAACAGGAAACTGCACTACTCGACATGCATGAAACAGTTCGAGTATGACCTTGTCATCGAAGCCTTGAAGGCCGTCGTTGACCGCCGCAGCCAACTGAGCTTAAACGCGAAGGTCCCGGCTCCCATCCTCGATCAGGCCGCAAAGCACGTGTCAACGTTTAAGAAGTCGCTGGTCAAGTGGGCAGGCAGATTGGGCGGGATCTCCGTCCTTGGCTGTGGCTTCACCGTGAACGCCCCGCCGACGGAAACACCCGCATTGGTGGGGATCGAAGGAGACGCGAAGATTGTAGAGCCACGACGAACGCTCGAGGCCCTTTGCCGCGCGGGGATCCGAATAAGATTGGTAGTGGACGACCCCGAGCAGGTATTCTCGGCCAGCCAAGACCTCGACGCGCACCTCGTAGGCGGGTTCTGCCTAGCGGCTTTACGTCTGTCCTCTACAATCGAGAATCTCAAGATCATCGTGCTGCTTAAGAGTCACGTCTATTACCAACTGCTAGGTCAGATTGACGACCTTGGAAAGCACATTGACCACGCCGGCCGGCTGAGTTGGACTCGCGAGGAGCTGCTGGAAGTCATTGATCACAGATTACGGTGGGCCGACGTTCTGTGGACTAACGTCTTCGAGGCCTCGGAAGCTGATGCTCACGAACTGATCGCTGATATGTCATCGGAGGTGCGGAATGGTCCACGCGACCTACTCCGCTGGCTCTACTACGCTTTAGAGCGGGCGGCAGGAGGCAGAGTGTCGAGGCAGCACGTGGAAGAGACCAGGAGCCAAATGGCCATCGAGGCTTTGCGCGAACTGGAGGTTGCATTCTTGAATGATTACAAGGGGGTGACTCCGGTTCTTCGGTCGATCTTTGGGAAGGATCTGAGCAATTCGTTCACGCTCGATGGGTTAAGGGCCCACATCGCCGATCAATTAGTCACGAGTCGCGAAATGCGCGTCCTCGCCCGTCTGCGATGGATGCAGAGCCAGACGTCGCATACGTTGCCTGCGGTTTTTCTGCGGGTGGGGGCGCTCGCATTTCAATCTGGCGATTCGCTCGTCTTGCCCTACAACGCGGGATACGATGAGGGAGCTCTCGAGCGGGCCACGGGCATTCGGTTGGTCCCAGCAATCGCGGCAGCCATCGGTTAGCCTGCTGGTTCGCCCTAAAGTGTGGAGTGCAGCCAAACCGCGCCGGGAGCATGGAAAGGCTACGCTGCTCACAAGTCAAGGAGCGAGCCCGGAACCGATCTCCACCTCTCCTGCGTCAAGGCCGAGCTCGGCGATGGTCATCTGAGTTAGCTTGGTCGCCGACGGAGAGAGACTATCTTGCCGGCCCGGGGTGAGCAGAGGAGTTACGCCGCCTGTGGCTGAGTTCGTGCCGCGCCACGGTCACATTTCCTACGCCACCTCTGGCTTGGCGAGGAGCACGTCTGCCAGTCTCAGTGTCGGGTAGGAGAGGAGCGCCCGGGAGAGCTCTCTGAGCGTACGCTGGCTCACGGATCTTCCAGACAGAGCCCGAGTGACGGTGTTCTTGTTCACGGAGGCGAGCCGGGAAAGCTCGCCGGCTGTCATGCCTCTCAGCGCCATCTCGTAGCGTAGCCTCTCGGCGTTGATGATCACCTCCGAGCCGCTCTGGTAACGGCCAGATGCTGTCTTGGCTCCTGCTGAGAAGGACGGTGCCGGGGCTTAGGGTGACGGTCGAGCGCTGATGGCGCGTTCGGGTGAACGGTGGTCGGCCGCACCCAGATGAGCCGCTCCCTCGCCGTCCCTATCGCCACCCTTCTGGCGTGGCCGGCCCGCTGGTGCTCCCGGGGCGGGGCGTGCGTGCCGGTGGGTCGATCGTTGCCGGGCGGGGGCGGCGGCGGCTGGATCGACCAGGCATGGTCGGCGATGACGCTGACTCGGCGGTGATGGCCGTGGCGGGCGAGGTGGCCCTCGATGTAGACCGTGGCTCCGGGAAGGAACTCGGCGAGGTCGGGGGTGTGGAGGGGAGAGAGGATGACCCGGTGGCGGTCGACCCTCTCGCCGGCGGGGTCGCGCGGGGTGAGCAGGAGGAAGCCGACCTCACCCTCGACACCGAGCGGTCGGGGGCGGCAGGCCACCAGGCCGATGAGGCACGCCGTGTTCACTGCGGGACCTCAGCCTCCGTCTCGCCCTCGGGGAAGAGTTGGTTGATGGCGATCTTGCTGGCCTCGGCGAAGGCCTGAGCGTCGTCGTGGTGCGCCGTGTCCTCGACGTGGCGCTGCTTGGCGACGCAGTCGCGGTAGCCGGGGGCCTCGTGGAGGGGTCCGGTGGTCCACCGCCATCTCACCTCGTGCCAGTCCTGGTAGGCGCGGGCGGGCGTCGCCGGGTCCTCGGGCTCTCGGGGATCCGCCACGGGGTTGGGCTGGACCAGCGGGACGAGCGGGCTGGTGGCCTCCTCGTGGTAGTAGCGCAGTGCGATCAACTCGTCGACCAGGCCGGGGTGCTGAGGCCAGCAGCAGGGGACCTGGCGGGCGAGGTGGTACTGGGCGACGAACCAGCTCACCCACTCCGCGAGGTCGCGCCACCGCTCCTTCAGTTCCGTGGCGTCGAGGTCCTCCCAGCACCAGGGGAGGCGGAATCGAACGAAGTCACTCATCGGCTTTCTCGGCCGCCCAGAGCTGGGCGGGATCGGGCACCAGGTCGTCGGGCGCGACCTCGAGGCCGCGGGCGAGGACCGTGACGGTGTGGATCCTCGGGCGCACGTCCCCCGCCTCGAGGCGGCGGATGGTGGTGCGGCTGAGACCGGAGCGCTTCGCCAGGTCCTCCTGGGTGAGGAAGCGCTGTAGGCGGAGCGTGCGCAGCCGGGTGCGGAACGCAGAGATTTCGGCGTGGGCGGGAGCTCCGCTCAGGGGGAGCACGGAGGCGTTGTTCATGCGCTGACCCCGGCGGCCTGCTGCTGGGCCGCCCAGGCCAGCCAGGCGGCCTTGGAGGCCTCGGCGTCGCGGCGGACCTCCGAACCGGGCCCGGAGACGTGGGGCAGTGAAACCCGCATGGGGCGGGGGCCGTAGAAGACGACGCCGGTGTGGTGGGGGATGGATTGGATCTCATCGGTGGTGAGGGCGCGCTCGAAGTGGACCACGGGGTCCATGCGCTCGCCGCGCTGGTTGATGGAGTCGCGTTTCTCCTCGAGCTGCACGGTCGGCGAGAGGTCGCTGATGGCGCGCAGCGTCGGGCTGCTGCTCACATTGCCCATCACCACCTGGCAGTTGGTCGCGGACCACATACCCCGGAAGCGGGTGGCTCCCCAGGCCCACTCGCCGTCCTCCAGCGACTGGAGCGCGTAGACGGGGACGATCCCCTGGGAGGCGCAGTCGGTGACCAGCTCGGGCATCTCGGGGAGCGGGCAGACCTTGGCCACCTCGTCGAGGAGCAGGAGCAGCGGGGGATCCATGCGACCGCCGCGGGCGACCGCGCGGCGGGCCTCCTGGCGAGCCGCCTCGACCACCGCGGAGACCAGCGCGGTGATGAGCGCGGTGGACTGGCCGCCGGGCCGTCCGAGGACAAGGAGCCGGTCACCGCGCCGGATGAGCGATGCGGGATCGAGCACCTCGCCGCCCAGCCCGCTGGCGCCCGGGGAGACGCGGCGCATCAGGCCGGGGTCCTCCCAGCAGACCAGGGCCTCGTGGAGGTTGATCTTGATGGAGTAGAAGGTCTCGGACGCGGAGCGACCCATCTCGCGGAGCAGCTCCGCCCATTGCGGAGCCGACGGGCTGCGCTGCAGGGCGCGGGTCACCCCGGCGGTCTCGAGGTCCTGCGCGGCCGCCCACTCGACGACCCGGGACATCCCGGCGGGCTGTCCGTCCAGCGCCTCGAGGGCGGCGGCGTGGAGCAGGTACTTGAGCATCTTCTCGGCGAGCAGCGCCCAGTCGAGGCCTCGGTCCTGACCCCGGGCGCGCTGGCGGGCGAGGATCGCCCGAGCGCGCAGCTGGGCCGTCTCGGGGTCCTCGCAGCCGAGGGTGGGGTCGAAGGCGGCGGTCCCCAGGCCGCCGAGGTCGTCGGGGTTGAAGAGCAGGGTGCGGCCCCCGCTTTCCTCGGCGGCGGTGGGGGGGCGGAAGAAGTAAGCGAGGTCGTCAGGCTTGGTCGTGGTGTAAAGGACGGGGCCGCGGAAGCAGAGCGCGAGCAGGGCGAGGAGGCCGGTGGTCTTGCCCTGGCGCATGCCGGCGACGACGGCCACGGCATCTTCGTGGCGGGCGAAGACGGGGAAGTGGCCGCAGCGCCCGAGCGGGAGGGCCAGCTCGCCGATGGCGCGCCGGCGCACGTCGCTGTCGGAGAGCGACCGGTGGAGCCGGGCGGCGTCGCGGCGGGCCGCGCGTTCACCGAACCGTTGATCCGCCTGCTCGGCGGAGAGGAAGCCCTGGGGCTTGCGCCGGTGACCCTGGAGGATGGCGTCGTCCCGACGGCGGTGCCACCATTGAAAGAGGTACAGCGTGGCGACGCTGGCGCCCCCGACGAGCACGGCGAGGATGAGGAGCAGCAGCCACCCGGGCGGCGCCGCGCCGGCGATCGCCCAGGCTTGGCGCGGGTCGCCGCCGTGCAGGACGAGCGACGCGGCACCCTCCACCCAGCCGCCGCTGAGAGTGGGGATGCCCCGCCCCACCAGGAGACTGCTGAGGGTGGCGGCGAGGTCGATGAGGACAACCGCCGCGGTGGTGATCGCCAGTGCAGGGAGAAAGAGTCGCGCCCAGAGGGGCTCGGAGGCGGGGCGGCCGGAGCGGGCGGGGTAGGCGCTCACTGCGCCGCCCACGCGCTGGCCTGCGGCGCCTGGACGCTCCCCTGGAGGTACGGGTCGGGGAAGGGCTCATGGGCGACGTCCACGACGCCCAGGCCCAGCACGTTCATCTCCGAGACCCAGTACCCCTCGCCGTTCGCGTCGTCGCTGATGACGATGGCCACGTGCCCGGCGACGGTGACACCGGGGAAGTTCAGATAGGAGACGGCGGAGCCGTACGGGGGCAGGACGGACGGCGGCAGGGTGGCGAGGCCCAGGCTCTCGGCCTTCGAATACCAGTCGCCGCCGTCGGTGAGGTTCTGCGGGGAGCCGCCGCCCACGCCGGCGGGGAAGGGGTCGAAGTTGAAGGCGCCCCAGTACGTGCATTCCCCGGCGGGGTAGTAGTCGGGGAAGCCCGCTGCCGGGACCCAGGGGAAGACCCCGGTCGTCGCCGCCACCTCGCATTGGCCGCTCGGACAGTCGGGGGCAGAGCCGCCCATGGCCGGCTCGCCGGCGCTGATCCAGGCCTGGTAGATGGGCATGTACTGGACGACCACCGTCTCGGCCGCCTGCTCAGGGGTGGGCGTGGGAGAGGCGCTGGTGGGCGTCGCGGTCGCCTGGCCCGGGGTCGGTGTGAGAGAGGCGCTGCTGGCCGTCGCCGTCCCCTGGCCGGGGGTCGGCGTGGGAGAGGCGCTCCCCGTCGTGGTCGGCGCCCCCCCGAGGTAGGCGGCGATCGCTGCCTCAAGCTCGGCCTGGCTGGCCGCACTGCTCGCCCCCTGCTCCTCGAGGATGTGCGCGGCAGCGAGGGCCTCATCAACCACGTTCAGCTCCCCCTGGGGCTCGCCCCAGTTGGCTCCGGACCCGGTGTCGCTGGTCGCGATGAACGCCGCCGGCGAGAGCCCCACCGCCTCGCCGGCGCCGGTGAAGGCGGCGGACTCCATCTGGAACTCCCCGTACGCGCTGGGCGATCCGTCCGGGCCCAGCTCCTGACTCACCATCTCGGCGTTGAAGGTCATGCCGCTGGTCTGCGCCGCGAGGGCCATGAGCAGTGCCTGCGGGACGCCGGTGCCCTGCGCGGCGGTCGCGAACGCGGAGAGCTGGCTCTCGGGTGGGAAGGCGACGCCGACCTGGGCGCTGTCCTCGTTGATTGCGGAGGAGGTGAGGGTCGTGAAGCCGGCGAGCAGGGCAACGCTGCCGATCAGCGGGAGGAGGACGCAGCCCGCCGCGGCGCCGAGGCACTGAAACTTCATCGCCGTCCCTCCCGCATGCGCTGGTCGGTGTCGCAGATGGCCTGCTCCTGCGGCGATATCCAGTGGCGAACCAGGTGGGAGCGGCTGCCCACACGCCACAGCGCCACCCCTCTGCCCAGCCCTGAGATGGCCCGAGCCTCCTCGTCGTTGAGCTGGAGCAGCTCGCGGGTCGCCGGGAGCTCTCCGGAGTGCTGGGCGTAGATGACGAGCGTCTCGGTGTCACTCACCAGGCCGCGGGCGAGGCGAACCTGCGCGGAGTCCGCGGCGCCCGCGGCCTCCAGGTCGGTGAGGCGATGGAGGACGGCGAGATACTGCGCCCCCTGGCTTCGGGCGAGCTTGTACGACGCCCGGAGCCACTGCGCGGTCTCCAGGTTGGAGAGGAGCGCCCAGGCCTCGTCGAGGACGACGATCCGCTTGGTCGATGGGTCACCGGCGAGGACGCCCTGGAACCAGGCGCCGACGAAGGCCATGAGGATGGGAAGCGCAGTCGACCCGTACACGGCGGAGAGATCGAAGCTGACGAGTGGTGCGGAGAGGTCGATCGCCGCCGAGGTCTGGCCGTCGAACATGCCGCGGAGGTCGCCGTCGACCAGACGGCGCAGGTCCAGCGCGACGCTCCGCGAGGCGGCAGCGAGCGCCTCCTGGGTCGTGGAGGCGGTGTCCGCGACGCCGGAGGAGGGGTGCAGCAGCGCGTCGACGACGTCGCGGAGCGTCGGTGCTATGTCCCACCTCGAGCGCGGGGTGGCGTCGTCGGTGGCCAGCTCCAGGGCGAGGCGCTCCTCGGGGGTGAGCGGGCGGCCCAGTGATGCGCCGCACACGGCGCTGAGGATCCGGATCCTCTCCATGAGACGGGTGTGCAGGTCGCCGGCCAGGCTGAGGTCCAGCGGATTGAGCCGCAGCCCGCCGCCCTCGCCGTCGGGGCGGAGCGCGACCGGGGAGACTCCGCAGGCGGCGCAGAGGGGGCCGTTCTCTCCCTTGGGGTCGAGCATCAGTGCCTGTCGGCCGAAGACCAGCTGGCGGTACACGTAGGTCTTGACGAGCGCGCTCTTGCCGAGGCCGAGCTGACCCAGGACCAGCATGTTGGGGTTGGTGAGCAGCCCGGCGCTGTACAGCTCCCAGGGGTCGTACGTGAAGGAGCCGCCGTGGAGGTCACGCCCGATGTAAACGCCGCGGGAGAAGCCGCGCCCCTCGCAGATGCCGGGATACACGGACTGGAGGTGGGCGGTCGTCGCCCGGTGGAGGACGGCACCGGGGCTGCGCAGCGCGGA
>Ga0187876_1002093_pt1 | contig 15414 bp, 10 predicted proteins | sample June2016WEW_17_4_FD_133000 | JGI IMG/M metagenome (GOLD analysis project Ga0187876, IMG submission 133000) | Peatland microbial communities from SPRUCE experiment site at the Marcell Experimental Forest, Minnesota, USA - June2016WEW_17_40 | ecosystem: Environmental > Terrestrial > Soil >...
TGCACGTCAAACGCGATATACTTGTCCTCGCTCATAAGGGTGCTCCTCTTTGCCAAAGTTGGATTCCACTACAACCCAACCATACACAATCAGGGGCGCCCTTTCATAATGCGTGTCAGGAACCGTGTCAGGAACCGTCCCCCCCGGTACCCGCCCGCTAGGTGGGCGCCACGACGGTTAATTCCGCAAAGACTTGAAAATCCCCACGGTTGAAGGTGTAGATGCGTTGAACACCATTCGCCAACATCGTGGCGACAATTTGCAGATCGAATACTCCCGCGCCTTCGACAGCATGCCGTCCCAGCAAGTGAATCCACCCAGCCACCACCTGCGAAGGGATCGGCAGGATTTGCAGGCCCGGTAATGCCAGGATGGTAGAAAGAATCCGCTCCGCCTCCGCCCGCGCCCTGGAGCACACGAAAGAAAATAATCGCCCCAAGACTAGGCGCGAATCCGCAGAGCAGGGAACTTACCGTGAACACCACCAGGCAGATCATGAAGAATCGCTTGCGGCCCAGCGCGCTTGCCAGCCATCCGCTGATGGGCAATACGATGGCGTTCGACACCAGGTAGGAAGTCAGCACCCAAGTGCTCTCGTCGTTGCTCGCGCCCAGGTTGCCCGCCATGTAAGGCAGCGCGACATTGGCGATGCTGGTGTCCAGCACCTCCATGAAGGCCGCCATCGCTACTACGACCGCGATCAGCCACGGGTCAACCTTGGGCCGCCAGGGTTCGGAAGGCAGGGCGGACTTTGGGTTTTCGACTGAGGCGCCGCCATTTCGCGAGTTGCTAGGGCCTTCAGTTGTCTGCGCCATTTTTCCTGCTTGCTCTTGCAGCGAAGGAAGCGTCTGCACGTGGTTCAGAGTTCCCGCGCAATCAAACGCCCAGTCTCCTGCCTTGGCGACCCTTCGCCTAGAGCTATTTCGATTCTGTATTCTCCCGCCCGGTCCTAGCCCCATAGGGAGTGAAAGCAAGCGCCCTTCCAAAGCTGGGCGTGGGCCGTCGGCAGCAGCTATCTGTATACAAATCAGGCGCTAGACAGGATAGGAGGACCATCATGAGGCCAGCTCAACTCAGCGGGAAGCGCAATGGACAATGGCGAGTTATCGACAGGTGTCGGCACTCCGACACGCTCGCCTCCGACGTCTTGTTGGGAGCGACCATCCAAGACGCCGACCAAACCTAGTGCTACGAAGTATGGCGACGTGCGGTTGACAGGCAACGGCGGTTTGCGTATTATTCGCGGCCAAGGTAGAGGTGAAAACTCTAATTTTCCTTCATCGAACACTCCGACTCTCGTGCTGACGGGCGGGCTGGAGCCATGCGAACTCACGCCAGGTTAAAGTGCGGAACGAAGCTCGGAGTGCTCCTCGGGAAAGCCGCGCAGATTTCACGCCGGCTGGTCATTGCGGTGGTATTCGTGTTGGACTTTGCCTGCGGAGGCGCCGTCAAGCAGGCCGCGCCACCTGCTCCAGTGGCTAGCTTCGCCTGCGCAGGCACCCAGACGCAGGGGTCCCCTGAGCCCGGCACTATGACGGGCAGTCGCGACCCGCTGACCTGGCCCTTCTCGCAGAACAGCATTTGGAACCAACCCATCGGAAGCGGTGCGGTCTGTGTAGACGCCGGTTTCACGCCTGCCTTGAACATCAGCGTCGACGAGGATTGGTGGATCGTGACCAGCAACAGCGACCCCGTCACGAATGTCTATGATCCCAACTCTTGGACGCATCGTTGTGGCGGGACGGCATGGAACAGCACGACCCACTTCCCCGCCGCTCTGCTGGTCCCGGACGCCCAACCTCCAGACACTCCGAATTATGCTTCCGCGATCCTCCAGCCGGATGGCCGCACCATCCAACAGTATGAGCCCACGGCCCGATGTGCCGCGGGAGGCCCGCTGTTTGGCTATCAGGCACCCACCGTAGACATTTACGGCGACGGTGCCCTCGGAGGGCACTTCGGCTCCGGACTTTCCAGCATCGGCGGCACCATCCGCGTTGGGGAATTGGCGCCCGCCGCGGGGGCCGTACACCATGCCCTGAAGCTCGAGGCGTGGGCGCAGAAGTACTACTACTATGCTTCCAGTCGGCCAGGTTTCCGCTGGCCCGCGATCGAAGCGGATGACTACGCTGCCAGCCAGTACCATGGGACGAATCCAGCGCTGACGGAAGGCTCACTCCTGGTGATCCCGGCCACCGTCGATATCTCCAGCCTTGGATTAGCGACGGATGCGGCGCGTAAGATCGCGCTGGCTTTGCAGGAGTATGGCGGGTACATTGTTGACGACACAGCGTGGGACGACTTCGGCGTGGCGACGGAAATCAACCCCAGTTCGAGCGTTCGGGCGGAGTTCTACGCCAACTACGGCTATCAGATCGACGACCAGGGCACACCCTTTTTCGCTGACCTGAACACCATCTTCGCGGCGCTGAAGGTGGTTGACAACAATGGGCCAGACAGCGTCGGCGGAGGGGGTACGCCGCTCGTCCCCCTGGCCCCACCAATTTCGCCTCCTTGAGCGCCCCTCCGGCAGTTCGTCTGCTTTCCTCAGGGCACAGGCGAGAGCGGCTGGCGTCTGAGGCGAGACCGCCTAGTGGTTGCCAGTTCTGATGTCCGGGACGGCAGGTCCCCAGTTTGGTCGGATTAACAGAATATCAGTGGGTGACGGCAGAGTAGCGCACGGACCACCGTCTTTGTGGTCCGCGTCTTTTCGCCCCCGTGATGGAGCGGGTAGCGCATCAGAGTCCCGGGTGTTGGGACTCTGCGGCTCTGCTCTAAGATGCTCGGGTCCGCGCCAGCCCTTCAAAGTGTCCGTTGAGGCGCCCAAATACCCCGCTGCCGGGAAACTCCTTGGCAAACCACACCTGAACTTATAGGCTAGAATCGGGCGTGCGCCCGCTCGAACGGACCGGGCGGTCAAATTGTGCCGCTCGGCCTGACCTGTCCCTTCGGGACATCGCGCACCCACAAAGCGGGGTCTGCGCCATCCGGGAACGGCGTGGCTGGAGGTGAAAGCTGATCGTCGAGTGATGTTTTTGGCGAACAAAGCGAGAATGTCTATGAAAACAAAGGATCGGAGCAGCAATCAACCACCCCTGACCCCTCCTTATCCAAGGAGGGGAATCGCGGGCTCCCCTCCTCAGATGAGGAGGGGTTGGGGGTCGCGAGACTTTGCGGCCTTAGCGCCCTTTGCGCCTTGGCGTGAAACCGGGTTTTTAACAATGAAAACGGGAAAACAAAGCGAGAATGTCTATGAAAGCAAAGGATGAGGCAAAGAAAGTGGACAAGTCAAGGAGTCGAGGAGTTGAAGAGTTGAACGGCAAGAGCCGACACATAGCCCTAGTCACAGTTCGGGAAACGACCGCTGGCTTCTCAACTCCTCAACTTCTCGACTCTTCGACTGCATTATCGAGAGAACAAAGCGAGAATGTCTATGAAAACACAGGATAATGACAATATGTCGCTAATCCGACTGGCAAGTACCAGACCCACCTCGCATTAGTCCACTGTCGTGTATCATATCTCCGCTGGAGGAAACATGAATCGAAGAGAATCAATTCGTCCGGGCATTATGGCTACTCATCGCGTCGACGGTCTTCGCGGGTTGCTGCTGATATTGGCGGGTGCGCTCGTCATGGCGTCGCCGATCAGGTTGGCTGCGGCTGACTCGACCGAGACGCTCACCGCCGCCCTGCAACCGTTCGTGGCTAACCACACGCTGGCGGGCGCCGTGGTGCTGGTGGCGTCGTCGGATCGAGTGCTCGCGTTGGACGCCGTTGGGTACATGGACATCGCCGCGAAGCGCCCCATGCGGACGGACGCTCTGTTCTGGATCGCTTCCCAGTCCAAGCCCATGACGGCGGCCGCCCTGATGATGCTGGTGGATGAGGGCAAGGTGAATTTGGACGACCCTGTGGAGAAATATCTGCCGGAGTTCAAAGGCCAGTGGGTCAAAGCGGAGGGAGATGCCGAGCACCTGCTGCTCAAACGGCCGGCGCACCCCATCACCGTCCGGAACGTGCTGAGCCATACCAGCGGACTGCCCTTCAGCTCAGCGATCGAGCAGCCCACCCTCGACGTGCTTCCGCTCGCTGCCCGGGTTCGGAGCTACGCCATGCTGCCGCTGGAGTTTGAGCCGGATAGCAAGTACGCCTATTCCAACGCCGGCATCAACACTGCCGGGCGCATCATCGAGGTAGTGAGCGGAATGCCCTACGAGCAGTTTATGGACCAGCGCCTCTTCACGCCGCTCGGAATGAAGGATACGACCTTCTGGCCCACGGATAAGCAGGTTCGGCGGCTGGCGAAATCTTACAAACCGAATGCCGCCAAAGATGGTCTCGAAGAGACGACGATCACGCAACTCCGCTACCCGCTGACCGACCGCAGTCGTGAGCCGATGCCCGCCGGCGGCCTGTTTTCAACCGCCGCCGATGTGGCCCGGTTTTGCCAGATGATGCTTAATCGCGGCGAACTGAACGGCAAGCGCTATCTCTCCGAGGCTGCCGTATCGCAAATGACCGCGCGGCAAACTCCGGATACCGTCAAGGAGAAGTACGGTTTGGGCTTGAGTATCGGTGATGGAGAGTTTGGCCATGGCGGCGCTTACGCGACGAACATGACCATCGATACTCAGCATAGGCTTATCTTCATCTGGATGGTCCAGCACGCGGGCTTCCCCGGCGACGGCGAAAAGAGCCGTGACGCCTTTATGCAGGCGGCGAGGGCCGCATTTGCAAGATGAAGAGATCGGGAGGTTGCTGCCTCTCAACCAGCGCTTGGCGACGAAGTTCCGCGTCACGTCATGGACATCAGGGAAGGGCGGGGCTTCAGCCCCGCCGCAGGAAATGAATGAGATTTTGGGGGCTTTAGCCCCTGAAGCGACATGGCTTCAGGGCCTAAAGGCCCATCAAAACCTGCCACGAAGCGGCGGGGCTAAAGCCCCGCCCTTCCCAAGCACCCGCGTTACGACGCTGATTTTTTGTCACTCAGTACTACCGGTGTGCCGGCGCCCCTGGACCGCGCTTCTTGAGCTTAGGCTTGCGCGAGCCGCGCGGTTCCGTCCGCTTCGGTTGGGGAGGGCGCTTCTTGCGCGCCTCCCGCTTAAGTTCCTTCCGCTCTGCCTTGTCCTTGATGTTTTTCGTGTTCATGCGTGCTTATCTCTCCTTGGTTGGACGACCGAACAAAACATTCACCACAGAGGTTCCTTTCATTCTGAGCGAAGCGAAGAATCCCCGTAGTTTCGGGGTGGCGGAACTGCAGATTCTTCGCTTCGCTCAGAATGACAGTTCACTTCGCTCAGAATGACAGACGTTATGGTCCTCTGTGGCCTCTGTGGTCAATCTTTCGGCTATGCCTTCTCGAGTCCAGCGTACTTGGTCATAAACTTCTTCTGGCCGTAGCCTGGAAAGCTGACGGTCAACTTCGTCTCCTCGCCCTCGCCTTCCGCCGCCAGGATCGTGCCCATGCCGAACTTGGCGTGCCGGACCTTCGACCCGATTTGCCAATGAGAGTTGGCGTTGGAACGCGCGGCGGAGCCTCCCGTGCCCAGGCGCACTCCGCGCTCTCTGAGAAATCTCTCCACGCTCGATACGGAATTGGCCGCGTTGTCCCACTCGGTTCGCGGCTTCCAGCCCGCAGTCGAGCCCGCTGTTTCGAGCAGTTCCCGCGGGATTTCCCCCAGGAAGCGGGAAGGGTTCGTTTGCTCGAACGATTCTCGAGCGTATGAACGGCGTTGCCGCGCCCAGGAAAGAGTCAGGCGGTCCTTCGCACGAGTCATGCCGACATAACAGAGCCGTCGCTCTTCTTCAATCCCCGCGTCGTCGTCGATGGAAAACTGGTGGGGAAAGAGTCCTTCCTCCATGCCGACCAGGAAGACCGTTTCGAATTCCAGTCCTTTGGCGCTATGCAGAGTCATCATGGTCACTCGAGAGCGTTCGTCGAATTCGTCCGTGTCGGAAACCAGCGAAGCGTGGTCGAGGAAATCCGAGAGCGACACACCCTGCTCTTCCGCTTCAGCGGCGCCATTCACCAATTCCTCGAGATTCTCTATCCGGTCCTCGGCTCCCGGCTGGCGCTCCTCCTGGAGAATCTCGAGATAACGTGTCCGTTCCAGGATGTTTTTGAAGAACTCGCCCAGGAGCAGGCGCTGGCGGTCTTCCACCAGATCTTTCATGAGCGAGTGAAACCCTTCCAGAGCGGCCAGCGCGCGGGCCGGCAGTCGCCTCTCGAGCAGTTCGTGCTCCAGCGCCTCCCACAGGCTGAGCTTATCCCGCCGGGCAGTCTCCGCCAGCGCCCCGAACGTGGTGTCGCCAATCCCGCGCGGCGGCACGTTGATGATGCGCCCCATGGCCGCGTCGTCGCGCAGGTTATTGGCCAGGCGCGCATAAGCGAGGGCATCCTTGATTTCTGCGCGGGCATAGAAGCTGAACCCGCCCACCAACCGGTAAGCGATACCCCTCATGCGCAAGCTTTCCTCGAGCGGTCGTGACTGCGCGTTGGTGCGATAGAGCACCGCCACGCTTCCCGCCCCCGGGTCTCCCAACGCGCTCTCCACTTCCGCCGCCACAAACTGGGCCTCTTCGTCGGCGCTGCGCGCTTCGAACAAGCGAACCTTTTCACCGCGACTGCGATCCGTCCATAGCGTCTTGCCCTTGCGCGCCAGGTTGCGGCTCACCACGGCTCCCGCGGCATCGAGTATGAGCTGCGTCGAGCGGTAGTTCTGCTCCAGGCGAATCACCTTGGCGTTGGGATAATCTTTTTCGAAGTTGAGAATATTCCCGATGTCGGCCCCGCGCCAGCGATAAATCGATTGGTCCTCGTCGCCCACCACGCAGAGATTCTGGTTAAGCAACGTCAATTGGCGGATCAGCTCATACTGGATGTGGTTGGTGTCCTGGTATTCGTCCACATGAACATAGGGGAAACGCTCGTTGTACTTTTCGCAGACTTCCGAAGAGTTATAGAAGAGCTCGACCGTCTTAAGCAGCAGATCGTCGAAGTCCAGCGCGTTGGCGCGCCGCAGCTTGCTCTCGTACAACTCGAAGAGCGCGGCCAGCCTCTGCATTTCCGGATTGGCAGCCTCGCTGCTCAGCTCTTCCGGGGTAGTCCCCCGATTCTTGGTATAACTGATTTTTGCCAGCGCGCTGCGCGGCGAGGTCATCTGTTCGCTGAGGCCTAGATCCTGGATGCAGGCCCGCATCACCCGCAACTGGTCGTCATCGTCATAGATGGTGAAATCGCGGCGGTAACCGAGCTGCTCGATGTGCCGCCGCAGCACGCTGACACAAAACGAATGAAAGGTCGAAATGTGCGGCGCGCCGGGACGCAGCGCCACCTTGCCGGCGAGCAGCTTCTCAACACGCTCCTTCATCTGCCCGGCAGCCTTATTAGTGAACGTTACCGCAAGAATATTCTCCTGGGGCACTTGCTTGGCTTCGATCAGATGAGCGATCCGGTAGGTGATGACGCGTGTCTTGCCGCTGCCGGCTCCGGCCAGGATCAGCAGCGGGCCCTCCGTCGCTTCTACGGCGACGCGCTGCTCGCGGTTAAGTTGGTCGAGGAGATTGGACATTCGGAAGTTAAGAGTCGACAGTCGAGAGTCAAAAGTAAATCCCGCCTTCTACATTGAATGGTGCCTCAAGTCTCCCTCGTTGAATTGGCATCTGCCGACTCGAATGTCCATTGTACACGAATGCGCGTCACCAATGTGGAGCCTCCCGCGAATATCCGGTGTAGGGGCGGTTTGCAAACCGTCCCTACAAACGCTGTTAATTCTCGTGCTCGCCATCCCGATCGCGCATTTCCCTCCGAATGGTTTCGGGGTCGTCCAGCGGTTCGCTTGGGCGGGCCTGTATTTGGAGTCCTGGCTCTTTCACTTTCGCCGGATCGAAGATTTGAGCGTCGGAAGGCAGTGCCTCGAAGGGCGTGAAATCGGGCGTGGCGCTAAACAAATCTGAAAGGTCCGTGGCTGCGGCGTCGTACTGATTCAAATTGGGCAAACCGAAAATCAGGTCGAAGGTTTTGATAATGCTGGCCATGCTGGTGTGGACGTGCGAGACGCCGTGCCGCGCATAAGGACTGATCACCATCAAGATGCTCCGGTGCGCGTCCACGTGATCCCAGCCGTTCTGGGCGTCGTCTTCGGTGACGAAGATGGCCATGTCCTTCCAAAACGGACTGTGCGAAAACAGCTCGGCCAGCTTTCCCAGCGCTAGATCGTTATCTGCAACGTAGGAAGCGCGATAATGGTAGCCATCTTCCGGTCGCGGCTTGGCCGTGTGATCGTTGGGCAGCCAGATGTAAAGGAACTGCGGAAGCGGCTCTTTGCCGCTTGCAAACCGAAGCTGGAACTCGCGTTGGAACTGCCCAAAGCGGTACTGGTCCGAGATGTTAGTGTTGAAGGTTGCATAGTCTCGGGAAGTGTTTTCGAAGAGGACCTCAGGCATGGGCATGTTGGTTGCCTCCCGCATGCCGGTAGGCATGAGACCTTCTCCGCCTTCGTTGCCCGGAAACGAAACTCCCTCGCCGTAGTTTCGGAACGTGATGTGGTGCCTTGCCAGGTGCTCCCAAAGCGAGCCCGCCTCGAGAAAAGTTTCGGGGCAGGGGTTTCCGCACTCCAGGCTGATTCGCCCGGGCGAGTCGGCGTCGGCCACAAAGCTAAGCTTGCGGCCGTAGGAGGCCGGCCATTCCGTTTCGAGCACTTCGTTAGGGTAATTCCCCACCAGCCAGTGGTGACCGTCCACCGAAACGTCCGAGTCCACATAGAAGTTGTCACTGAAGGCAAACCTTCGCGCCAAGGCGTGCGCGTTGGGCGTGACCGTGGCTTTTTCTACGACGATCGGTTCTTCCCTGTCTCTCACCCGGGCGCTCTCACCCCAGCGAGCCAGGCTGGGTTCGCCTTCCACCGTTGCACCCGCGAGCTGCACGTCTCCGAAGACCTCGTCAAATGTCCTGTTCTCTCGAACCACAAAGACGACGTGGTGAATCTTCGTGCTGGGCTGCGCCGGCGGAGGAACCGGAAATGCTGCGCTGCGCGTCGCGGCAGCAGGCGCGGTTACAAAGCCGTTGTTCTTGAGCACCTGCGCCGTGGTTTGCTTGAATTGGCCCTCGTCCGGGATGGATACGATGGAGACGAATCCATGCGTGATGTCTCCAATGTAAGTTCCTTCCGGCCCCTCGTGAAAGTTCGGCCCGCCGTTGGGTCCGGCGCCAAATCCCTTCGCGTTGGCCACGTAAAGGGTCTTGCCGTCGGGGCTGATGGTGAGCCGCGCCGGGAACCAGGCAGTGGGGAAGTAGCCAAGCACCTGCCCCTTGCGCGCGTCGAGCACGGCCACGGCATTGATTCCCGCGCAGGCCACGTAAAGCCGCTTTTCATCGGGACTGAGCGCCATGCCGAAAGGAAGCAGGCCGCGCAATCCCTTCACGGCGTCGGCAGGCTCAAGCAAGACGGTCTTCTCAACCTGGTTCGAATGCGCATCAAGAATGGTGATGCTGTCCTGGTTGGCGTTGGAGACGAACACCTTATCGCGGCCGGCCACCACAGCGCCGGGACTTGAGCCTCCCACGGACTTGTCTCCGACCTGAACTCCGGTCTTAACTTTCGCAACCATTTTAGGCTGCGCGGGGTCGCCCGCATCGATCACCCAAAGCGAGTTCGACTCCGGTACGTTCGGATCGCCCAGCCCCGGAATCGCTTTCCCCTCGACCGTCGCGCCTTCGGTTGCTTCCTTTGACGGGAACCCGAACGGAGGAAAGTCCAACCCGGTCTCTTTGGACCGGTTCGCGTCGTAGCCGGGTACAAGAGTGTAATTAAACATGCCCACGTTCGAGACGTAGGCAAATTTGCCGTCCGGAGACAAGGTGAGACCGAACGGCATGCGCCCCACAGGGATGCTCGAGACGACATCCTTTAAATCCGTATCAAGGACGACCAGGCGGAAATGTGCAAGGTCAAGAACGTAAAGGCGTCGACCGTCGGGCGAAAGTTGGGCGGAGGCCGTAAGACTATTAGCGTAGGTCTTGCCTTGGAACGCACCGTCAATACTCACCGAATAGAGGCGCTGGTGAGTCACCAGATCGAAGATGCCAATTCTGCCGTTGTTCCCCTCGGAGAGATAAAGGGTTCGGTTGTCCGGCCCCACCGCGACACCCATGAAAACGCTGTCGGGGTCGGCGTCGGCTGGCTTGAAACCCGGCGGGATTTGAGCCACCTGGGGTTCGACGCTGTCCAATTCGGTGATGATGGAGGCGGAAAACGGATGGGTTCCGCTGTTGGCAGTCACCAGAGTCTTGCCGTCAGGACTGAGCGCCAGGCCGTAAGGATGCGGGGCTACCTTGACCTGCCGGCCCAGCGGGGTGATCAGGCGGCCGTTGGGAAGTACCGTTTCCCCGGCAAGATCGATCTTGACTGGCCGAACGCCCGCGGGGGCGCGCAACTCCGCCATCGCATTCCCGGTCCCCTGCTGGGCCGGAATCGCGGCATCATGCGCGATAAACAACAGGGCAAAGAAACTCATCGGCAGCACTCGCCGTGTCCGGCTGCGCATAGACAAACCTCCTTGAAGGAAGCCACCAGCCTGCACCGGCAATCATAAAAGGTTTCGCGCAAAGACGCAAAGGGCGCAAAGCCCGCAAAGAGGAAAGCCGAATTCCGCCTCCGTACCGCCCACCTGCCTACGTGCCCATCTGCCGACCTGCCCATCTGCCGACCTGCCCACCTTCCCTTCCCATCACTCCCATCCCCGAGTACAATACCTACCGGACTCGTCACTCGTCACTCATCACTCGTCACTGCTCTTATGCCTGCGAATCTCACCCCCGAATACATGGAAGCTGAACGCCGGTTCAAGGCTGCCACGACGTCGGAAGAAAAGCTGGCTGCGCTGGAAGAGATGATGGCCACCATCCCCCGCCACAAGGGGACGGAAAAAATGCAGGCCGACCTGAAGCGGCGCATCTCCAAGCTGCGCACCGAACAGGCCAGGAAGCCGGTCAGCCGCGCCGGCATCATCCACCGCATCGACAAAGAGGGAGCCGGCCAAGTGGCGCTGGTTGGACCGCCCAACGGCGGCAAGTCAATGCTGGTCCGGCAACTGACCCATGCCATGCCGGAGGTGGCCGACTACCCTTTCACAACCCGCGTCCCCTTGCCGGGCATGATGAAGTTCGAGGACATTCAAATCCAGCTCGTCGACTTGCCGCCCGTTCATCCCGATTTCGCTGAGTCCTGGCTTTATCAGATCATTCGCAACGCCGATGCCTTGATACAGGTGGTGGACCTAAGCGATCCTGACATTGTCGAGGATCTGGAGACGACTCTCGGCCAACTCGCCCAAGCCAAGGTGCACATCGGCGCCGGCGAGGTGACGAACGCCACAGGTTGGCTTGTCAAGCGCAGCCTGCTCGTCGCCAATAAGCTCGATATCGACGGCGCCCCGGATATGTTCGAGCTGCTCAACGATCTCTACGGCTGGCGCTTTGTGATGCACCCGGTATCGGCCGCCACGGGCCAGGGACTGGATGAACTCCGCTTCCAGGCTTTTGACCTGCTGGAGGTGATCCGGGTCTATACGAAGGCCCCCGGGAAAAAACTCGAACTGACCGCGCCCTACATCTTAAAGCGCGGCTCCCGCCTCATCGACCTGGCGGCTCACGTCCACCACGATTTTCTCTCCCAACTCAAGTACGCGCGCGTCTGGGGGCACGGGAAATTCGAGGGCCAGATGGTCAACCGCGATTATCTTCTTGCCGATAAGGATGTGGTGGAGTTGCATAGGTAATCTCCCCCCTTCGCATTTTCGGGACTTGTGCGCTTGACAAAGCAAAGGAGACAAAATGTTGAAAACAGGCGAGTTGTTGGTTGACAAGATTCTGGATCAGATTTCGGCTCTACCAAACAAACCAGCGGACAAGGCTGCTGCTTTAGTCCGTCTGGGGCAGCTTGCAGGCGTATACATCAACGAGACTGGAGGTGTCTTGGATAGGGTTTTCGGGTCATCCTTGGAGAACGTGCTCCATCACAATGACGATGACAATCCCAATGTTGGTGGGGCTTGAGGTTATTAGGATTGGCCTGAATCCTTTCGCAGCAAGCGGAGCTATGTCTTGTTCGATTTTGAGCGGTGCTCCAGAAATAACCCTATATTCTGCTCTGGGTGGCATGGTTAGACTCCCGGTTTGATTTAATCAGCGGCGGGATTGTAGCACAAATCGAAACGATGAGAGCCTACCGCTTCTTGCTCTTCGATTTCGTAGGATGCTGGCTCTTGCGTTAGCGCCCAGCGGATGCGATGAGCCATGAACCAAGCAGTTCTGTAGCTTCCAATTTCAAGATTCCGCCTCAACTGGTGCGCAGGAATTCCTTTCTTTGACGAGCACATCAAGTGAACCGCTAAGAGCCATTTGTGAAGTGGGAGATGCGAATCTTCAAAGATCGTGCCGACCGTGATCGAAAATTGTTTGCGGCAGTCGTTGCACTGATAGACGCCTTTGCGCCCGCCGTTTTTGGAGTCGTTCCGAGGCTCTAGCCTTGTAGCCTCGCTAGCCACGCCACAGTGAGGGCACACAGGACCATCTGGCCAGCGAGTCTTTTCCGGATGTTCCCGCGCTGCATCTTGGTCGCGGTATTGAGGAGCAAGCAATCCGTTTTCGTTTTGCATGCTCCAAATACGGCATGCTCAAAATGCTTTGTCAAGTGCATAATCCCGCATTTTTCACTTGACAAGAGGCTAGCATCGTGGTATTCTGAATCTGCTGTCAGGCTCTAGGTGTTGGCCCATGTCGAACGCACCTTCCACGAACCCCCTGCCCCTCCCAACGGATGACATTCACCACGCAATTCCCCTCCTTGCCAAGGAGGGGTTGGGGGTGGTTGACCGGCGCTCAAGACGCGACCAGCCACGCCCGACTCCCCCCCTCCGCCGAGGAGGGGAGGCTTGGCGCAGGGCGCGGGACGGGGACTTGAAGCCCGACTGCTTCTGGGGGGGAGGAGTCTGACAACAATACAAAAATAATACGAACGAAGCCAGTATATTATTGAAAACAAAGCATCGATGTTGGAAACGAACCTAAAACGAACTCAAATTAGGGGCAAAAATCGCGCGCCCGGATTATGTTTTGATGTCTTTCTTGATGAGTGTGCGGCGGATTTCCTTGATGTCAGACATCAGCCCTTCGATCATTTTGTCCCAATCGGCCTTGTCTTCCGGACTGAATTCCCTGCCGTAGCCCTTCATCCGCTCCGGCCGCGCATTCTCGAGAACCACCCACAGCCGCGAAAGTTCCGCCGCGACCACCTGCTTGGGGCCCGGTTTGCGAGCCTGAACGGAGAATCGTTCGGCAGAGGCAGCTAGCCTTGCTCGAACGGTGGCCATCTTCTCCCGCGCGCGGTGGACTTGCTCCGACTTAATGTCCGAAGGCTCGCCTCCGCTTCCTGTTTCCAGGGTTTTCAGCAACATGTCCAGCCGCTCAAGGGCGCTTTCGAATACGCTGATCACGGTGGCCAGGCGGCGTGCGTGAAGTTCATCCAAGGCCATATGAGTAACCCGATCACAGACGACAGAACCGCTCTCGATCCGATAAGGCGCCGTTTTGGCGCTGCCGGCTCGTCGCTACAACTGACGTATCTCCAGTTCCAGGCGATCCAGCCGCGAGCGGGCCGCCTGGACGGCCGGCGCTCCGTCTGCTTGCGCGGCGCGGGCATGCGTGAGAGCTTGTTCAGCGATGCGGCGGATCTCGTGCAGCAGCTTGCGAATCTCCACCTCCAGGCGGCTGCGGCTCTCTTGAACGCGATCGAGGATGTCGCTCTGCACGCGCGTGCAGTTGGTCTCCAGCAGGTGCGCAAGAAACCGCCGCGCGTCAGCGTCGATCATGCGCTGGGCTCGAAAAACGCCCAGCACCAAATCGGCCGCCCACCGCAGCGGCGACGCGGGCTGGGCGATCTCGACGAGGTCGTGAAACGTGAACCGGGACCGGACCAGAAATCCAGCCTCCGGGTCGAGTGCGTGTGGCAGGCGCGCGATTTCGTGAATGCCCGCGTCCGCAAGCTTCTTCAGAAATTCGTTGCCCGCCTGTGCGAATCGCCTCGCGACTTGCCGGTATTCCTTCTCCGCTTCCAGTTGCTCGACCTGCAGCCATGGCAGGACGTGCCGGCGAGCCACGTTCTGCGCCTCGCGCATCGCACTCCGGCGATAGGCAGGTCCCATGCCTCGCGCGAGCGATTGGAGAGCCCTTTCGAATTCCTCATCGATTCGCGGCGACAGCGAACCGAGAAACGCCTTGTGCCGCTCGACGAGCACATCCGAAAGGTGATGCTGCTCGGCCATGAAGAGAAATCCCAACTCACGCAGCGAGTGCTCTGCCGCGGCGAGGCTTTCCTTCAGGGCAGCGATTCGCCGTTCGGATTCCTCGAGGGGCCGCTCCAGCGCCTCGCGCTCTGCGTTGATGATGGCCAGCAACTGTTCGCTCAGCCGCTCGATTCCCCGCTCGCAGGCTGTCCGCATCAAATGCCGGCCGGAGCCCTCAACCAGCTGGCCAAGCGCCGCGAGCAGCTTCCCCCAATCGCGATCCGGCCCACGATTCTCCAAGCGTTCTGCGGCACTCACTTCGAAGACGGGTCCGGCAGGCCTCTGCAAACGTTTTTCCAGCAACTGTCGCGTGAAATCTGCGGCCGCGGCTCTTTCTTCGTCCGTAGTCCGGTCTGCCTTGTTGATGACCAGGATCAGATCTTCGACGTTCCGCCCCACCGCTTCGACCAGGGCCAATTCCTCGCCCGCCAGCGGCGGGTCCGCGCCGATCACCACCAGCGCCGCATCGATGTGGGGGATGAAAGACTCGGTGGCCGCCGTGTTTCCGGTAAACACCGATCCCAGCCCGGGTGTATCCACGAGGCACATGCCCGAGGCAAGCAGTGGGCGGGGCACAAACACTTCCACGCCTGCGATTCCCTTCACATTCTCCGGGTTGTGCTCTTCGGATACGTACTCGCCCAGATCCGGGACGGCGATTTCGCGCCAGGACGCGTCGCGCCCCCGCACTCGCGCTTTCTCGCGTTCTCCAAAGCGAATGACGGTGGGCACGGCGGTAACTGGAATGAAACCTACAGGAAGAATCGGCGTGCCGATCAGCGCGTTGATCAGCGTCGACTTGCCCCGCTTGAACTGGCCGAGACACGCCACGTAGAAGCGGCCCTCCGAAACACGTGCGGCCAGTTCGCGGGCTTCGCCGGCCGCACGATTCGTCCCGAGTTCTTCACCCAGGTCGGCCAAGCGCAGAAGTCGGGCCGCGCCATCGACATCCTGCGTCGCTGCGAGTCCGGTGCCGACGCCTCCCGGCGTTGCGCTCACCGTTTTGCCTCCCGAAGCGTTTCGCGCAGATCAGTCACGAGCGACAGAATCCCATCCATGCGGGGGTCCA
>Ga0187876_1002095_pt1 | contig 15411 bp, 12 predicted proteins | sample June2016WEW_17_4_FD_133000 | JGI IMG/M metagenome (GOLD analysis project Ga0187876, IMG submission 133000) | Peatland microbial communities from SPRUCE experiment site at the Marcell Experimental Forest, Minnesota, USA - June2016WEW_17_40 | ecosystem: Environmental > Terrestrial > Soil >...
CCGGCGCCAATGTCATCACCACGGATTATTCGGATTGGGCGACCAATTGCCCGGAATACAAGGTGACGGCGGTGCAAGTGCGCAAGACCAACCGGTTGTCCGATTGGCAGGAGCGCTTCGCCGCGGAAGATGTTTCGCTGACCCGCATCATCCACCATGTAGACGCCGCCGAGTGAGTTTCGATTTCCAAGGAGTAGTCTCTCGTGACGCATAACAAGTTGGCCGCCATGGCAAATCAGATCGCCATTTATTTCCAGTCCTACCCCCATGATCGCGCGGTCGAGGGGGGCGCCAAACATATTGAGAAGTTCTGGTCGCCCTATATGCGCAACGGACTACAGGCCGAGATCGCGGCAAACCCCGAGGGCGCCGATGCGCTTGTGCTCGCGGCAATCGCAAGAGATCGCCAGCCGTTGGAACACGCAGCTTAGGGTCTTAAAGTCCTAGAGTCTCGGGTGTCAACGGCGGAATGATTCCAGGCCAGCGGGGTAACCGCTCGGTTCGCCATTACTCATCACTACCCCTCCGAGTCGGTTCGTGTAATCGGGCGCCATTTTTTGCACGCCTTTCAATGCACGAACGACTGCTATCGGGCACCTGGTCGGAAGGGTTCAATGACCGGGATGGGCGCAGCGCGGGAGACGCTATCGCAGGCACATAACTCTTCGGCGCGGAGGTCGAGGAGATCTTTAGATCGCTATACCTCCGTGCCTTCTGCAAGGGCGAGCGCATCCTCTATGTCGACGCCGAGGTACCGAACGGTGCTTTCAATCTTTGTATGGCCGAGCAATATCTGAACGGCGCGCAGGTTACCTGTCTGCTTATAGATGATCGATGCCTTGGTTCGGCGAAGCGAATGCGTCCCGTAGTCCTCCCGGCGCAATCCGATCCCGGTAACCCACTCGTCAACGAGCCGAGCATACTGCCGAGTGCTGATATGATCGGCAGGATCGATCCGGCTTGGAAAGACGAAGTCGTCGAGCGTGCCGCCGCGGCGTTCGAGCCATGCCAGAATACTGCCGCGAGCGGGTTCGAGGAGCTCGAACTGAACGGGTCGGCGGGTCTTCTGCCGAATGACGATCGCGCGTGTACGAACCCGGCCCCCGCTGACGAGATCGCCGATCTTGACTTTAACGACGTCGCATCCCCGGAGCTTACTGTCGATCGCGAGATCGAACATTGCGCGGTCTCGAAGCCGCTGCTCTCGATCCAGCCAGAACCTAATCGCCCAGACCTGTTGTGGCTTCAGCGCGCGTTTGCCGCCAAGCTTCCGGCCCGCGTTCCATGGGCGCCGCTCTTTGGCGCCCGGGTCATATTCCGAGTGTCCCATTGTCTTTCTCCTCTCGGCCATCCTTGGCCAAAAGAGAAAATGGGCGCCATCACGCTCGACAACAGAGGGCTTTGGGCCGTAAACGGACTGGCGGCTTGAGACCAGAGATCCGCAGAAACCGCCGTTCATTCGCTCTTTGCCAAGCGAGCGGAATTCTTGAACCAGTGCTATTTTACAAATCACAGGAAGCAAGCTTTGAGAATCGCGTCGATGTGTGAAAAGGCGCTGCGCGGTGACCCCTGTGCCGTTGCGAACAAACTTTTGAAGCTGTTTCTATTTCCACGATTCGAACGGGGTCACGACCAGCGCCGGCCGTGACCCTGCTGCGAAGCCGAAATTAAAAGCGGTGTCAGGAACTTGGATGACGGATCCGCCGGGGTCAACGTTCGGCGCTTATCAACACCAACAGTCGCAAATTCGCCGTTAGGCGGCGAGCTGACATTCAGGAAGGGCGGCGAGAATCCCAGCGCATTGCCTGTACACAACCAATTTACGTGATCAAACCAAATTGGTGTTTGACGACAACACTCTGACAGAGCGCTGACCACTATTCACCTCCTCATAGGATTTCATCGACCAACCCTGGCGCATTATGTCCATTGGTCTAGCCGATTGGGCGCGCGGATTCTGATCAGCGAGTCTTGGTATAAAAGCGCTTGACCTCAACATGCCGAATTGAGAAGAGTTTTTAGAGGTCACTTGACTGCCCTGCGGCCGGTCCTAGTCAGGCTCGGTCCGCCACCGTTCGCCGCGTGGCCGCTTCATCAGCAAGGGAACCACACCACATGAAAGCCACCATCGTTGCCGCCGCCTTGGCGGTTGTCTGCTTTTCGTCCATAGCGCGCGCCGACGGCGACGCCGCCCTCGGCAAGTCCGTATTTAATAAATGCGCGATCTGTCACACAATCGACCCGGCCAAAAAAGGTATAGGCCCGACGCTGTTCGGCGTCGTCGGGCGCCACTCCGCCAGCGTAGCGGGATTTTCCTATTCCGAGGCGATGAAGGCCGCCAACAAGACGTGGGATGCGGCGACGCTGGACGTCTACCTCACCGACCCGAAGGCTTTGGTGCCAGGCACCAAGATGGTCTTCCCCGGCCTGCCAAAGCCCGAGGATCGCGCCAATGTGATCGCCTATCTGTCGACGTTGAAGTAGCCGCACAGAGCGTCAGTCAAACGAAGCCGATATGACCCGCCGCGCAAGCGGCGCCGCCACCGGCGGCGAGCAAGAAGCCGTCAATGGCCGCTATGCCCGCTGCACCATGCGGGAGCCATCGGGGCGGACGAAATGTGCGACGAGGCCGAGCGCGCGCACCACCGGCGCCGTTGCCTCTGCCGGCATCACGGCAAAAGCGTTGGAGAGAGCATTCGACTCGGTCGCGGTTGCGGTCTCGACCGAGACCGAAAGCCATCGCCAACTGGTGCGACCGCTCCACGGCTCGAAAATATGGTTGAAGCGGCCGGCCTCATCGAACAAGGTGCCGTAGCCGCCGGCGGTCGCGACCGCCCGGTCCATGAGCGGAATACGCTCGGCGATCGTGCCGAGAGCGCGCGGATCTTCCAATCCGACTGACCAGGGGCCCCCGGCGGGGTGTCCGCCGATCGCACGGGTCTTTCCCATGTCCACCAGAGCGTGTTCCACTCCGCCAGCACGCAGCAGCTCCACGACGCGGTCGGTGATATAGCCCTGACCGATGCCGTTCAGAGTAACGCCCATTCCCGGCCGCGCGAACCGGAGCCGCGCTGGATCGACCTCCAAAGCGTCTTGGCCCACACGCGCGACAGCCGCGGCGATAGCATCATCCAGAGGGCCATCAGGCGATGCGTTGGGCCGAGAGAAATGGCCGGCATAAAGATTCCACAATGGCTGCACCGTCACATCGAAAGCGCCGCCGCTGATCGCGCCGTAACGACGGCTCTCAGAGAGCACACGCACAAGATCGAAGGGAGGATCTACGAGCACTCCATCGCGGTTGAGACGCGAAAGAGCGCTATCGGGGCGATAAAGACTCATAATGCGTTCCAGTCGCTCCACCTCGGCCAGGCTCGCCGCGATCAGCCGGTCCGCGGTCGCGGGGTCCGGGTGGTGAATCTGCAGGGTCGCATCGCAGCCGAGCGCGGTTCCAGACCAGACGCGCAGTAACGAGTCCGCGCGAGCGGGCGCGATTGGTAGCAATGGCAGCCCGCCGGCGGCAGCGGTGATGGTGATGAAACGACGGCGCGTGAGTTGCATCATGGGTCTCCCGGCGTTGCGGTGAGGATGTAATCGTTTGGCATTTCGGCGAAGCGCACAATCCGGCCGCCATTGGCATCGGCGAAGCGCCGCGCCATAGCGGCGTCGCTGAACGGGATCGCCTCATCGGTGCCCATGCCGCTGCGGCGGCGGCTGCCGATCACGAAGTAGGCCTGATGCGCCTCGACCCACATTCCGGGTTCCGGCTGATCCCAGTTCTTTGCCCGAGCCATGTCGCTGACATAAATTGCCGAAATCGTCTTTGGCATTTCCGGCAGCATGGTGAAGGCGAAAGCATCGCGGACGGAGGCGAACCAGTAGGGGTCGGGCAGACCCCGGACAAAAATCTGAGCTTTAGGTCCGGCATGTTCAATCAATGCCATGCCGCAGAATTGGCCGGTGGCGGCGTCCGTCACCTCGCGCGGGCGCGGCAACTCGGCAGCATTATCGTCACGCTTGCAGGCGGCCAGAAAAACCAATCCGAGCAGCACCTCCCTGCGCCTCATATCTGCCTCCTCGCGAATAGCGCGGTGGCTGCCGCCAACGGCACGACGACCCAGGCTACGAGCGCGCCGAGCAGGACGGCCGGACCGAGACCGGTGCGAGCGCCCAGACCCGCGACTCCAGCAAAGCCGCTGACATCTGGAGTGGCGGTCAGGTTGAGCAGCCGGTAGGCGTCGGCCGGGTTCAGAAGCAGGAGCAGATTTAATACGCCGGATGTCACTGTGCGGCCCTGATCGGCCACCAGAACGCCAAGCAATGCCATGTCATAGAGCAGCACGAAGAAGAGCCAGACGCCGATGGCGATGCCGCCGGCCGTGCCGCGGTCACGCACCAGCGTACTCACGAAATAGCCAATGGCGATGAACACGCCGCCGAGCAGCACCGATGAGGCGACCATGACGATGAAGGCGGTCCACGCGCCGCGATCCTCATTGCCGGCCCATTGGAGGGCCAGCCCGGCGATGCCGTAGCCGATGACGGTGGCGAAGGCCATGATGCCGAGATGGCCGGCGAATTTTCCCAATACCACCTGCCAACGTGTCACGGGATAGGCGAGCAGCAGCGCCATGGTACCGCGATCCACCTCGCCGACGATGGCGTCGTACGACAGCAACAGCGCGATCAACGGCACGAGAAAGATAGTGAGGCTGGATAGGCTGACGATCGTAACCGCCAGCGCACTGACCTTGACCGTGCCAGTGGGCGCCGCGCCGAGGAAGGCGAGCGTGAGCGCCAGTGCCGCCAGCAACGCCGTGGTCGCGAGCACCCAGCGATTGCGCATGCCGTCGCGCAACTCTTTGCCGGCGATGATGATCACCTGTCTCATATCGCCCCCTTCTGGAATGCGGCGTAGAGTTCGTCGAGCGACGGGCGGATGATCTCGATGTCCTGCGCGGAAATGGGTAAGCCGCGCAGCACGGACACAACCTCGCCTTCCTCACAGGACAATTCCAAGACGCCCTCGGAGACCGGCGCCCATCCGGCCCAGGCATCGGGCCCGTTCGCAACAGCTCGTAGCGCGTGCGCCAAGCGTAGCCGAATGCGCGGCCGGATGGCGGCAAGGCCGCGCAGGTCGGCGATGCTGCCATCGGCGACCTTGCGGCCCTGGTTCATCACCACGACCCGGTCTACCTGTCCCTCCAACTCTGCGAGCGCGTGCGACGACAACAGCACCATGGCCCCGTCGCGACTCAGATCGCGGATGATTTCATAGAAGCTTTGGCGCAGCGCCGGGTCGAGGCCAGTGGTCGGCTCGTCCAGCAGCAGCGCGCGTGGGCTGCCCAGCAGGGCCTGCGCCAAACCGAGACGCTGGCGCATGCCTTTGGAATACGTGCCAACACGGCGATGCGCCGCCGACGCGATGCCGACGCGCTCCAACAGCGCGGCATTGCCGGTAACCGGCTGGCGCTTCAGCCGCGCATAGAATGCGAGCGTCTCAGCGCCAGTCATCGACGGGTGCAGCGCGACGTTCTCAGGCAGATAGCCGAGTTCGCGTCGAGCCCGCGCGGCGGCGCCGACGGCGGGGTCCTCGCCCAGAACCTGCACGCTGCCGGCGCTTGGACGCACCAGCCCGAGCATCATCTTGATGAGAGTGCTCTTGCCGGCGCCGTTGTGGCCGACGAGGCCCACGCATTCGCCGGCGCGCAGCGTCAGGTCGAGGTCGCATACTGCGTCCTGCCGCCCGAAGCGGCGGGTGACGCCGCGCATGACGACGGTTTCGTTTGTCATGGCGCTAGCCGCCCCAAGGCCGGCGGGTGCGGCGGCTTCATCAGCGGCGCGGTGTCGATCACGCCGCCAGGATGGATCGCCGGAAACTGCGCCTGCGCCCATCGCACCACCTGCACAGCAGGGCTGTTGAGAAGCATTTTAGCGGCGGGCGCCCGCCATATGACTTGATCCATGAGATTATTGGGACGGTAGGCGGTGTCGGCGATGCCATTGCCTTTGAGGTCAAAGGCAGGGTTATCGCTGTAATAGTTGCCGCGCCCTCGCACCGACCAGTCCAACAGGCGCGTGCCGACGTACATGACCTGGGTACGGTTGTTGACAAAGGCGTTGCCGGTGATCTCGTTGCGTTCGGAGCCGGCGGTGAAATGAATGCCTATCTGGCAGCCTTCGAACCAATTGCCGGCGAAGCGGTTCTTATTGGCGTTGTAGATGAACACGCATTTGTCGCTGCCGCGCACGACGTTGTCCTCGATGCGCGACTCGTTGGCGTAGTTGAACAGCAGCCCGTGATCGCGATCCCGGTCGGAGACGTTGTCATGAACGTATAGACGATCGGAATACATCAAGACGTAGCCAACGCCATTGCCGGCTGAAAAATTACCGGCAACCTCGCTGTCGTTGGTGTACATGAAGTGTATAGCGAAACGCAGGTCGTGAAACGTGTTGCCGCGCACGACATTGTGGTTACTCGTCACCGAGAACACGCCGTCACGGCCCGAGCGGATGTCGTTGTCCAAGATCTGCGACCCCGGCGTATTCCACAGCGAGATCGCCGGGCCGCGCTCGCTGATACGCAGCGTGCGTAGACCCTGGATGCGATTGCCGCGGACGACGGCATCATGCGGCCCATCCAAATAAACCGCGATTAGGTTGTCTTCGAAGACATTGTTTTCCACACGGGCGCGATCGGCTGTGCGATCGACAAAAAGGCCGGAATTCTTGTCGATTAGGCTCAGACCCGATCCACGGATTACTAGTCCGCGGATCGTGACATCGGGCGTGTTCACCCGGATCGCATCGCCGGCGCCGCTGCCTTGCACCACGGTGCCCGGCTCCCCCTCGATTGTCAGACCGGGAAGATCGACCACGAGGTCGCCTTTGAACGTCCCTGGGGCAAGGTGAAGCGTATCGCCAGGTCCGGCGAGGGAAAGCGCCTTTACGGCGCTTTCCCCTTGCGCCACGTGGATGATGTCCGCCCGCGCGCAGACCTCCGGCAGCGCTACACCGGCGACGAACGGAGCGGCGATCACGGCAACATGCAGGACACGCAGGCGGAACATTGTCAGGCCTTTTTCGGATGAACCAGCATTCGCCCCGACATCTCCATGTGCAGGGCGTGGCAGAACCACTGGCAATACCACCAATGCACGCCGGGCCGGTCGGCGGTAAAGGTGACCGAGGCGGTCATCTGCGGACTGACCTCCATGGCGATGCCGTAGCGCACGATGGTGAAGCCATGTGTCAAATTCTCGATGTCGTCCATGTTCGTCAGGAAGACCGTGACCTCGTCACCCTCATTCACATCGAACTTGTCAAGGCTGTATTGCGGGGCGTTCGAGTGCATGTAGACCCGCACCTTGTTGCCGTCCCGAATGACATTGGCCGCCTCCTCCAGCTTGACGCCGTCTTTCTCCGCCCATTTACGTGCGTCCTCAAACATTGGATCGTCGCGCTTGTAAATGCTGATGGGGTTGATCTTGGAGCGATGCACGATGCACAAGTCATGCGGCTCGGCGAAGCTCGCGCCGTCGTGCACAATCTTCATCTCATCGCCGGAGATATCGATGAGCTGATCGTTGTTCGGCTTCAACGGACCTACATTGATGAAACGGTCCTTCGAGAACTTGTTGAGGGACAGGAGCCACTTCCCGTCGGCCTCTTTCGTCTCCCCCATCGAAGTATGGTTGTGCCCCGGCTGGTAATGCACATCCATCTTCTGCAGGATTGGATCTATTTTCTCGCCGGCGAACGCACGCTTGGCCTTGTCGATATTCCACTTCACAATCTGGCTGTCGATGAACAGCGTCGTGAAGGCGTTGCCGTGTCCGTCGAAGGCGGTGTGCAAAGGTCCGAGGCCGAGTTCTGGCTCCGCCACGATCACGTCCCGCTCCTTGATCTTGCCGTCGAAGAGATCATCCAGCTTGCGCACGTCGATAACGCTGACGGTGGGCGAAAGCTTGCCGTTGATCACCACGTGGATGCCGTCCGGCGCGGTGTTGACGCCATGCGGAGAGTTGGGGATCGGGATGTAACGGGTGTATTTCGACCCGTGCCGTCCATCGACGATCTTGACGCCGTTGGTCTCCTTGTAGTCGCCGTCCTTGATCGCCTGCTCGATGCGCTTGATATTGAACACCACCGCCCACGCTTGCTCGTGGTTGGTCATTTCGGCAAGCGTGACGCCCTTGGTCGGATTGTAGCAGCTCGAGAACGCGTACTTGCCCTGGTAATCGCAGTCGGTGTTGTCGAGGTTGCCGTCAACGAGCACCTGCCACGCCACCTTCATGGTATCGCCGTCGATAGCGGTGTAGACCGACCAGTAATTCTTCGGGTCGTCCAACACGTTGCCGTCGTTGGGGATCGGGATGATGTGCTCGCTGTTGGCGAAGACATAGCCTGTGCGGGGATATTTTTGCGGGCGCAAGCCGTGAATATCGGACGCGTTAGGGACCTCGACGATTTTGTCTACCTTGAAGATATCGAGGCGGATGCGCGCCACGCGGCAGTTGGCTTTGTCGTTGACGAACAAGAATCGTCCGTCATATGTCCCATCGGTGAAAGACACATGAGGGTGGTGCAGGTCGCCGTTGTGGAAGACGCCTTGCCGCGTCTCGAGGAACTTGAGCGTGGCCGGCGTAAGACCTTCGGTCAGAATCTTCCGGCTCTCGTTGGTTATGCCCCAGCCTGTTGCGCTGCAGCGATTAAAAACCGGGATGCGTACCAGTTCGCGCATCGAGGGCAGACCGAGCACGCGCACCTCGCCGGTCTGGCCCGAGCTACCAAAGCCGTAATATTCATCGAGATCGCCAGGTTTGACCTCGGCGTTTTGGCCGGCGAGCGCGGCGGCGTTCGCATGCCGCACGAATTCCAGATATGCGCCACCGCCGGACACTGCGGCCGCACCGGCCACGGCGGTCCCCCCCAACAGCCCGCGACGGCTGACGTTAGCCTTTTGGTCCGTTTCTTGATCGGTCATGTTTGTTTCTCCAAAAACGGTTCCGCGGCGCGGAGCCGGAATGCACAAAGCGAAATGGAGCTCATGGCGGCGCGTGCTCGCCTGTTTGCCGCACCGAGCCCTTAATTTTCGGCAGCATCGAAGGTGACGACAAGGCGATGTATTTCTCATGCTTCAGGCGGCGCTGAATCATCACCGGGCATTTCTGATCGTGGTGGTAGAGCATCTGGCAATGTAGGCACTGGATGCATTCGTTCGGGTTGATATGCCCTTCTGGATGGATCGCCTGCACCGGGCATTCGTTGCCGCAGCGCTGGCAGGGGTTGCCGCACTCGCGGTAGCGGCGCAGCCAGTCGAATAGGCGCAGTCGCGCCGGAATCGCCATCGCTGCACCAAGTGGACAAAGATACCTGCAGAACGCCCGTTCGACGAACAAGCTCGACCCGATCATAACCCCCGCATAAAGCACGAACGGCCAGCCGCGCGCGAAGCGCAGGATGATCGCAGTCTTGAACGGCTCCACTTCGGCAGCCTGCTCCGCAGTGCCGAGAGCGCTGAGCGAAATGCCGAACAGGACCAGGAACACGATGTATTTCAAAGCCGTCAGGCGTTGATGGACGCTGAAAGGGATCTTCAGTTGTGGAATCTTCAGCAACTTGGCGAGGCGGTTGGTCAGTTCCTGCAAAGCCCCGAACGGGCACAACCAGCCGCAATAGGCGCCACGGTTCCAGAAGAGCAACGAAGCTGCGGTTGCGGACCACAATATAAAAATGAGCGGCGCCATCAGGAAGTAGTCCCAGCGGAATTCCGTCCGCAAGGCGTTGAGGAAAGCGAGCACGTTGACGACCGACAACTGTGCCTGCGCGTACCAACCGATCCAGACCAGAGTGAACACCATGAAGCCCAGGCGTAGCCGGTCATAGAAGACGGGCCGGCGCACGAGCCAGTCCTGGAAGAAGAAGATTAGAGTGAGCAGCCCGATTGCGCCGAGCAGCACGCCGATCTGGCCTGTCTTGCCGCTCCACATCGTGTGCCACATCGGCGGCTCGGACGGCTCGGGTCCGACGCCAGCTGCCGGCGCCGGCGTTGCGACGGCGACCGGCGCCTGCACCGGCTTCAGATATGCTTGAGGCAGATCATAACCGAGATCAAAAGTGAGGAATGCCTTGTCGCGCGCGCCGAACGCACGCTGCGCCAGCAATTGCAGCCGCCAGGGCTGCGTCGTGTCCAGCGTGCTGCCTTCTGGCACTCGGAACAAGTCGATATCCTGGAACGCCGGTGCGCCGGCCGCATGGATCTCGCCCAGCCGCGTGTGCGTAACGTCATGAAAATGGATGCTGTTGTCGCCTTGCAGCACCTCGAAGCGGTCGAAGATGCCGCCGCGCACGTAGCCCGAGCCCTTGAAGGAATATACCCCGTTGGCCGCCACTAGGATCGCTTGCTGCCCAGGCTTGAGTCTCTGCTGCAGCGCGGCGAAACCAGCGTCGCCAAGCAGGCGCTTACCGATCGCCGGAACCGAGACGGGCGCGACGTATAAGTCGATGAACGGTGTTGCAGGATCCGCTGCTTCGGGATGGTCGACAGCTTCCTGGTTGCCGGCGCGCTTGAACGCCTCCGTTACATCGCCGACCGAAAGGCTCAGACGCCGAACCGAACCGTTGCCCAGGAGCCCGATCCAGTCCGCCGGCGCCTCGTGCGAGGGATCAATCTCGCGCTCCACCGTCACTTCGGCCTTGGCCGGCCCGCCCACCCCCTCGGCCCGCGCCACCCGGATCGCCGAGCGTACCATGCTCTCTGCGATCACGGTCACCGTCACCGTCGCGCCGCTGACCAGATCAACCGCCGGCCGCTCTGATGGACCCTCGTGGGCGATGCTAAGCACGTCGCGTCCGACATAGCCGTGGATGAAAGCGGCGATGCGCTCTGGCGGAATGCCGACCAGCACGATCGGCTCGTGGTGCGCCATCAGCCGGGCGCCGGCGATCTTGCCATCTGCTGTCAGCCCCACCAGGATCTGGATCGGTTGACCGGAATACCCGGTGGAGTTCACCCAATCAGCATTGACGAATGCGTAACCGGCCAGCCGCTCGCCGGCGAACACCTTCGCGACCGGCGGGCTCCCTTGCGGCGGGCCGTAGTGATCCGCGCCGGGCACAAGCTCGCCTGCCGGCATCAAGCCGATGAATTCGGGCAACCGGCTATCAACTGCGTAGCAGGGCGCGCTCACGGTCGCCAAGCAAAGCAACAACAGCACCTGGCACAAATGTGTGACTACTTTTTGCAAAGTGCGTTCCGTTCAATCGAGAAAACATGTCCGTCCCGGACACTGTCGAAAGGTTCTAATTTCTTCGGCAATCTCAATTTCAGAGGCGCGGTGCGCAACGCCAAGATTCCCAACCCTGCCCAGTCTACGAGTTTTCTTGATGCGTCTTCTTGGGCCCACTGCGACGAAAACAAACGCGCTGAAGCACAAGATTGTTCCTCATAAAACGATTTACGGATCCGAACCTTGACCCAGCGCAAACCCGCGCCGATTATGATGTATTGAGTTTGGAGGCATGAACAGTGAGCAAGACGGGGCAGGTGACCATGCGGGTAGGTTCGGCCGATGAACTGTTGGCGGTGGCCCAGGCCCTGGAACAAGAGGCTGCGGCGCGCTATCGCGCCTTGTCGGCGCGCATGGCAAGGCAGGGCGACGTCAGCATGGCGGCGCAGTTCGATGTTCTCGCTGGCATTGAGGACCGTCACGCAAGCCATGTCTTGGACCGCAGCCGGGCGCTCCTGGGCCACACGCCCAGCCCCGCCCGCGCGAGTTGGGACATGCCGGCCGGTTATGACGAGGACGAGGCGCGCGGCGCGACGCTCGGCGCTTATCAGGCGCTCGCCTTCGCCGTGCGCAACGAGGAGCGCGCCTTCGCCTTCTACACGTATGTAGCCGCCGAGGCCGAAGATCCCGAGGTGCGCGCGCTGGCCGAGGATCTGGCGCGTGACGAGCTGGAGCACGCGGCGCTTCTTCGCCATTATCGGCGCCACGCCTTCCATGCCGAGCGGCCGGCCGCCGCCGAAGTTCCACAAAGTTTGGACGTCTTGCGCTCCCTGGCGCGGCGCTGGGATGCCGAGGCGGCGGCGGCGCACACGACGCTCGCCATGGCCCTGGATGCGGCCGGCGAGACTGCGGATGCGGCAATTTTCCGGCGCCTTGCCGTCCAGGAGGCCGCCACCGCCGCCGGCGCCGCCACTGCCTCCATATCGAAGCTTCGCAGCGCCGCGGACGGGCTGCGGCTGTTGGAAGAAGGCTTTGATCGCTACGCATTGATCGGCGAGCGGGCGGACGACGAGCGAGTAGTGGCGGAGGCTCAGCGTCTGGCCGGGGAGATGATCGCCCGCCTCGCCCTGGCAGGAGGCGCGCGGAGCAATACTCTGCTCGGCACCAGCCCCAGCTAACGCCACTTGGCGGTCTCCTGCGCCGACCATCCGCCAGTCACGCGGCGAAGCGCGGAAAAGTTTGTTGTTTTCGGTGTGGACGTGCTCGATCGGATCGTCAGCCAATTTACGCGTCCCTGCGAAGCGAACGCGCCAATTTGTGAAGGCATTCTCGGGCGGCGTGAAATCTTCGGTCAACGCCTTAAGCGCACGCAGATGCCCGCCGTGATGGTCGTGCTCGGCAAGCATCACCGCGATTGGATGACCGTTCATCGGATGGTCGCCATGACGCATCAGTGGGAGCAGGGCCTGCTCTGCCTTCGGCAAGTGGCATTCGCGCTTGGCGGTGATCTGCTCAATCATGCCGGCAAGCCCGAACGGCAACGAGGAGATGCCGCGATGCACCGCTTCCACTTGGCGTGCCAGCCGGATCATCAGCGCATATGTATCCTCCGGCGCGTTCGCCGGCTCCAAAGCCGTAGCAAGAGCTTCAAGCGTGGCAATTAGCTTGGCTAAATCGCAGCGCCTGGCGACCGCTGACTCGCCGAGCGAAATCTTGCCGCCGCAGTCAAAATCCAGCTTCTCGCAGCGAAATAGGGCGGTCGCCCCGGGCAGCGTCGCGGCAATGTCGGCCAGTGCGCGATCAGCGAAGCGATCGTCTGAATGAACTCGTAAAGCCGCGCTCATGCTGCAGTCTCCTTACCGCGCCGTATGAGCGATGCGTCCACCGAGTGGCGCCAGTTAATGGCATTAATAATACCACTTATCTGCCACGCAGAATGTGGTATTGTCAATACCACTTAATGGACGCTATATTCAAAACGAAGTCGTACTGGGACTCCATGCGGGGCGCGTGCTACGGGGCAAATTGCCAACGGCCAAGGACTATCGGCTGACGGCGAACGATCGGCTGCGCGACGATGTGATCGAGCGTCTGACGTGTGATTTCGAGATCGATGTCGCCCAGGTCCGCGCCCGTCACGGCGCGAAGCCCGCAGCACTCGAGTCATCCGCGCCGCGACTTCAGGCGCTCGCCGCCGATGGCATCGTTCATGTCGAAGGAAGCCGGGTCCAAATTGCAGCGGGTTCTTGCATTCTGGCCCGAACCGTGGCGTCCGCATTCGACGCTTACCGCTTCTCCAGCGGGCGGACTTACAGCCAGGCGGTCTGACCGCGGCATTCGACGCCGACCCAATGCCAAGCGTGGGATGGAACTCAGACGAAACGGCCCTGAACTCTACTTAGCACCGGCGCGCGGCCGCATGAGCATCGGCCCATAGAGCGCGACAAACCCGAGGAAAGCGATGATCCAGGCGAAAGCTGCCGCGTGCATGAAAGCTGGCGCGAAAGCCGGTGTGAGCGCCATGGCGATGCGCGCGCCCATGGCGACGATGATGGCGAAGTAGATCACCTGGGTTCCCACGGACGCCCGCAATTCGCGCCCCGTATGCCCGAGAGTCGTTCGCGTCATCATCGCCAGGGTCATCGTTCCGATGGCGCCGATGGCCCAAACGTGAACGCCGGCGGCCGTGGGAACAAGGTCCGGCAGCAAGCTCGCGGCGCCAGTGACGACAAAACCCAGCCCCGCAAAGAAAAAACCGGCATGTAGGATCAAGAGCAAACGGTCGGACCGCGTGTTCCATCCTTGCCAGCGCGATAGGCGCCAAAGGTTCGCGGCGCCCGCCGCGACAAGTACGGCGCCAACTGCCGGCAAGCCGGGAAAGGCGACCCAAAGTATCAATGCCACTCCTGACAAAATCATGATCAATCCATCGGGACGACCGAAGGAAACAGGCCGCGCTGCAGTTCCTCGCTTGGCGAGCCAATTATGCGTGAAGCTCGGGACGATGCGCCCGCCGATCAACAGAATGAGGAACACGAGGGTCGCCAGACCAAGGCGTGCGGATATCGGAGCCGTCCCGGTCGTTGCCGCCTCGATGTGAAACCCGGCATTGGCGATGGCGAGCACCAGCACAAGAATAATGACTTTCAGGTTCCGCACGCTTCGCGCGGCGATCACCTCCCGCCCAACGATGCCCGCAAAGACGATAAGGAATAGCGCATCGCCGGCCGCAGCGGTCGCGGGGCCGATGATCGCGGATGTGTAGACGGCGCAGCGGCCCAATGCCCATAGCATGCAGATTAGCGCCAGGGGTCTTCCGGCCACTGGCAATCGGCCGGTCCAATTCGGGATCGCCGTTAACAGGAAACCCGCCACCACCGCGGAACCATAGCCGTAGATCATCTCGTGGATATGCCAATCGACCGGCGAGAAAGCGGTAGGAACGCTGATCTCGCCGGAGAAGCACAAATCCCAAATCGCGATCGCGATCACGGCCCAAAGCGCGGCGGCGAGAAACAACGGGCGGAAACCACCACCCCACACGGCCGCTCCCTTCCAGGATCTTTGGGTTTCGGCAGTTCGTTTCACTGCGGATTGCTGGCTAACCTCAGGCATATCAATTGTCCCCAAAAGAAATAGATTTTGTTTTCATAAAAAACCGACCTTGCGCCCCAGCAACCGCGCCGGACGCCGTCACGGTTTGTTTCGGCAACGGGTTTGGACGCCGATCGGCGTGGAACCACAGTTCAAGCCTTTGATCTGTTGCAAGAAAAATTTGCGTATGCGAGGCAACCTCCGGAGCCGATTCACACGCTCTGCTCTTCCATCTGCTCAGCAAGCTTTACGAACGCGCCAGCGCGATCATTACCACAAACCTCAGCTTCAGCGAATGGGCCAGGGTCTTCGGCGACGCAAAAGTGACGACCGCCTTGCTCGATCGCCTAACTCACCATTGCCATATTCTGGAGACTGGAAACGGCGGGCAACTGATTGATCCGTCGCAAATCGGCCGCCTGAGCGATAAGCGAGATGTTCACATCAATCCCCCCTATCACTTAGGGCCCGTCAGGAAATAGCTGAATCGGTTCTTTAAGGGAACGGATATGGGATTCCCGGCGAGTGCGCGGCGTCGTAGCGTTGCGGGATGATCGACGAAGATTCGCTCCAGGAGCGCAAG
>Ga0187876_1002102_pt1 | contig 15382 bp, 10 predicted proteins | sample June2016WEW_17_4_FD_133000 | JGI IMG/M metagenome (GOLD analysis project Ga0187876, IMG submission 133000) | Peatland microbial communities from SPRUCE experiment site at the Marcell Experimental Forest, Minnesota, USA - June2016WEW_17_40 | ecosystem: Environmental > Terrestrial > Soil >...
CCAGTCCCGGCACAGGAATCGGCACCGTCGCGTGAGACTGCGCCGCCGGAAACCCCACCCCCCGCTTCGGGCGAAACAAGTCCGGCGCCGCCTGACGCGCCAACAGCGCCGCCAGCCACGCAGACTCAAGCCGCGCGTGACTTGCCTAACGCCCCCGCCGCAACTGCCGTTCCGGAAACGGGCGCAACTTATTTGCAGGTCACGGCGCTCCGCCGCACGGACGCCGACAATCTCGTAAAGACGCTGAAGGAGCAGAATTTCCCCACGCTGCTCGCCGATAGCTCGAAGCCCGATCTGTTCCGCGTGCTCGTCGGGCCGTACCACCAGACCGCCGACGTAGCGGATGCCAAAGCGCGTCTGAAAGCCCTCGGATTCGCCAACGCCTTCGTCCAGAAGTAATACATGCGTCGCAGGAATTTCATCACCGCAGTTGCCGCCGCGGCCACGGCTGCCGCTCAAACCCCGCCTGCCCCCGTCCCGCGCAAAGGCCGTCTCAAGCAATGCGCCATGCGCGTCAACTTCGATCCCAAAATGCCTTTCGATGACATGTGCCGCATCGCGGCCGGTCTCGGTTGCAAAGGCTTCGACCTGATCGGCAAGCAGGACTGGCCCACCCTCCGAAAGTACGGCCTCATCCCGACCATGGCCAATTCCGCGCCGGTCACCATTCAGGACGGCCTGATCCGCAAGGAACTTCACGATTCCATCGAGAAGGGATTGCACGCCGTCATCGACGATTGCGCGGAAGGCGGCTGCCCGAACATCATCACCGTGGGCGGCCAGCGCCGCGGCATGTCCTACGCCGAAGGCGCGGATAACTGTGTTGCCATCCTGAACCGGCTCAAATCCCACGCCGAAGACAAAGGCGTGACCATCTGCATGGAAATCATGAACAGCCGGCTCACCCCGGACACTCTCGGCCGCCTCGACCAGATCTGCGACCACGTCGCCTGGGGCATCGACGTGTGCAAGCGCGTCAACTCGCCCCGCGTGAAACTGCTCTTCGACATCTATCACGTGCAGATCATGGATGGCGACATCTGCCGCAATATCCAGCAGAACTTCCAGTGGATCGGCCATTTCCATACCGGCGGCGTCCCGGGCCGCCACGAACTCGACGACACGCAGGAGATCAATTACCGTTTCGTCGCGAAGACCATAGCCGACCTCGGCTTTACCGGCTACGTGACCCATGAATACAGGCCCACGCCGGGACGCGACCCGATCCAAAGCCTCACGCAGGCTTTGGAGATTATGGATGTTTGAGTTGGGCGGTCACCCGTCCCCAAGGTCCACCGGTGCCCGTTTTTTCTCACCGATTCCCCAGCGATCAGGCCCCTCCCTTGGAAACGAGCCATCTGTGACCGAAAAGTGCTCATCCGCCGTGTCTGGAAACTCGCCCATCGGGTGCATGCCGAACGGGAAGGCTTTCCCGATTCGGATATATCGGTGTAACTGATGAGCTTCCACGCTCAAAGAAGCTGATTACCGATGTCTTCCGGACGCCCGGCGCTGGCGCACAGAAGAAGCATCCTGGCGAGTTTCGCCCTCATACGGAATGGCAAGAGCAGGAAACTCGCCAAAGTTGGAGCAATAATCAGGAAAATTCGCCAGCAAGGTTGCCAATACTTTGGAAGGCGTGAAAGCCCGGGTTTTTGCTTCGGATAGTACTACGGAAATGAACCCGTGCCAGGGCGAAATATTCTTGAAGCCGGCTTCGCACCGGTTATACTTCCCCAATGTCCCGCCTCGGCGCCTCCTTTTGTTTTATTACACTCGTATTTCAACTGATTTTCGCGGTTTCCGCAAATGCCCAGCAGAAAACGCGCGAGCCGGGAGAATTTGTTCAATGGCTACCCGTGACCGACGCCGAGCGCGCCCTGGCAGCGCCCACTGTAGATAAGTCCGCCGGCGCCGAAATTCTTTTCTGGCGGGTACATGTTGTCGACGAACTGCTCGGTGACAACAGGACATTGCAACGGGTTTTGTACCACTACGTCCGCCTCAAGGTCTTCGATGAAAAAGGGAAAGAGAAAGCGTCCGCTGTCGACCTTGGGTATCGCGAGCCTGGGGCCATTATCGATGTCAGCGGTCGCAGCATGAAAGCAGATGGCACCATCCTCGAACTGGATCGTAAGTCCGTATTCCGGCGCGATCTCGTTCGGGCCAGCGGCATCACTCAGAAGGTGGTCTCTTTTGCCATGCCGGGCGTTGAGAAGGGCTCGATCATCGAATACCGCTGGAAGCAGACTGAAGATGACAATCGATTCCGGTATCTCCGTCTGAATTTCCAGCGCGAATTTCCCGTTCAGCGGGTCACATACTTTATGATTCCGCTCTCTGGCCAATACACCCAGGAAGAGATGGCCGTCGCCGCGTTCAATTGCACCCCGTCCCCGTTCAAACTGGAGAGCGATGGCTTCACTTCGACCACCGTGTTCAACGTGCCGGCTGAGCGCGACGAGCCGTTCGCGCCCGCGCAGGCCAGAGTTGCGCCCTGGGCCCTTCTCTACTACAGGGACCACAATGTCAAGGATCCCGACAAATACTGGGTGGAGGAAGGCCGAAAAGTGTTCCAGGAGTTCAAACAATTGCTGAAATCCAGCAATGAACTCAAATCGGCGGCTTCTCAGGCCGTCGCGGGAGCCAAAGACGACGACGAGAAACTGACCCGGCTGGTGATGGCCGTCCGAAAGGATGTACGGAGCATCAACGATCCCGAAGTGACAACCGCGGATCGCGAAAAACTCGTCGCAAGGCTCCAGAAGGAGGGTGAAAGGAACGCCGCGGAAATCTTCCGCAGCGGCATCGCCTTCCCGGCGGAAATGAACGTCGTCTTAGGCGCCATGGCGGCCGACGCTGGGATCGACGCGCGGCCCGCTCTGGTTGCCGATCGCAACGAAGCTGCTTTTGCTCCGCACCGCATGACGGACCGTTACTTTCTGGGTCGCTCCGCGCTCGCCGTGAAACGCGGCGATTCCTGGAAGCTGTTCGATGTGAGCGACCGCTTTCTGACGCCGGGCATGCTTCCCTACGCCGAAGAAGGAATGTACGCGCTCATCACGGATTCCAAAACGCCCTCTTTCATCGAGGCCCCTCCCGCGCCACCCGAGGCATCGGTTGAATCGCGCACGGCGCGCCTCGCGCTTGCCGCCGACGGTACGCTCGAAGGTGATGTGGAGGAGTCATACACCGGGCACCGGGCCGAAGAATATCGCGAAACGCTTGACCACAAATCCCCTGCGCAGCGCGAAGAGTGGCTGCGAAACCGGATAGTCGGCATGTTTCCGGACGCCCAGGTAACCGGTATCAAACTCGAGAACATCGATGACGCAGCCCAGCCCTTTGGGGCGCGGTACCACCTGAATGCGCCGCATTACGCACAAGTAACCGGAAAACGCATCCTGTTCGAGCCCAGCGCGTTCCGGCGCTCGCAGGGTTCGCCCTTCACCGCCGCGGAACGCACTTATGACGTCGAATTTCCCTACGCGTGGAAGGAAGCAGATGAGATCCGCATCAAGCCCCCGGATGGTTTTGCGCTCGATAACGCGGACGCACCTTCCAGTATGTCGTTCGGTAAAACGGGCGGCTACAAAATCGCCATCAGCGTCGCGGGTCAGGACCCGGAACTCGTCACTTTGCGCGAATTCATCCTCGGCAACGGGGCCCAGCTTAATTTCCCGCTAACGAGCTATGCCGCGCTCAGGCAGATTTTTGGCGAGGTACGCAAGCGGGATGAGCACACAATTTCGCTCATAGCCAAATAGCCGGAGTCACCATTCTGGAAAAGTCCCCATGAAGCCACCCGTTTTTTTGACGCTTTTTTTGACACTAATACTTGCATTTAGTCGCGCCCGCGCCGCCGACCGCGTACCGGACTGGGTAACACAGCAGGGCGCCGCGAAAGTGTCCTCCTACCCGGACAGAGTGAATTCGGTGACTCTGCTGAAAGAAGACGTCGTGACCATCGACCCCGACGGCCGGCGCGTGATGCGCGAGCGCGGCGCTATAAGAATCCTGCAGCGGGGTGGCGAGGAGGTCGAGGCATACCGGACCTACAACACAAAAAACGGCCGCATTCGCGACTTCGCAGGATGGCTCGTTCCATCTTCCGGAAAGCCGGTGCCCTATGCAAAAAACCGGATCCTCGACGTGGCCCTGTCGCGCGATTATGTTTACGATGAGGCCCGCGCGAAAGTGCTGGAGTGCGGCCCCGCGCTGCCTGGGTCAACCTTCGTTTGGGAAGTAACCGAGGAAGAGAAGTCGGTATTTACACAGGATGGCTTTCGTTTTCAGAACAGATCTCCCGTTCTCGTTTCGCGCTATCAGGTTACTTTGCCGGTCGGCTGGGAAGCGAATGGCGTCCTCCTCAACCACGACAGACTGGAGCCATCGCGTTCAGGGAACACATATACATGGGAGCTTCGCGATCTGCCCTGGATCGAACTTGAGGATCACAGCCCTTCGCTCACCTCGCTCGCGCCGCGTCTCGCCGTCAGTTTCTTCCCACCGGCCGACAACCCGGCAGGCCTCAAAGGGCTGAAAGACTGGACCACCGTTTCCTCCTGGCTCTCGGGTCTGGTGGAACCCTCGGCGGAGGTAACGGACACGGTGCGAGCCAAAGCGGCGCAACTGACCGCCGGCGCTTCCTCCGAACTGGAAAAGATCGCGTCCATAGCGCGCTTCACGCAAGCCACTAACTACATCGAAGTGGCGCTGAACATTACTCGCGGCGGCGGCTACACCCCGCACCCGTCCAGCGAGACTCTCGCGCGAAACTATGGCGACTGTAAAGACAAAGCCACTCTGATGCGGTCGCTGCTCAAAGCTGCGGGCATCGACTCTTACCTCGTAGTGATCACAGCCGGCGACCGTACATACGTCAGGCCGGAGTGGGCCTCGCCCATGCAGTTCAATCACGCCATCGTTGCCGTTCGGGTTTCCGATGCCATCGCGCTGCCTGCGGTGCTCACCGCGCCGCAGCTCGGACGGCTTCTGATATTCGATCCGACCGACCCCATCACCCTGCTCGGCGATCTGCCGGCACAGGAACAGGGAAGTCACGCGCTGGTGATTGCGGGCGACCGTGGTGCGCTCCTCACTATGCCTCGGCTGTCGGCCGCCGCCAACAGGATTGAATCCTCCGTTGGAGGTTCAGTCGATGCGAATGGCCGCCTCACGGCGAGCATCGAGCGCACCTGGTTCGGCCAGGCGGCAAGGCCGCTTCGCGCAACCGAGACTTTGCGGGGAAGCGGCGATCTCAAGAAGCTCTTCGAACGGTCGCTCAGCGCCAGGCTCGGTGCTACGGTGAACAAGCTCGGAACCGAGGCCAAACCGGAGCAAAACTCGATCACCGCTAGTCTGGACGTAACGGCTGAAGGCTTCGCCCAGAGCATGCAGGGTCGGCTCTTCATTGTCCGTCCTGGATTGTTGACGAGTGGCGGCGATTACTTCTTCAAATCGCGGCAGCGCACAGTCCCCGTCAGGCTGGAATCCGATCTGCGGCGCGATACCATCCGGATCAAACTGCCGGCCGGGTTCAAGCTCGACGAACTTCCGGCGAACGCAAAGATCGAGAGCGCCTACGGAAACCTGGAAGCCAAATGGAGCTTGCAGGACGGTGAAATCGTCATGGAGCAGACGCTCGAGATTCGCGAAACTGTGGCTCCGGTCTCGGAATATGCGAAGGTGCGCGATTTTTTCGATAAGGTAGACGGCGCTCAGGCTGCGCCCGTCGTATTAGTGAAACAGTAGCGTGGGCGATCATTGTTCGCCGGTCCTTCATCGGCACAAATATTGCGTTGGCTCGTACCGCTGTGAAGGGCGTAGATCGCCAGCGCCGCGCGGCGCACCGGGCGGCGTATGGCCGTCTTCCCGGGGAATATGCATTGGACAACGCGAGACCCATTTTGCGCGTTTTCCTCAGGAGACCTGGGCCGGAGGCTCCGCGACCTGATAACGACGCTCGGCGACCTCCGCGCCCGCGGGCAAACAGGTCATCGATGGAGGCGCGGTGGGAGTCGAGCGGTGCGGGATCTCAGCGGTTTGTCGGTGTGCCCGAAATCACACCCAAAGCATTACACTTTAGTGCCACTACTGCGAGAAGCGCGATCGACATAAAGACCAATGATCCCGGCTCCGGGGTGGACTGGCCGATGTTCGCACTCCATCCGTCCGGGTTGAATGCTTCGACTGCGAAGTTGTTCCCCTCGATGAATTGAGTGGCAAAGGTTGCCCCCCAGATAAGTATCCCAGCTGATTCATCTCCTTTCGCGAACGCGAAAGTTTTGTCGCAACTCGCGCTGTCACATGTAACGATGTCAAAATAGGAACCATTTAAAGTCACTGCCCCCAGATTCTCCCCCAGATACCCGTGGCCTGAGCCATCCAGGTAGTCCCAGGACTCAACAAACGGGAGGGCAACGGTCGGGATCGTATCTAGAGTTAAAGAGCTTATGGACGTAACGAGAAATGTGTTATTGTCCGACCGTAGATTTCCGTTCAACGTTCCGGCGAACGTGTCCCCTTCACGATCTGTGTAGCTGAAGTTCAGGATCTGCCCCGCCGAGGCGCTCCCCACCGACGCGGCTAATAGAAAAGCCGTAGCCATAACTCCTGGGATCCGTGAATTTATATGTGACAAATTTTCCCCTTCGCAAATTTCGGTCTTGCCTCTTTTCAGTCCGGGCGCGGAATTATGGACGGCGCTATTATGCCGCAAAACGCGGCGTGGAGCAAGAATGTTAGTACTGGAACTAATGATCGATGACACTGGAAAGAAGCGCTCAGTCACTGCCGCTGGGCGGCCGCGATCGGAATACGTTCGGTAGACGATCCGTGCGACTCGATCATCACCACTTTTGCATCGGCAAGGTAAGGTCGAATCGCCGCCGGATTAGCATATTCGAAACCCGTATCTTCGACGGCAAACAGATGGTAACGTCCGGCCGGGACGTTGGTGAAATCGAAGCTGCCGTCACTTTCTGTCTGATACCCGCGATAGCGTCCAGGATTTTGTGATTCCTCAACTGGCGCAAGCACCGCCATCACCGCTTCGGCGGGACGGCTGCCATCCATAACCGTGCCTTTAAGTTGCCCAATCTCGTCACTGAGTGTAAGAGAGAGATCTCCGGAATCGCCAGCCGCGATAGTCAGTAACCCATCGCGGTAATTCACACCTTTTGCCTCGGTCCGAGCCACAAAAAAACCCCTGGGAACGATGAGGCCAAGGCGGTAGCTGCCTGACTGCACGCTCGGGAACTCGAAGCCGCCGTCAGGTCCTATCAGGGTAATCGCGGGAGCACCCGCGCTGCCTTCCGGGGTGAGGCGCGCTCCCAACTGCGGAGGGAGATATGCTGCGGCATTTTGCAATTCAATGTGACCGGTGAGTCTAGCGGCTGCCCGCAGGGGCACTTCCACAGCAACATCGGAGCCATTGACGTCGATAGCCGCTTGTCCCGAAAAGTCGGCGTCTCCGCTTTTTCCAGTGATTTGAACAACGTAATGCCCCGGGGGTACGCCGAGGAATTGCCCGGGAATCGCGGGTCGGCCCGCAACCCCGGCATAAACGAACTGCTGATCTTGTAAAGAATCATTGCCGGCGACACCCGCGATTTTCAGGCTCAGAAGACCCTGCAGGTCGGCGGGCACGGAATGTGTCACCGAGACATTCGCGCCGACGGCGACCGTCAGCGTGAAGTCTGCCCGCGCCTCTTCCCCTGGCTTCACCGGCAATGGCGACACGCGCGAAACGTCGGCCGTATTGGGATAGTAGACGGGAATAAATGCTACTGGGCGATCCATCTCCTGTCCCAAAGGCAGTCGCGCAAAATTGTTAACGGAGTACCACGGTTTGCCCGTGACAGCGACATAATAACTACCGCCCCGAATCGATCCAAAACGATATTCACCCCGATCATTCGTCCGCTCCCACCTCTCCGTCGACGTGAGGCGGCGGCCTCCAGTCACATGCGAAAAAAGAAGCTGCACCAGCGCTCCCTCCACCGGTTCGCCGGAATCGTCCAGCACTCTGCCAAAAATAGCGGCGGTGGGCAACCATCGAAAAACAAGGTTGCTCGTGTCCCGGTCGGGGCCAACGATCACGGCGGATCCAAATGAATTATCGCTGCCGCGCATCCCATAGTTATTCATGGTGGTGCGGGTGCCGGCCCGAAGTACATACGCGCCTTGGGGAAGCTCAAAGCTGAAGCGCCCGTTGTCGCCGGTGATGAAAGGAGAACGGGGGCGGGGCGCCCCTGCCCTGGAGATGAATATCTGTGCATGCGGAAGTACCGCGCCCGTCTGCGAGTTGATAACTGTACCGGCGACGGTATAGAGATCTGCGCCCGCGCTCGCCGCGGCGCCCATCAGCAGAACAATGCTCCACGTGGTCAGACGTGATGTCGACATATCAATGCGCAACTCCATTCAGGGTCAAATCCTTTACACCGCTTTCATCGACCTGAACAGCTGTCCCTCCCGAGAGCGCCCGAAGGAAGTCAGCACTCCGGTATTCAATGTCGGCATTGGCAAACGCCCAGGCGGAATACGCGCCGGGGGCCAGGCCTTGAAATTGGAATTGAAGCTGGTTCGGATTGCCCGGATCCGGTAGCACCTGCGTCACCCGCAGGCCCGCGGGGCTCGAGAATTGCGGGACAAGAATAACGGTCACATTTCCGGGACTTAGGGTCGGGTCGGCCCTAAGCTTGCCATTAATGCTTCCGCCACCATAAGTGGCCACAATCTGAATCGCCGGCGGCGCAACGCCGGGCGAAACGGCGAGGACGGGATCGCTGCCAAAATCCTGCGTTCCCGAAGTGGCCGAGCGGGCGTAGGCGCCGAAACACTGAATGGTAACGCCGTAATTACCCGGCGGCACTTCCGGGATCATGGCATCCCCGCCCGGGTTCTCCGGGGGTGCGGAGAATAAGTAAGGCCGCACGCCTGACCGCACCGATGGCCGCAAAATGGCGATGCAGCTCCCGAGTGCTCCATTCAGGTCGTCGTCATCGTCGGCCTGAATGGCGGGAGGCTGAATCTCTGGAGGCTTGTTTGTAAACCGCGTTGTGACGGCAATTTGCACCGGTGCCGCGAGGGTCATCACTACTCCATCGACACCGGAGGACCGCACCGTGACGGGCGCTTCAGCCGTTGAGTTGCCCTGCGTGGCGCGCAGGACATATGATCCGGGAACTACGCTCGGAATCGAAAAGCGTCCTGTTTCGTTGTTAATGGCGACGCGAGTTGCTGACACGTCTTCTGCGCCGCTTAAAAGCTCAAACTTTATCTCGTGGCGCGGAACGAAATTCAAAACAGAACCGCTCACCCCAAAACCCGCCTCCACCTTGAGTGAGATATCCGCGCGCGCCTCAGTCCCCGGACCAATTTCAAGAGGCGTCGCGGCGACGAGTTCATGAGTCCCGCCAAAATACACGGGCGCGAACGACTCACCGCTGAACGTGGGCGCGGCGTCTCCCACGAATTGAAACGACTCACCGCTGATGCCAGCCGCCTTCACATAATACTTACCCGGCGGAAGACTCCAGAAACGGTACGCCCCTCGGTCATCGGTTGTAACATTCCTGTCGGATCTGACCTGCCTTAGCCCGTCCTGTACCTGACTGCTTAACGCGAACACGTTGACGCTTCTCAGAGGAAGGCCATCCTGATCGGTAACCGTTCCAGTAATGACGCCGAGGGGCGAAAGTTTGACACTCAGCCCGTTCGTTGAAGAAGAGAGGTCGATCGGCTTGGCGGGGCCGCCGCTAAAATCGACGGTAAACTCCGGCTTCTGCGCCGTGACGGAATATTGCCCGGTCGGCAGCCCGGTGAAGTGAAATACACCGCCTGAATCGGTAAATGTGGTGAGGCGAATGGGCTGGATCGCTCCAGGTACGCCTCCCTGCTGTTGTATTTCCTCCCGCCGCGCGCCGAACCGCACGGCGCTGACCAGAGCGCGGCGAATCGGCTCTCCGGTTTTTGCGTTTACCACGGTTCCACTCAACGACAATTGCCCTTCCTGCTGCGCGAGAGCAGGCAAGGCAAGAATGAAAACGGCAATAAGACGTTTCATCGGCGTTCCGAATATTTTATTCCGAAAATAGCCGGGCCGCGAGAACAAAATCAGAACATTATCAGAACATTAACCAGTCCGAGTTATTGCGAGACACACTCCGCATGCAAAGGCTGGCGGGAAACGAATCGTCGACTGAGCTGGATCGGTTCGGCAATCCTGTTCGCGGAGGACGCGAGGAAGCTACCGCTGGGAATCGCATCCTCACCACCCCAACTCTGGTAACAGCCTCCGCAACTTTATCCTACCCACCGAATCAACGACTTATCTCCATCCACGCATTCCAGCCCCCATTCCCCTGCTACCGTCAAATCGCAAAACCATATGCGAAAAGAAATCCGCGCCGAAATCAACCGGGCCAATGCGCAAAAATCAACCGGCCCCAAAACCACCCAGGGTAAACAGCAGTCCTGCATGAACGCCTTCAAACACGGTCTGACCGGCCAGAAGTTGATTCTTCAGCCGGACGAACTGGAAGCCTATGACCGCCTGACCAACTCTCTGCTCGCCGAAACCAAACCCAAAACCGCGCTCGAGCACCAGATCGCGCAAAAACTCATCGACAGCCACTTCCGTCTCAACAGACTGGCCGGCATCGAAAACAACATCTTCAACTTCGCGCTCCTGGCCAACATTACAGGCACGGACGACGACGAACGTCTCGAAATAATGCAGGCCCAAACCCGCGCCTGGACCGACAGTTCCTCTTCATTCGACCTGCTCGGCCGCTACGAAGCGCGCCTTTCCCGGCAGGCGCTCCGCTATTCCCTCGAATTGGAACGTCTTCAGGCTGTGCGTATCAATAAAGAACGTCTCGCAATTCCCACGGAACCCACTGAGAACTATCGCGATAGCATCGATTCGGCTTCGTTTCCCACAAATTTACCCTCCGCCGTAATGAGCGCCACCGTCAACTCGATGGAATCCGAAAACATCGAAGCTCAGCAGAAGAGCGCTGAACTATAAGTAACTTTTATAGCTTCCCTTGCTTGCATTTCAAAAACTTCTGCCCTAAACTGAAATTTCGATGCTCTCCAGCTTCACAGGCCGAATTATTACGTCCTTCCCTGTAGTAAGCATTATTGGGGTAGGGGTCGTAGTCATCGTCCCCGTCTGAGGCTTTCGGGAAGTCGAAGAGATCCGAGGCCGTCAGCGGGGTGAATAACCCACCTGATGGCCTTTTTTTTTGGAATATGGACGGGAGTTATTTATGCAGACCGAATCCGGAAAACTAATGAATGGCGCTGAAGTCCTGCTCGAATGCCTGGCCCGCGAAGGCGTCGACTGCTTCTTCGGCTATCCTGGCGGCGTCACCCTGCCTTTTTACGACGCCCTCTATGACAGCCATATTCGTCACGTCCTCGTGCGTCACGAAGAGAACGCCTGCTTCGCTGCCGAAGGCTACGCGCGCGCCACCGGCAAGGTCGGCGTCTGCTGCGCTACTTCCGGACCTGGCGCCACCAACCTCGTCACCGGTCTCGTCGACGCCATGATGGATTCCATTCCCATCGTCGCCATCACCGGCCAGGTTCACTCCAAGCTCATCGGCAGCGACGCGTTTCAGGAAGCCGATACCTTCGGCATCACGCGCTCCGCGACGAAGCATAACTTCATGGTGAAGAATCTGCAGGAGCTTCCCAGGATCGTTCACGAGGCTTTCTATATCGCGGCCAGCGGTCGTCCCGGCCCTGTGCTCGTCGACATCCCGAAAGACGTTTTCACCGCTCGCGGCCAATATGTTCCCGTCGATTCCATCCATCTCCCCGGTTATAAGGTCTTCACCGAAGGCCATGCCGGACAGATCCGCCGTGCCGCCCAGTTGATCTGGGAAGCGGAGCGGCCCTTTATTTATGCGGGTGGCGGCACCGTTCTCGGCAACGCTTCCGCGGAATTGACGGAACTCGTCGAACTGGTGGACGTCCCCGCCGTCTGCACCCTCATGGCGCTCGGCTCTCTCTCTGCCGGCCACCCCAACTTCATCAGCATGCCGGGCATGCACGGCAGTTACGCCGCCAATATGGGTATGACCGAGTGCGATCTCCTCATCGCCCTCGGCACTCGTTTCGACGACCGCGTCACCGGCCAGCTGGGCACATTCGCCCGCCACGCCCGCGTCATACATGTGGATATCGATCCCGCCGAAATCGGCAAGAATCGCGTTCCCGATATCCCGATCGTCGGCGATGTGAAGCTCGTTCTTCAGAAGCTCAATAAAGCCGTGCAGGAACTCGCGCCCGAAATGAAGCCGAAGAAGGAAGCCGCTCGCGCCAAATGGTGGACGCAGATTCGCGAATGGAAGGACGAGCACCCCTTTGATCGTTCCCGCTCCGAGGATGAAATCAAACCGCAGCACCTTATGGATGAGATCGATCGTCTCTCCGGCGGCCAGGCTATCGTCACTTCGGACGTCGGACAGCACCAGATGTGGGCCGCGCAGCTGATCCGGTTCAACGAACCGCGCCTCTGGATCAACTCCGGCGGACTCGGCGCCATGGGCTTCGGTCTTCCCTCCGCCCTGGGCGCGCAAATGGCCCGGCCCGACAAACTCGTCTTCGCCATCTGCGGCGATGGCGGTTTCCAGATGTCGATTCCCGAACTCGCCACCATCGCCTCGCACGCCCTGCCCATCAAGATCATCGTGATGAACAACGGCTATCTCGGCATGGTCCGGCAATGGCAGACGCTGTTCTATAACAACCGCCTCAGCGCAGTGGAACTCGATTGCTTCCCGGACGCCGAAAAGCTCGCGGGCGCCTATGGATTCAAAGGCCGCACCATCGATAAGCCCTGGCAATTAGCCCAGGCGCTCGAAGAGGCGATCAAGGAGCCAGGCCCATATCTCCTCAACGTCAAAGTGACTCGCGACGAGAACGTCTATCCGATGGTCCCGGCAGGTGGAGCAATCTACGAAATGGTGATGGGCCCGCCCCAACCCGTGGCAGTGGTGTAAATATGCAGACAATTTCTATTCTCCTGGAGAACAAACCAGGCGCGCTGCTGCGTGTTACGGGAGTTCTCTCGGCGCGCGGCTACAACATCGAGAGCCTCACAGTCGCGAAAACGCTCGACCCCGAACTCTCGCGCATGACCATCGTGGTCGATGTCGAAGATCGCATCCGCACCCAGGTCATCAAGCAGATCAATAAACTGGTCAACGTACTCCAGGCTGCCGACATGACCGACTCGCCCGCGGTGATTCGCGAGATGGTTCTGGTACGCGTTCGCTGCGCGCAGGACAGCCGGACTACGGTTCTTAAGGAAGCGGAAATCTTCCACTCGCGCGTGGTCGATTCCTCCACCGACGGCTTTGCCATCGAAGCGACCGGTGACCCCGAAAAGCTCGACGAGTTCATCGAAGTGATGCGCAGTTACGGCGAAATCGACGTGGCCCGCTCCGGCGCGATCGCCATGTCGCTCGAACCGAAGAAACTCCGGCTGCAACCGCCGGTCCCGGCCCCGGTCGCCGCCCAGGTAAGCTGATGCTGCCGATACAAAAAGCTTCAACCACTGGTAGTTTGCAGATCATGGTGGGGCAGGCATTCAGCCTGCCGAAGCCTTTTTTCTCAAGCCGCGTCTCCAAAATCTCTAAGGAATACTAAAATGCCACGACGCTTTTACGAAAAAGACGGAAACATCGACGCCCTCAAAGGAAAGAAAATCGCCATCATCGGCTACGGCTCGCAAGGTCATGCGCACGCATTGAACCTGCGCGACTCCGGGCTCGACGTCGTTGTCGGCCTGCCTGCCGATAGCAAGAGCCGGGCGAAAGCCACGGCCGCCGGGCTCACCGTTCTGACGCCCTTCGAAGCCGCCAAAGTCGCGGACGTAATGATGATCCTTGTACCCGATCACATTCAGGGCGATCTCTACACCTCCGACATCGCGCCCAATCTTACTGCAGGCAAGACCCTGATGTTTGCCCACGGATTCAACATCCATTTCGGCTTCATCAAGCCGCCCGCGAATGTCGATGTTTCGATGATCGCCCCCAAAGCTCCCGGCCATCGCGTCAGGGAAGTTTTTGTGGAAGGCTCCGGCGTTCCGGCTCTCGTCGCCATTCACCAGGATGCCAGCGGCAAGGCTCTCGAAAACGCTCTGGCCTATGCGGCGGCGCTCGGTTGCCTTCGCGCCGGTGTGATTGAAACCACCTTCCGGGAAGAAACCGAAAGCGACCTTTTCGGAGAGCAGGCCGTTCTCTGCGGCGGCACATCCGAACTGATCCGCGCCGGGTTCGAAACTCTGGTCGAGGCCGGCTATGCTCCGGAAATCGCCTACTTCGAATGCCTGCACGAACTCAAACTGATCGTCGACCTCATTTATGAAGGCGGCCTCGGCTACATGCGTTACTCGATTTCGGACACCGCCGAATATGGCGATTACACCCGCGGCCCGCGCATCGTCACTGCCGAAACCCGCAAGGAAATGAAGAAGATCCTTTCCGAGATCCAATCCGGCGAGTTCGCAAAACAGTGGATGGCGGAGAACAAAGCAGGCCGCCAGAAGTTCCTCGCCATGCGCGCTGCACAGGCCGATCAACCTGTCGAAAACGTCGGCCGCGAGCTGCGCAAAATGATGACGTTCCTCAAGCGAAACAGGGAGATCGGAGTACCGGCCGCTCAGGCGTAACGCCGGCGGTCTCTGCCGCCGGTTCTTTTGAAAGAACACCATGCGCATTCAAACGTTCGATACCACTCTTCGGGACGGCTCGCAGGGCGAAGCTGTCTCTTTCTCGGTCGATGACAAAATGCTCATTGCCCGGAAACTGGATGAGCTCGGTATTGACTATATTGAAGGCGGATGGCCCGGCTCCAATCCCAAAGACAAGGAATTCTTCGAGCAGGCGCGCGGTCTGAAGCTGAAGCATGCAAAGCTCACGGCATTCGGATCGACCCGCTTCGCGAAGAACTCCGTCCAGGAAGACCGCAATGTCCGCGAGTTGATCGATGCCGGTACCCCGGTCATCTCGATCTTCGGCAAGAGTTGGGACCTGCATGTTTCCCGTGCTCTCGGCATCACCGAAAACGAAAACCTCGCGATCATCGCAGAGACGGTCCGCTATCTCAAGGACCACGGTAAGGAAGTTGTCTACGACGCCGAACACTTCTTCGACGGCTACATCCATAACCGCGATTTCGCTCTGCGCACCCTTGAAGCCGCGAAACTCGCCGGCGCCGACGTGCTCTGTCTCTGCGATACCAACGGCGGCACTCTGACCGAGTTCCTTGCCCAGATCGTCGCCGATGTTCGCGCGAAGTTCGATGGCATCATCGGCATCCACACCCATAACGATTCCGATGTCGCGGTAGCCAA
>Ga0187876_1002114_pt1 | contig 15307 bp, 17 predicted proteins | sample June2016WEW_17_4_FD_133000 | JGI IMG/M metagenome (GOLD analysis project Ga0187876, IMG submission 133000) | Peatland microbial communities from SPRUCE experiment site at the Marcell Experimental Forest, Minnesota, USA - June2016WEW_17_40 | ecosystem: Environmental > Terrestrial > Soil >...
ATCCTCGATCTGTCGCGCATCGAAGCCGGCCGCTACGAGCTCAACGAGGAGGCGGTCTCGCTGCATCGCCTGGTCGAGGATTGTCACCATCTGCTCAAACTGCGCGCCGGCAATCGCGGCATCACAATCCACGAGCTGTTCGAGCCGGATATGCCGCGGGTGTGGGCCGACGAGCGGGCGGTGCGCCAGATCTGCCTCAACCTCCTCTCCAACGCCATCAAGTTCACGCCGCAGGGCGGCGAGATCTGGCTGAAAGTGGGTTGGACGGCGTCCGGCGGCCAATACGTGAGCGTCAAGGATACCGGGCCGGGCATCCCGGAAGAGGAAATCCCGGTGGTGCTCGCCTCGTTCGGCCAGGGCTCGAATTCGATCAAGTCCGCCGAACAGGGCGCCGGGCTTGGGCTGCCGATCGCCAAGAATCTCATCGATCTGCACGGCGGCACGTTCACGCTCAAATCCAAGCTGCGCATCGGCACCGAGGTGATCGTCACCTTCCCGCCGGAGCGCGTGATGTCGGCGCTCGCGCCGATCCCCGACCATGCGCCACCGATCCAGCCGCAAGCCGAGCCCTCCTCGCCCGCCGAGGAGAAAGTCCGCGCGCGCCGCGCGCTGTTCGGCACGTAGCGCATCCAGCCTTCGCTCCTCGCCAGCGCCATAGATTGAGTTTCCTATTTCCTATAGTGCAGATCGGATGACGGCAGTCAGGAGATGATATCCGTGCACCAACGGCTGTTGTGGTTTTTGCTGGGCGGCCTGCTTATCGGCCTTCTCATCCTGATCGCCCGGCACGGCGAAGGAACCGTCGGAACGCTGTCGAGCGCCAATTTCGGCGCGCTGATCTACTGGGGCGCTCTGCTTGTCTTTCTCGGCGGCTCGGCGCTGGTCATGTTCCGCAGACGTTTCGCACAAACGCTCATCGCCCTGTTCGTCTGGGTGGCGCTGGCGCTGATCTTGGTCGTTGGCTACGCCTACCGGTTCGAGCTGCGCCACGTCGCCGACCGGGTGATGGCGGAGCTCCTGCCCGGCCACGTGATCACGCGCGGGCGGACCGTTGAGGTGGCCCGCGCGTTCAACGGCGACTTCGACGTCACCGCGGAGATCAACGGCGCGCGGGTGTCGATGGTGCTCGACACCGGCGCAAGCTCCGTCGTCCTCACCCGCGAGGACGCCAAGGCCGCCGGCCTGCCGCTCGAAGTGCTCGCCTACACAGTGAACATCGATACCGCCAACGGCCGCACGCGCGCGGCGCCGGTCGTGCTCGACCGCATCGCCATCGGCGGTCTGGTCGAGCGCTCGATCGAAGCGCTGGTGGCGCAGCCCGGGCAGCTCAAGACCAGCCTGCTTGGCATGAGCTTCCTCAACCGGCTGCAGAGCTGGGAGGTGCGCGGCGACCGGCTGGTGCTGCGCGGCTATCCGTGAATCCAAGTCGTCATTCCGGGGTGGCCCGAGGGGCCGAGCCCGGAATCCATAACCACGAAACCAAAGAACCAGCACTGGGGAGTGCGAGCTTCCAAGACCGTGGCTATGGATTCCGGGTTCGCGCCTTCGGCGCGCCCCGGAATGACGAACGGCCTAAGCCGCGACACCCGCCAATGCGCGATCGCGTCGCCCGTCCAAGGCACCGTCCGACACCAGCGCCAGCGCGGCGGCGAGGAGTTCGGCGCCGGCATTCGGCGTCGCCGCGGCGCCTGCGAGATGCCGGCGGAAGGCGCGCGCCCCCGGCACGGCGCGGAACAGGCCGTGCAGGTGCCGCGTGATAGCGTGAAGCCGCGTGCCTTGTTCAAGCTCGTGCGCGATGTAGGGAAGCAACGCCGCCGCGGCCTCTTTCGGCGAAGCGAACCGCACGGCCTCGCCAAAGAACAGCGGATCGACGGCGAGGAGCCGCCACGGCTCCTGATAGGCGGCGCGGCCCAGCATGACGCCGTCCACGTGAGATAGATGCGCTAACGCTTCCTCGACGCCGCCGATGCCGCCGTTGAGCACGATGGTGAGGCGCGGATGCGCGGCTTTGAGCCGATAGACGCGCGCGTAATCAAGCGGCGGCACCTCGCGGTTCTCCTTCGGTGACAGGCCGTTGAGCCAGGCCTTGCGGGCGTGCACGATGAGCGCGTCGGCGCCGGCTTGTTCGACGGCTTGGGTAAAAGTTTCGAGCGCGTCTTCCGGGTCCTGGTCGTCGATGCCGATGCGGCACTTGACCGTAACCGGCACCGCGACAGAAGCCTTCATCTCGGCGACACAGGCCGCCACAAGGTCGGGCTCCGCCATCAGGCAGGCGCCGAAGCGGCCATCCTGCACCCGGTCGGAGGGGCAGCCGACATTGAGATTGATCTCATCGAAGCCCAGATCCGCGCCGATGCGCGCGCTAGCCGCAAGCGCCTGCGGCGCGGCGCCGCCTAGCTGCAGCGCCAGCGGATGTTCCGCCGGATCGTAGCGAAGAAGCCGCGTGCGGTCGCCGTGCAGCACCGCGCCGGCGGTCAGCATTTCGGTGTAAAGCAGCGCGCGGCGCGTCAGCAGGCGATGGAAGAACCGGCAATGCCGGTCGGTCCATTCCATCATCGGAGCGACTGAAAATCGCCAGGACCGACTCTGCGGCGTTATTTTCGATTTATCAGTCATTTATAGAACTTCGATCTTGTCTCATTTCGTACCATTTTCGGCTCGTTTTGACCTATTTTCGCATCCGTGGTACGACGGCGTCGTACTTTTGCAGCTTTTCTGTCGTACCGCAACTAGCTGACAGGACGGACTCGGTACGAAAGTACGACAAGTACGACAAGAACCAAATCGGCGCGAAGATGGGCACGATAATAGGACGGACTCGCAAGGACGGCTCCAAGGCCTTCACCGCCCAGATCGTCATCAAGAAAGGTGGCGTGATCGTCCACCGCGAGGCAGAGACATTTGACCGCAAACAAGCGGCCAATGCCTGGATCGTCAAGCGCGAGGCTGAACTCAAGCGCCCAGACGGACTTGAGCGTAAGGAGGATCCGACGCTTGCCGTCGTGATCGACCGCTACATTAAAGAGTCGAGAAACCCGGTCCTGGGATCCAAGGCGCAAATGCTCAAGGCCCTCAAAAACAGCGATCTCGGTGAGACTAAATGCAGTGAAATCACCGCCAATACGCTGGTGTCATTCGCACGAGAGCTGACCAAAAATGTCGAGCCGCAAACCTGCGGCAATTACTTCTCCAGTCTTTCTAACATCTTCACGGTGGCGAGGCCGGCTTGGGGCTATCCGCTATCGCGGCAGGAGTTCGACGACGCTCTCGTCGTCATCAGGAAACTGGGACTGATCAGGAAAGCCACCGAGCGCACGCGCCGGCCAACGCTTGACGAGCTCGACCGACTGATGGAGCACTTCGGTCGCATTCGAGAGCACCGCCCCTCCTCCATACCAATGCAGAAAATTGTCGCGTTCGCGCTGTTCTCAACGCGACGGCAGGAAGAAATCACGCTATTGCGATGGGAAGATCTTGACGATGACCGCATTCTCGTTCGCGACATGAAGCATCCCGGGGACAAGAAAGGCAACAACGTCTACTGCGAGCTACCGCCCGAAGCGCTCGCGATTATCAAATCGATGCCACGCGTCGAGGAGCGAATATTTCCCTTTTCAACCGACGCCATCGGCGCCGCCTTCACGCGCGCATGTAAGATTCTGGGAATCGCAGATTTGCGGTTTCACGATCTTCGGCATGAAGGGATTTCGCGTTTGTTCGAAATGGGAAGAACAATTCCGCAAGTTGCGGCTGTTTCAGGCCACCGTAGCTGGACCAGCTTGAAGCGATATACGCATATTCGACAAAGCGCGGATAAGTATGAAAACTGGGAATGGAAGGATCGCCTCGTTGTTGGCTGATCCACGGCCAACAGCCTTCTAAGCTGAAGGTCGCAGGTTCGAATCCTGCCGGGGTCGCCACCGCATCGTCTCGCCTCTTTTAGATCAGTTACTTAGCGGCCGTTTTGTCCAACCTGGTCGGGAGGTCGGACAAAGGTTGTTCGCTTTCCGTGCTGCTCGCCCTCGCCTGCTTGAGTTTGCTCGTCGCACTTTCAGCAAGCCGTTTCTGGTCGCGTGCTTTGGTATAGCGCGCCACTTCCGACGATGACTTGTGGGCGGTGATCGCTTTGATCTCCTCCTCCGAACAACCGATGTTGGCGAGCCGCGTCGCTACAAGCTTGCGCAGGCCATGTGCCGAGCATTGCGGCAGCTCCGCCTCATCGCAGCGCTCCCGAAACCAGTTGCCGAAACCGGCTGATGTGAACGGGGCGCCGAACTTGGTGGTGAGAAACGTCATGTTGGTCTTTGGCACCAGCGCCGACACGCCTTCGGGCAATACGATGTTGCTTTCGATCCACTCCGACAGCTTGAGCCGGGGCGGCGGGATCAGCGAGCGTAAAGCGGCACGGCGAACATGTGTTATAGTCAGCATGTTGAAGCATAGATGGAGCATAATGATGGAGGAAGCTGCCAGAACGATCTTAGACCGTCACCTGCCTTATGAACTCGACATGCTTGAACGGGCATTTGAATTCGTTACGTCAGATCATCCATTGTGCCATCACCCTGCCGCCCCACTCCTAAACAACTTGGCCATTGAGGCCTTTTGGACGCACGCACGTAATGTGAACGAATTTATGAAACGGCCCCGCAATAAAAATGCAAGCGGTGTTGCAGCTGCGCGGGACTTTACGGAAGATGTTAAGGAAATGCGGTTCAGCTTGGGCGAGGAACTCGAAGATAAAATAAACGAGCAGATTTCACATCTACAATACGAAAGGCCCGCCACCGAACAAGACGGACAGCTTATGGTCTATGACATGCAGCGCGTCTATGCAGGTATCAATAGCTGCGTGAGGGAATTTGAAAGGCGCTTGACGCCACAGGCCAAGGAAATTTGGAAGCCCCGGAAACCCAAAGAATTTGTGCAAAATATCTCGCCCGGTAGCGCTACCAATGTCGTGTCGGCTATCGGTTGGACTGGCCCGCTAGGACCTCGCGACGATGCAAAGTAAACCTCTTACTTGTGCTCCGCTCATGAGCACCGCGCACTTCGGCATCGATCTCGGCAACGTCATGCGGCGTCAATAAGCGCTGCGCGCCGCGGTACCACCCAAAAACTCTTTTCCAAAAATAGTCGTGCACGATGTCATAGTCCTCGTGAAATTTCAGTACACCTTCGCAACTGAAAAGGGGCACCGCTCTATAGGTCACTTTCTTTTCCGCCCGGTAACGGCGGCGGTTTTGGGGAATGAGGCTATGCGCAAGCGCGTTTCGCACATCGTTGATGCGCATGATGCTGCTTGAAACGTTGGTCGGTACTTTTTTGATAGCAGCGACCATCGAAAGTTTTTTTGGCAGGAAGGTTTCGTCCATTAGGTAATGCACAAAACTTTGAAGTGTTTGGTTCGCCAAAGTTGCTGATAGCTGATGCTCTTTTTTGGTCGGTGAAAATAGTAGTCACAGATAACATCCGTCAGAAATTCATCGATCAATGTGTACCTGTAGATAACCTCACTTCGGACCAACTTATCCTTCATCAATTCCAGCTTGTCCTTTCGAAAGTCCGGCTTGTAGTGTTCCTCGACCGCCCAAAAGTCCATGTCGCAAAGAAAAGCGATATCCTTTACCTCGGCCTGTAACTTTCGTTCGGTGCGCGTCAGTGCCATTGCTGTTTCCCCCGCTCAGTGTCCCCCACCAAGTTCGGTAAGCACCGCCCGAACCTCAGCATCGATCTCGGCAATATCGTGCGGCGTCAGATGCTGCAAGCGTTGCGCCGCGCGGCTCGGCACCGCCAGCATACCGGCGCGCACCTCCCGCAGGACGCCTGACCACTCCGCCGCGACGGCGGCGGCCTCCAATAGCTCGCCGCGCGCCGCCGCGTTCTTGAGCGCCAATGCGTCCGCTTGCTCGCGGGCTCCTGATCCGCTCGTCGCGCAGTGTCGCCAGCGATGCCTCCCCGCCGCGCTGTGATGCTGTCCGCCGGATGTGTTCGCAGTAACGGCGCACGCTTTCCTCAAGCTTGTAGAGGCCACGGCCGGCCCGCACCACAATGCCCGCCTTCGCCAACTCGCGCACGGTCTTGTCAGTGACGCCGAGCCAGCGTGCCAGCACAGCAGGGCCAACAAAATTGGCTACCTCCTTTAACTCCGATCTCATCGGAAACGCAGGGTGGTCACCGATGGATCATTTTTTCCATCCCGCCGTCTGCTCGGCAATTTGAGCAGTAAGGTCATGCAGGCTCGCGCGCGCTTTTTTCAACACGTCTTCTTCCGGCGTGTCTTTAGGAACCCAAATTGGAGCGTCAAACGCATAGGGGTCGAATCCAAAGTGAAAAGTCACACAGTATGCGTCGCCATACTGCTCCAACGCCTTCCACTCAACGCGAAGCATTTTAATTGGGACAGTCATATTTCATCTCCATCTTTTTTGCGCGCGCACCCGTCGTTTGGAAACTTTAGCACAGACCGACGCCGAGCGGTCGCGCGATACCTGACGGCCTCAGTCAAGATCAGGACCCAAGCAGGCCGTTCACGGCGCTTTAAGCCGTTTTTTCGATATCAATAATGCTTCCACCGATGGCCGATCGTCGTAGAAGTCCTCTAAAATGCGTTGGGCGTACCGGTGGGCATCGTCATACTCGTCCTCGGTTACTTCTCTCCACTCGTCATGCAGCACGTCATTGCCCAAAACACGGATATTGTCGTGCGCTCTCTGCGACCGGGCTGCGGTAATGGCTCCGTCTGCCGCGGCTTCGTCGATCCGATCTGCCAAATTTCCTTTGATGTAGCCATTAGAACGCAGAGTCTTTTCTAAGGTTGATCGCAACAGAGCCGATCCCGCACGCCATGCTCCGACAGAGGCGCACAGTTCGGCTTCCCTAAATTCCCTTTGAACACCCGGAGGAACTTGCTCGGGCGTATTGAGCATGTCGATGGTGCGAGGGAAAAATTCGACAAGGTCTCCCCTGAGGTAGTCGCTGTCGGTGAAGACGGTTGCTAAGCCGCCACGGCTACAGCCTGCGCACCTCAGTAGATGATACATGTTGTAAGCATATGTTCGCCCTCGGTATCGCCAGCCCGCACGTGAGGTCACCCCAAGCTCATTGCCACTCAATTTATGTTCGAAAGTTGTGAGTGCCCCACCGCAGTCTGGGCAGTTGGCGCGGACATTTCCAAACGCAAATTGGGGTTTCATCTCTATCGTCCCTTACGCTTTGTCAGAAGTTCAGTTTCAGAAGTTTACCACTGATCCCTTTGAGAAGTCGCGCACACGTCGCACGCCTGCCTTGAGATCAGCCCCCCACGACCCCGGATGGCGGATGGTGAGGGTTGGAGCGGGCATGCTTCGCCCTACCGGGGGCGAAGTATGCCTACATGGCGGACGGAGCCGGGCCATCCCTCCGGCGTTTGCCCCTGCGGTCATGTTCCCACAGGTTCGGCCCTTTAGGCGGGCTGGCTATGGCCCGCGATGTCGGCGTTGGGGTTCGGACCTTGGCGGCGATGCGGCCGATGTCCGACGCGCGCAGCCAACGATCGCAGACAGACGATCGTTCAGCCGTGCGCCGTAACAGGCGTAACGGGTGTGTTACGCGCGGCTTGTCGGCCGCGCCGGTTCGTTGTATCGAGCATGTGTGTAATACTCTTCTTTGCCCCGTAGCCGGGTCGCACCGGCTGCGGGGTTTTTGTTGATGGGGATGACGATCTGAGATCGCCGGCGGAAGGCCGTGCCAACAGCGAGGTTGGACAATTGAGAAAATTGCCCTTTAGCGTCAGAGGAGGCGTAAAAGCCGGTTGGACAAACTAAGCGCTTAGAGATTTTTGGACTGTTGCAGAACTGCCGGGGTCGCCAATCTTTACAATGGCTTGGTCTTCGCTTCAGGATCGCGAACCTCCGAAAAATCTGGTCAGGGTAACGGCCGGAGTAACATCGAACGGAAAATCTCAGCAGTCGAAAGTTGCAATTTCGCGCCGACTAAGATTTTGCTGGCAGCTTCTCCAACCATGCCCGAAGGTCTTTCGCCAATATCAGAGTTCTGCGACCGCACTTCACTGCTCGCAGTTCCTGACTACCGAGTGCGAAATAAATAGCGCTTCTGCCAATCCCCACGAACTGTTGAATTTATCCTTCCCAATGCACGCCTTCTCGGCCGTCGTCATCAGACGGAAGAAGCTTCCCATGTTCCAGCGGTCTGCCCTTGGGTGAAATTCCAATCCACTGGACGGTTTCGTCGATTGCCCAGACCGTAGGCGGCGACGGATCAGGTGCAAAATAATGGCAATAGATATATTCCAACTTCGACTTTCCTCGCGCAAAGCCGCGCGCAGTATCCAGTATCTTGTCGTAACGTCGTCGTTCAATCTCGTCCGACCCCAGGGCCTCAAAGCCGATGTGAATCACTCCGGCGACATCGTACGGCAACTGGTCGTTTGCGTCGGACAGCCGCTTTAAGATATCTCTGGCCTTCTTATCGATGCCGTGCTCGGAATTGCTACTCCAACGAGCAACAACGGCCAAGTCTAGTTCATCTATAAAGTGCGGGTTTGATGCGTACTTAATTCTCTGGAGGCATAACATGCTTTCTTCGCGAGCATAGTTGCCGGTCAATAGCTTTGTGAACTGGGGGCTCGGATGTAATAGATATTCCTTTTGCAACACGTACTGAATTGGCGTGATGTCGAGGTTGCCAATCGAGCCTAGCACGATACTGTCGCTCCACATATGGAACGAAAGATCGCGACTGAGGAATTTCTGGACCCGTCCCAAGACGTAGGAGTCTGGAACATCTGCCAATTCTATTTTGAAGTCGAGGTCAACGATAGTGTTCCTTTCTTCTTTCACAAGTAAAAGGCCGGGTAACTTCCACAGTTCTCGCATACGCTCTCGTTCATGCTCTCCATATTCTCCCGCTTCCATGCGCTTGCATTCCACAGCCCACCATTTTCCGTTTAGTTCCACATCCAGGTCGTGCGTCTTGAGTCCACCAGATTGTTCTTTTCGGAAGCGGACCTTCGCGCCCGCCCGAGCATACGCCGCGGCAACCAACATTTCGAAAAGAGGACCATTTGGCTGGGACCTCTCGGCGTCAATCAATCGTAGCGCCCGATCGCGAAAGCCTTCGATCTTTACCAAACGATCAAGGTCGCGTCCGATCGATGCAAAAATCGGGATGACCCTGCAACCGTAGATGACCTCGTAATTCCAGGGATGATCCGTGAATGATTCACCTAGAAAGAGATACCAACCAAAGAGATCGCGATCATCAAAGAACTTACCTTTCCCTACAGGAGCAGTCACCCCGCTGGTCAACATTTCATAGAATCGCTTAGCCACGGCGGCACGCCGAGGCTCCCAAGCTTCGATGGTTATCAGCGACCGAAAGTATTCGACTCCCCGCTTGAGATCGGGAAAGTCGCCGTATAGTGGCTGCTCTCCTTCCCGCAGATGGAAGAGGTCGCTGGGAAAGCTCAGCTCTGACATAACTGGGCTCCGGTACTCAGCGTGATAGTGATTGGCGCGAGGTCCGTTTGTACCTTGTTTCCTTCGCGCTCAGTGGCTATATAGAACAAACAGCGAACATCCTCCGTTTGGCCGAGTAGGAGCATAAGCCAGCGTGATCACGAGACGTTTCGCACCGTCTTTAGCGACGCACCATCGCGCTTCTGCAACCACGCAGTCCGCTGAGAGCATCTTGCCTAAGTCCGCCAGGAAAAAAGCAGTTAGGAAGAAACCGGCCCGTGCACGGCGCACCGGTGTGGACCCCATTGGGGCTTCCAAAGATGGCCATCAATTTCATGAGGCTTAGGGCCCTCCCCGCGCCGATGCTGCTTGCGCGGTTATAGTTCTCCAGCGTGACGGAGGGGTGGGTGTGATGCAGGATGGCACTTCCGAGGTGCGGCATATCTCCGGCATGGATCGCGGATGTTGTCGCTGCCGCTGTTCGGAACATATGCGGGTTGATGGGGATGCCGAGCGTTAAGCACGCAGTTTCAGTGATCAGTTCCCCAATATAGGACTCCGCTATGGCTTCTCCCGTTTCGGCCAGCCAGAACGCGTTAGTGGCGCTTTTTCCTCTGCCCAGGATTGGCCGATAGGTTTGCAAGTACTTGTCGATCGCCTTACCGATGTAATCCTCAATCGGGCGCTCGTCGGCTCGTTTTTCCTTGGTTTCGGCGGCCGTAAAGAGGATCCACCACGTCCCGTCCAGCTTGACGATACTGCGACCGATTTCGAGCGCCGCGAAGTTCTTCCTTCTCATAGGACAGGCTGCCAGCAGCGTCTGCATGAGCCCGTTTCGGACCATACGTGCCCTGGTGAGCTTCGTCAGCTTCTTCGCTGTTTCAGCGTCGACGATCAGCGTCAGTCCAGCCTCGATGATGATCTCCGTCAGGACGACAAGATCCCATTTCGATTTTGGCCGCATCTCCGAGAACAGGTCGCGCTCGATCTCCATCAACCAGACGACGTCCCGGTCAGGCGCGATTAGTTGGGTAATGCGTCTCAGTTTCTGAATCGAGCCATAAACCGTAACCGAACTTACCCGCTGCTTGAGCTCCTCCACATAGGGGTCGACATTGTCCCAGGTCACTTGGGCTCCCGCGTCGCCTCCCAGATCAAGCTGCTTCGATCTTGCCAGGAAGTCGAGGAAATAGCCGTAACGCTTAGTCAGTATCTCTTGCGTCACCGGCCTCATATGGCTGGCCGCACCTCCACGTTTTAGGCGCACTCCCGGCCGACAAGCTGCCTTCCACGCGGCTTTGTCTGCCGATGGCCACAGTGCGACAGGAAGAGCCCGGACCGAAGGAGCCGACTCCGCCGATCCGGTTTTTGGCCGTTCGGTCCTCATGGGGTCGGCTCCGGAGGATGGTCATCCGGATCAAACCTCAGATGCTCTCTGATGATTTTTCCGAACTCTCGGCTTGCCTGGATCGTCTCCAAACCACAGTAGAATTTGATCGTGGTCCTTGTGTTTCGGTGGCCGAGGAGCCGTCGGACTGTTTCGTAATCGCCGGGATGGTGTTTCAGGTAGATCGCAGCCGCAGCATGCCGGAACTGGTGGAGGGTGATCCGTAGTCCTGTGGCCTTTTGGATCCGATCCGTTATTTGGATGCCAAAGAGATGAGAGTCCTTCGGCCTGCCGTCAGTCCCCGGGAAGAGCCAATCTGCATTTGCTCCGCGAACAACGAAGGGGCGGTACTCCTGTACATATTCGTCGATTAGCCCCGTCAGATAGTCGTCAAGCTCGAAGGTCAGATCGACCCGGTTCTTGACGTCGTAGTGGGGGAACACCAGCAGGTAGTTTGAATCTAACCCTCCCGGTCTGACTAGATTTTCGTCGAGGCGTATGGTGGCAAGGTTCGCCGCTCGCACCGGAGCGACGGTTTCGATCGCGGTTGCCACTGCTACCTCCGCCATAACCGCCGCTTTGACCGGCGACTGATCCTTCCGGCGGCGTGCCTCCTTCATCAGCTCGGTCGGATAATTGACGACCCGCTTCCAGACATTTCCATTCAGGATTTGGCGAATGAGCTTCATGTTTTTCGGCGTCAGACCCTCCGCTCGATGCTTCTCCAGTTTTGCCCGGATTTCGTCGAGCTGCTCCAAGGCCGGCCCCTCAAGACATCCGACGGAGCGAGCAACCGCCACAGCTTTTTTTCCGAGGTCGATGGTCGACGTTTTTGGTTCGGGGCCGGCTTTCTCCCATTCGGAGTCGATGACGTTCTCGACCAGGACGGGGTCGAGCAGCTCAGAAAGGGACTTTAAGCTTTCAATCGGAGTGCCGAGCCGCACCGCCTTTTTGGCCAGCGAGACGAGATCCACCTTCCGGGTGCGGATGGTTGAGGCCTTACATGGGCTGAGACGCTTCCCGTCGATCCCTCGCCGCGGCCTAGTTAATGAGTCGAGATGGTTCTGAACCTCCTTTTGTAATGAGAGGGGAAAGTCCCCCCACCGGGGCCATCCAGTCGTTGCCTTGAGCGGCGGCTCGGTCAGCGTTTGCTGTGGCCATCCTTTGAGTCCGCGGCTGGCGTTCCAGGCCCGCGCGATCGCTCGCCGGGCTTTGACGTCGGTCGCAAGCGCGGTCGTCTTGGCGCGGTAGTCCATGTAGTTGTCGACCACCGTGTCGTCGACCTCCGCCGGCATGATGCCCTTAAGGCTGCAGTACCGGATCAGCCCGGAGAGTTTGCTTTTGCGAGAAAGGTCGCTGAGCTTTCGACGAAGCGCCTTCCATTCAGGAATCAGCGGCGTGCCACGTTTTTGCAGACCATTGTCCTTCTGGAACCAATGAGTTGCGGCCTTCGCATTCGACTTGTGGTTGGCGAGCGTTTTCCAGGCGACGCCAGTGTTCGAGTGATGAAGTAGGTTGATTGAAAGCGCCACGGCACCCCAACGGGCAGCGATGCTTTCGGGCGGCCGTCCGAGTGCCTTGGCAATCTGCCGAAGCGAGGAAGCCCAGTGCGTCCGCTTTGCCGGCGGCAGGTCACTGGCTTGCTCGATCGCTGCGATCGCGTCGGCGAAGGAAGGCTCGAGTAGTGCGTTTTCGGTCATTTGGGATCACCTCACTCATATACCGTGTTGGATTGGGATGGACCTTCATGTATTATGTAGTAATTCAGGATAGAGTTGCTAGTAAATAAAGGTCGTGTTCATGCTTATTTGTTCCTAATCTATGTTGATCAACTTTCATTGTGATGTATATTGATGTATTATCATGGATAGTCGTTCAACAATACTATGACGAAACAGCTTTCCGTGTTAGCTATTGCTCATTCGTCGATAGACGCTGCCGCGACTTCATCCATTGCTGAAGGGCTGTTTCGCCATAGCGAACCGAACGACCGACCTTCACGAAGGGGGGGCCGTCGCCGCGCATGCGTGCCTTGGCCAGCCAAGAAAGGCTGACCTTCAAAACTGCCGCAGCCTCTTTCGGCTCCAGCAACACGTTCGTAATGCGCCCGGTAGTCGTCATGACAGAACTCCTGATCTCGGGAACCAGCGGCCGCTCGAGTCGCCAAGAGGGCGACGATGCGCGCCCTCCGTCTCCACGTTCCTGCTGCGATTCAAACCACAGCTTGCGGAGGGACGATGCGCCGAAATGGGGAGGTCGTGCGCGAACCGGGCGAAAAATTAGAGTGGTTTTGGAGTGAGCGGGTCGGCAGGCGTTTTATTGGGTCTGCCGCGATTGCCGGCACGACGCGCGTTGAGGATAAGCCTATCTAGGGGCCGAATATTGCGGCTCGGCGGCGGAACGGGCTTCACGTTCACGTCTTCCGGTATTCTCCAGAGCGTTTTTGGATCCAGTCCGGCATCCGGTCGGCCGCCAATCGTTAACGCGAATTCCTCAAAGCTGCGACCAACGGCTAGCACCAAGTCAGGCATCAGCATCACGATATGGAACGGCAACAGCCGACCGGGCTCAAGGGGCTCGGCGTCGTCATGAGTACGGAATGCTGCGACATACTCACCGGCAAAGACGAACCGCGTGTTAGCCCGAATTAGGATTGTGGCGGTCACCAGAGGCGCGACATCCTTATACGCTGTCCAGGCGCTCCAAAAAGTGGGCTCACTGGTACCGAGGCTTTTCGTGTTTTTCGCAGCCAAATGGGCAGCCTTGCTGATGGTGGCACCGCCGCGGCGAGTTTGATGACTTCCAACGGCCATGTCGTAGTACAGGTGAAAAACATCAGCTACACGGAGCCAACGGTACTGAATCCGGCGCATCCCCTTCAGATTTAGGCGGAGCGGATCCGAGGACGCGCGGAGCGCTGACCCGAACGAAGCCCTGGCGACTTCGTTGGCTGGATAGAACATATACCCGGCCAAGGCCGAGCCCTGTTCAGAGGATTTAAATTCTCCGGCTAATCGCGCATTCGTAAAAGCCGCAATGTCCGCGACTTCAACGCAGGCTGGAAATGGTGGGATGCTCATCGTGCGCATAGTCAACGCCGCTCGTAATGGGCGACAGCGGTTTGCGCCGCGAAATTGATTCGCTCAAGACCACTCTAATTTTTCCGGCATGACCCACTCGGCGGCAGGCGTTCATGGCAGGGTGCCGCCTAAACGCGTGCGACTACGAGTAATATCGATGGCGGAAGATTCGGCGCATACGGCCCCTACCCTCTTCTTGTTAATGGCACAGTATAACGGCCAAACCGTCGTGCCGTTGGACCAGGTGTGCCGCGACTTTTTTGGCCACCTCACGGTCGAGAAGCTGTTACGCAAGGCACTCCGCGGCGATATCGCTCTGCCCATCGTGCGGATTGAGACGAGCCAAAAGGCCCAACGCGGCGTCCATCTTGTCGATCTTGCCGCCTATATCGACAAGCGCCGGGCGGCGGCCGTGAAGGAATGCCGCCAGCTGACCGGTACGATGTAGGTACCACCGCGGTACGACCAATCCCGCTTTGACCCGATCGAGATCCGCAAAATAACGGCCTAAGCAAATCGATCGGTCCCATCATCAAAACAGCTTATGCCGTGCACCTGTAAATTTGCCATGTCCGCTATTCCCCCGTTAGCGATCGAACAGCGGACATTCAAAAGCCGACGCTCAGGGCCAAGAAGCGACATCGCTTATGGGAGCGATCCGGGCTTCGACTTCCGAGGGTGCTGTCATGCCGGAGCACCGGCCGCCGAAAACTCGGACCGCACCGGGCCGCCGTGCCTTCCCCTTGCGGACAGCACCATGCGGGGGTTAGCCGCTTGGACCTTTAGGCCGGTTCACGAGGAAGTATTTAAGGATGAAACAGCCTTCGCGGCCCTCAAGTGGAGCGCCGCAACTCCGGCAGGTAATTTGGCGATCTACCGACACCGCTCCCGCTTCGGTACGAACAATCTTATATTGGGCGCCGCAGCTTGGGCAGTCGAAGGGTGTTATCGGCGCGTTGGTCGCCATGGCGAAAAGGGTCACACACCCGCAATGCCGCGGAAAAAACAAAAGCTCATTGTGGCTGCGCACCGGGTGGCTGAAGCAAGGCGGATCATTGCGAACCTCGATGACCGAATTGTGACACTGAAGACCCTAGGACGACCTACGCTCGAAGATGAGCGAACGCTTGAAACGTGTCTCAGTTCGCTTAAGCACCTTGAGGATCACGAGCAGAGAATTAAAGAGCAGGACAAAACCAAGAAACACGAAACCAAAAAAGGAGACAGACGCTTCCGAATTAGAACACCAACTTCAGAAAGTTAGAGCGGTTTCCGTTTAAGTCGACCATATCCTGAATTCGCGAGGTATGCAGCGCATTCAGCTCGAGAGATTTGATCGAGACACGAGGCGACGGCCTTGCAGAGGCTCCTGACGGTGAACG
>Ga0187876_1002130_pt1 | contig 15180 bp, 18 predicted proteins | sample June2016WEW_17_4_FD_133000 | JGI IMG/M metagenome (GOLD analysis project Ga0187876, IMG submission 133000) | Peatland microbial communities from SPRUCE experiment site at the Marcell Experimental Forest, Minnesota, USA - June2016WEW_17_40 | ecosystem: Environmental > Terrestrial > Soil >...
CACGCTGGCGCTGGTGGTGGCTGCGGCCGTAGTTCCGCAATCAGCCGCAAAATCTCTTGGAACATCTGCCGTGGGATGGCGACCTCCGCCATCTGGAAGGCAACATAGCGTCCGTGGCAGACCACCTTCGTACCGGTCTTGATCAGCTTCTCCTTCAGGCTCGTCAGAGACCAGTCTTTGATCGGCTCGGGCGTCGCCAGCGTGCGCAAGAAATTGCCGAGATTGTAGGCCAGCGCATGAAGCTGGAGCCGGACGGCGTTGGCGGCGAACGTCCGGCATGACAGCCGCGTCCATTTGGTCGCGCCCTTGCCCTCCTTGATCCACTGCTCGCAAGTGCCGCGTTTGTTGTAGAAAGCGACGACATTTTTGGCGGGACGCGCCATGCATGTTGGTGACGATGAAGCCGACGCGCGGATAAAGCTCGCCCGGAAGCCACTCGACTTTGGCGATCACCCGGCGCGGATGGGTCCAGCTTCCTGCCTGATGGGTGAAATTGGCATAGAACCGACGCACCTCGTTCGGAGGTCGGCCGACCGGGCGCTTGAGCAGGTAGCCAATCCTATGCTGCAGGATTTGGTTGGCGGGTAACCGGATCGCGTATTTGATCCGCTCCGCCTCCAGGAACTCATAGACCCCTGGCATGGCGAAGGCTGCGTCCGCGCGAAAATAGATGCGCGAGACCTTGCCCTGATAGCGCGTCACGACCGGCTTGAGAACACCATCCCAGCCATCGGCGCTGTGCACGTTGCCGGGACGCAGCGCGCTGCGTTCCAGATCACCAAACTGATTGAACACGAACAGTGGATGATAGCAGCTGCAGGCGTAATGGCCGTTCCAGACGCTCATCTCCTGCTCGCCGTGGGTCGGGCTCACGCTCGAATCCATGTCGAGGACGATGCCTCTCGGCGGGCGCCGGCCGTGCGCAAGGACGATCCAATAGCCAGACAAGTCGGTAAGAGAAGAGAAGTTCGCAGGTGCCACGAGCCACTGCGTTTCGAAGCGACCCATCTGGCTCGGCGAAGCCGCTAAGCCGCACTGCCCTGCGCCGCTTTGCCGCCGACAATCCAGCGCATCGCCGGATCGTGGCGCAGGCGCTCGGCGTCGTTCACGTCCTCATATCCAGCGAGACGACCAAACACTGACTGCCGCAACAAACCAACCAGCGCATGGCGACCGTTCCTGCCGGTGCGCGCATCGGCGAGCGTCTCGCCCGCCATCGTGCTCAACCCGAGTGCGTCGTCGAGTTCACGGTATGCCAACAATCCGGCATCGGACGTGACCACGGAGCCGCGAAACTGCAGCATCAAACGGCGGTCGAAATCGAGCTTGAGAACCTCGTCGTTTGATTCACCCGCCGGGTTCGCCATCGCCGCCTCGCTTGATCCAAGATAAGGTGCTGATGCCTATATCTGAATCGGCGTGCGGACTGCGCAACTCAATGCATCATCCGGGGAATGCGGGTTTAAGCTACTTCGTCGGTTGTTGCTGCAAAGCGCTGGAATGCTCTTCCTGCCTTGTGTCAACCGTCACGTCGTAGGCGAAGCAGTCGAAGAATTCGCGTGTCTGCTTCACGATCTCTCGCTGCTGCGTCGGGCTTAAAATGCTCTTAAACTTACCAACATTCCCGTCGCCAACGTGTTTAGCGTGCCAATGAGTGTCCTTGTCCCAAACGTCATCGCCTCCAATGGCGCCAGCCGCTTCGAGACCACTGATCGTCTTCCTGACCGCTTCTGGCGCAAGGCTGGCCAATACTGCGTTACGGTCACCCTCGGGCGGGCTCGTGCCGAGCAGCGCGGCGATCCGGTCGAATGTCTCAACACTTCCGACGAATCCGCCTTCGTAACGGAAAACCGGGATTTCGCGTAGTCGCGATAGAGCCACCAGGGTCTGCGCGCTGAGAGCGATGGCTTTGAGTGCCTCATCAAAGCTGCTATCCGAGAACCGCTGCATGAACGAAACCACAGCATCCCGCGGATCGCGCACGGTGATCACGGCCGGCTCGTCGGAGCTGGCAATAAATGATTGAAAGCTGGTAAAAGGGTTGTGTGTCTTTACCACAATTAGCCGCACGCCAAGAACATCCCACGGCAGGTTCGCTTCAGAGTCGCGGTGCAATGATACAAAATCCACACCTTGCGTCCGACATATTTCCCGAACCAGGTTGAACATCCAGGTCGAGCCGCTGCTATGCAGGCCGAAGCAGCCAAAAATGCGCGGCTTGTCGGACTTTCGGTCGGCGAGAATTCTGCCCCCGATTTGCGGCCCGATCAATTTCATCGCCTTTTCGGCTTCCTCCTTCAAGGTTAGATACCCGTATACATCACGATTATCAAAATACTGTGGGACACCATTCTTGCGTGCGCTGTGCGAAAAAATAACGTACTCATGGCGGCCGCTATTATCATCGTACGATAAAAGCGGAATTACGTCGGAACGCACAAGATAAGTGCAATGCACCACAGGAACTTTGCAAACACCCTTGACACGTTGATGAAGCAACCAAAAATACTCCTCGCTCTTGAGGAAGTACCCCCTTCCGTCAATTTTTTCGTGAAAATTGGAATACGAATTTTCGTTATCAACATGTCTCAGGAGCGGGGCGACGATGGGAAGCCTCGTCGAAACCAAATCTCGCAAAGTATTTGGTTTAATGAAGTTATCTACATCGACGACAAAATAGTAATCGCAGTTCCTTTGCAACGTGCGTTGCATGCTTTCCTGTCGTAACCGCCCCAAGACCTTGAAGCGTGTCGGATTCCACTCGTGAATATCGAACTGCTCCACCGTTTCTGGGACATCTGACGTGTCGAGTTCTACGTGCGCGTATTGATCGCGGACGCGCGCTATCCACTCTTTCAAAATTTCGGAGGTGCGATCTTTATTGTTGTTAGTCCTGACATACAGGAAAATCGAGCCTTTCGGATAGTCCAGCGCATCGATGCATAATAGATAGAAGGGAAGTACCTTTTCCGCCTGCTTGGCTAGAATTGCAAGAAGCACGCGCGGATATGCGAAAAGGCCCGCAGGAAACGGTGCCATCTCCGGCGAGTGTGAAGCTGAGGCACCCTCTTGACTTGGTATCTCATCTGCCCTGGCTTCCGCTGACGCCGGTACAGTAGCTTCACGCAGTTTATCAACGGCAAAATTCCTATTTTTCAGGACACGATCGCGCTTCTCTGCTGGCAGTTTCCCACCGTTCAAGAGCCGATCGCAAGCGCCTACCTACGCACTCAGCATATTTCCCAATCCAGTAAGCGTTGACAGCCAACTCGTCGAGTAGCCCGTACTCGTAGATCCAATCCTCTACCGCTGGGGCGTTATGCGGGTAAGGGATCGCTAGACCCTGCGTAGCGAACTCATACCCTCGATCGTGCAGGCTCTTGTTACGGCAGAAGCGGGCTGCCCCGTGCAAAGCTTCAGCCCGGGTTGGACATGCAGCCGTCGCCTTCATGTAGGCGGCGATGACCTCATCGCTGTGACCGCCAAGTTCTTCCTTTTGGCGCGCGGCCTGAAGAAGCTTGACGAAAGCATCGGCTGCCGCCGATGCCGGTACAGTGGCTTCAGCCGCGGAGCGATGAGTCTTCCGAACGGCTCTACGTTCTTTCCTGTTCATGGGTGCCTGAGAGCGGAGATACGCCTCCCAATGCCGGTGTAAGCGGCGATTCCAGCTAATCGCGAACGCCGATATTGATACCATTGCACCTTGTGGGAATAAGATACTCAGGATCACGACGCCTCGTCCTTCACGATCATCGAACGACAGATCTTTCTGACAGGGCGACTTCATAACCTCGTTGCTCGACGGTGTAAGTTATCGTTCAGCGGCGATTCGGATTAGCGGGGGATTATGTATGACAGATTGGCCGGCTGGAACAAGAGAGATTGTTTGAATTTATGAGTTTGGTGAATAGCTTGCGCCTCTTTTCGATCCTCTTTTCGAGGCGGTCGACGCCACGGGTATCCGGTCTTGGGGGCTAAGCACCGCCCCGCTTCCATCGTGGACTGGCGTCGCTGATGACTGACGACGCCTCATCATCCGAGCGGGTGACATGGTTACTTACCGTGTTGGATATGCGGGACTGGAATCCGCCCATATTCGGATCGAGGGGTGAATATCTCGGGGCGTCATTGCATCTCCTAAGAAGCGTCTATTTCAACGCCTCTTGGTCGTGGAATTCTGAAGGCAACGAAGTTTGCGTTCGCTCCTTCCGAACTCACTCCCGTTTGACGATGACGCTTTCAGTCGTTCATGCCGCGAAATGATCGAAGCAATCTTCACGCGCGGCTTGCGACCCGGGCAGCGTTGGGGCTTCAAGGAAATCCGCTATCATCGCGTACTAACGGTACGGTTTCTGGAAAAGCTGCTTCCGGACGCGCGGTTCATCACCCTGCGGCGCGACATCCGCGTACCGCCCGCAAAAATCGATCCCTTATCTCTGACTTTGATGGCTCGCCGGGTGCGCTGAAGTCGATAGGTGACCGCTCGACATACGTGAAATCCTGGGACGGCAAATGAAGCCCAAAAGACGTAACGATTTTCCGCAGTGCTCCGGCGAGATCGTCTTTGATGCCTTCGTAGCTCAAAAACAGGGGCCTAATCGCATTGTTTGCAAAGAACAAACGCCACTCTCTATCTTGAGTTGCCAACTCTTCTAAATGCTTCGCAATCAGGTCATTGTCGAAAAATTGTGGGTCCGCGACTGGCCGCGTCGTAACGGTATCATCGACGCCCCATCGACCTGTAAGCAACGACAAGTGCAGCGATATTGCCTGAGCGAGTAGGTCTTCACGGTAGAGGTAAATGACTTGGGCGTCCTGAAACAGTTCGAGACTCTCAGTGCTTTTGAAATATTGTCGGAATTGTCCCCGTTGGATTTTGGCGGCAAATATCCCGTTTATGGTTCGCCGCTCAAGGAGCGCAGCGACATATGCTCGTCTCGCCGCGCCGCCGGCTTCCAAATGCCTGCTATCGACTGTGCCGAGACCATATCGGGAGCTGAGTATGCCCGCATTGATGCCGTTGAAATACTCATGTGGGACACCGATGCCATTGTGGATCAGGGCGCGACAGAGCAGATGCTCCCGCTTCGAGGTGTGGAACAAATGATCAGCTTGGTTTTCACCGGGCAGGGCGGCTGATCGAACTCTGCGCTGCTGACCCGTAGTTCGGTCAAAGGACTAATCATGGCGAGATGCCCTGGAGCCTGATCTTTTCAGCCGCGAATTCAGCATTCGTCTTCACGCGGTCATGCATATCCGGGGGCATTTTGCCCTCGCGAAGCAGGCGCTGGCAGGCGTCGAGGCAGTCCTGATCGCCCAATCCAACAAGCACTCACCGCCAGTTCGTCGAGCAGCCCGTAGTCGTAGATCCAGTCCTCAATAGCCAGCGCGTTATTAGGGCGTGCGATCGCCAAGCCTTTCACCGCAATTTGATACCCTTGCTCATGGATGCCCTTGTTGCGGCTGAAGCGGGCTGCCCCGTGCAAAGCTTCAGCCCGGGTTGGACATGCAGCCGCCGCCTTCATGTAAGCCGCGATGACCTCATCGCTGGGACCGCCAAGTTCTTCCTTTTGGCGCGCGGCCTGAAGAAGCTTGACGAAAGCATCGGGTTGCGCTGATGCTGGTACCGCGGCTTCAGCCGCAGAGCGATGAGTCTTGCGAGCTGCTCTACGTTCTTTTCTGTTCATGGGTGCCTGAGCGGAGATACGCTCCCGGTGACGGTAAGCGGCCGATTCCAGCTAATCACGAACGCCGACGTTGATGCCATCGCGCCTTGTGCGAGTAGGATACCCAGGATCACGGCGCCTCGTCCTCGATCTCGAAAGGCAGATCTTCTGACATCGCAAACTTCATAATCTCGTTGCTCGATGGGCTGTGTAGGTTCATCGCTGAGCGGCCATTCGAATTAGCGGGGATTATGTACGACAGACTGGCTGGCTGGAACAAGAGATTGATTGAATTTATGAGTTTGGTGAATGCCTTACACCTCTTTTCGAGCTGGTCGACGCGACGGGTATCCGGTCTCGCTAGTAGCCGGCGGTGCGGTGCCTACGACTGCTCGATCAAACACCCAACTTGCGTTGTCTAATGACGATTCGTACGGGGTCGCTCGGATGGTTCGTTGGTTGCTGCCCGCAGTGATCGCTCGCTCGACCGAAAATGTTTTCAGATAGTCCGGCTCCTTGTTCCCGAAATTCGGGTTTCAATCTCGGCGAGAGCGCTCCATCGTCTGCGCGGTTGACGTGGCAGCTCAATAGTCGTCGCGTCCATCGGCCGGCAGGTCTTGCCGGCTGCCGATACGGAAACGGCGCCCTCTCTCCTGTGGTTTGCGACGATCTAATGCATCGAGAGCAAACAGGATCCGGCCGGCCTGGCGCCACAGGGTTGCTTCATAGCGGCTGAGGCGATCGAGCGCGAAGTTGGGCAGATTGGCGAGACGTAAAAAGCAATGCGCGAGGTCGGCGTTGGGTTCGACGGCAGATTCCGCAGATTTCGACCCCGGGTTGGTTACGGCTTCTGTTCCATCGGTGATGCCGTGCGATCTTTGATCAAAACTGGACGGGTCAGCCCGCCCGAACAGCGCATAGACAGCGTCTCGAGAGGCGGTATTAACTTGGCGGGCCTGCCTGAACCCAATTAGATGGTCAGCCTGAATTTCGAACAGGCCGGTTTCCATTATCGTGGCGCGCCGCAGTCGCCAAAGCAGACTGGCCAACCGCAACACCAGCTCCCGCTCCACGGCCGATTGAGCATCATAGTCAGCGATGATGGCCACTTCGAGCGCCTTGTAATCCTCCGCGTCCTCTAGCGCACCGATCACCGTCTGGGCGGTCAGGCCGTGGCGGACCGCATTGCAGCGTGAGCGCCGCTTGCCTTCTTCAGTGATTGGACCGGTGCTTTTGCCCGCGTTGCGACGGTTGGCCTCGATCTGTCTGAAGGAAGTCATTGAACGCCTGCCGCGATAATTGGCTTCGTTTTGCGATTTCGGGGGGCTTTGGACAGCCGCGGAACGGACGTTGAATCCGAAACCGTTGCTCGCGAGGCCGTCGACTGATCAGGGTTCGTTGCTTCAGCAACCGACCGAAGCGGGTGTGTCTGCGTCCAAAGCGTCCGGGCGGCACCGATGGCGTCGATTCCGGCTTTGCTCCACCATGAGGCTTCATCACCGGATCGGTGCACCTCGCGATGATGACCACGGCACAGCGGGACGATGAATTCGTCGCTCACCTTGCGCCCGAGCGCACGATGCTGTGCAAACCGAAGGTGATGGGCATCAGCAGGCCTGCGTCCGCAAACCAGACAGGGTTGCTTGGCCACGAACTTGACGTGGTCCTTGTCGCGAAAGCGGCGCGGCTCGGGATGGGCCAATCGGCTCTTATCGATGCCCTCGGCCATGGATGTTCCCACAGGCTCTGCCGGCTGCCGCTCCAGCGACGAAGAAGGCTGGAGCGTGGATATCACCGGAGATGACGACGCGTCGTCGATGCCAGCTGCGCTTTCGAATGTTGCCAGCCTTGCCGCGAACGCATCCTCAACTTGCCGCGCATCCGGCCCCGTCAGCATGTTTTTGCTGCCGAGGCTCCGTTGCGCCCAGTTCGCGGCCTCATCGGCTGAAGCAATCTCCGCCAATTCAGCCAGTAATTGCCGGCACAGAGCGGGCGAGGCCTCGGCCTCGAGCATTGGCCTGGCCGATGGCGAAATCGCGGACCTACGGCCCCGGTACGGCCGTTGCGGGGTGGAATACCGGCGACCGCCGTTCAGCCGATCGTTACCCGCGGCTGCAGGTTGCACCGGTTCCACGTTCTGGGCGGCGGGCGCCTTGAGATCGGGGGCGTCAAGGTCATCTTCCCCGGCAATTCCAACCAATGTGAATAGGGCGTAACGGCGGGCATAGGTGAGTGCTGCTCCCATACGGTGCGGCGCCGCGGTCTCGCTGACCGGGCAGACCGGCCACCCCGACGACATCCATTCCCCGGATGAGTGGGCGAGAATAGTGGTTAGCCGGATCAGCCCGGCGTCGTTGTCGATAGCCGTGGTCTGCACGGTAGCAATTTCATACTGGCTCAAGGTCTTGCGCACGATGTCGAGCCCGCTCGACAGCGGGGCATACCGGAACGGCCGTTCGGCCTGACCAGCGCCATCCGGCCGGATCGTCGCGACCAGCGATTTTTCCGGATTGATGAGTTCAGCCTGCGCTTTGGCCAACGCCGCGGCGATGGCCCCGATCGACTCACTGGAGCGCTGCATGACCGCCCTCCACCTCGAGCAGATCGAAGCTGATGGCGCCGGATTTGGAGCGCTTGGCGCGTACGCCGTGGCCGATGGCTTCCTTGGCGTCCTCGGGCATCAGCCCCTTGAGCTCGACCTTGGCCCTCTCATGCTCGAGGAAGGCGGCGCGGGTCGAGCGGAACACGCCGGCGAATTCCGCCCAGGAATTGGACCCGCTCATGTCCACGATCCGAACCGCTTCAATTCGCGGTCGCGGCGGTTCGATACCGAAGAGGCGAGGGGGCTCGCCGCTCTCGACGCAGCGCCAGAATTTCTTCTCCGCGGTCAAGAGCAGGTGCTGATAAAGTGGATCTGCGGGTATCGTGATCTCGACCCATTTGCCGCCGCCAGTGATGATCGAGAGGGCCGACAACTTGGCGTTGGTGACCCACATATTGTGCTGTAGCTGGGGCATGTATTTTTCGGCCGCCCCTTCTTCGGAGAACGACCACGGCAGCATGAATTTCGCTTCGAAAACCGCCCCGCTGTCTTCAACCATCCCATCCAGCGTGGCGGCCATCCAGCGCACGACCGGATGCTGTATCCGGCGCTGGACCGCGGTGAGGACTTGCCCGGTATTGCGTTCGAACCATTGGCGATTGAGGGGTTCCGTGACCACCCCGAGCTGGACGATCAGGTTGGCGGACAGGTCCTCCGGCTCGACCTCACCCCGTTTCTCGCGCCAGAGGCGAACTAGGGCGGCCGTGTCGTCCCCCATGATGATGCGAGCGTCCGAGCCGCCTATAAAGGAACGTCGTGATCCATGATTCGTCATCATCTAGGCCTTTGTCATATGATAAAAATATCATCATATGAATACTTAATTGTCAATAGCCTTGCTCGAAATTGGGACGTCCGATGAAGAGTATTCTCGGAGTTCAAATGAGAGCAGCTCGGGCCCTCCTTCGCTGGGCCGCTGCGGACCTTGTGCGCGAGTCAGGGGTTAGCCTAGCGACAATCCATCGGGCGGAATCGGTCGACGGGAAGACGGCGATGACATTTGCCAACGCGTCTGCCATTCGCAGAGCTCTCGAGAACGCTGGAGTGGAGTTGATTGAGGAGAACGGCGGGGGACCAGGGGCTCGGCTAAAGCACCGTCTATCGGATCCAGTCCAGCGCGCGGTAAGTTTACGAAACCGCAAATGAGACTGAGTTGGCGCGTACGATCCTAATGGAAACTTAGGCGTTGAAAACCACTCGCGTGATACATCGCGACGCCGGTCAAAGGACTCATTTTGGCAAAACGAACCCAAAAATGTTCGCGATATTTCAAACTCTTAACGATTCGGACTGTGAATCGGTGAGGGGTCCGGACGCCGATCGGCACGCTAAGGTATTGACTATTATCCGCTTGGAAGGGTCAAAGTTCGGCGCTTAGTCACAGCGGGCATTCGGTGGAACAACGCGGAAAGTGGAAGCTTTAAGATGGGTTTTGAAAGCAAAACCGGACTTCAACTTCGCTCTTTGATCAAGAAGAGCGGCGAACTCGAATTGTCGCTGGTGAAAGTCGCAATCCTCGAACCAGCCGCCGACGAGGTCGTCGTGCGCGTCGAGGCCACGCCGATCAATCCCTCAGACTTGGGACTTCTTCTGGGCGCAGCCGATTTAAAGACGGCCAAATTATCGGGCACCCGCGACGCTCCGGTGGTTACAGCGACCGTTCCGGAATCTGCGATGAAAGCTATGGCCGGGCGCGTTGATGAGTCGGTGCCCGTCGGCAACGAGGGCGCTGGTGTTGTCGTCAAGGCGGGAACTTCCGATGCAGCCCAGACGCTGCTCGGCAAGACCGTTGCCATGATCGGTGGCGCTATGTACGCCCAGTATCGCTGCCTGAAGGCGGCCGATTGTCTCGTGCTTCCGGCAGGAACGACCCCTGCCGAGGGCGCATCATGCTTCGTCAATCCGCTGACGTCACTCGGCATGGTCGAGACCCTGCGGCGGGAAGGCCATAAGGCTTTGGTGCACACCGCCGCCGCGTCGAACCTCGGTCAGATGTTGAACAAGATCTGTCTCAAGGACCAGGTCGCCCTCGTGAACATCGTCCGCAACTCGCAACAGGAAGATCTCTTGCGCCTGATCGGCGCGGAGCATGTGTGCAATTCCGTTGCGCCGACGTTTATGGAGGACCTGACCAAGGCTCTCGTCGAAACCGGCGCGACGCTTGCGTTCGACGCCATCGGCGGCGGTAAGCTCGCCGGCCAGATCCTGACCTGCATGGAGGCGGCCGCCAGCAAGACCGCCAAGGTCTACAGTCGTTACGGATCGACGGTGCACAAGCAGGTCTATATCTATGGAAGTCTCGATCCTCGCACGATCGAATTAGACCGAGCCTTCGGAATGGCCTGGGGCGTCGGCGGATGGCTGCTGTTCTCGTTCCTGCAGAAAATCGGAGCGGCCGAAGCTCAAAAGCTGCGCGAACGGGTCGTCGCCGAACTCAATACCACGTTTGCCAGTCATTACACGCAGGTCGTGTCACTGCAGGAGGCGCTTCAGCTTCAAAATATCGCCGCCTACAGCAAGCGTGCGACCGGCGAAAAGTATCTGATCAATCCGAACAAGGCCGGTTGATACGGCGACGGGGAGAGCGACACTACCGGCGTGGGACATCCCTGTCGACGTAGTCGGGCTGGAAACCGGCGTAGCTGGTGTCGTAATCCCCGTACTTGTTGATGGCTGCGGCCACGCCGGCAACTGCATTGGCGACATCGTCGTGGGCACCGGGCGGGTGATCGATACTGTCGCGGCCACTGCGGGCGTTGCGCCGTTCGAGAGCACACAACTGGTCTATCAGCTTCGTGTGGTCCAACAAATCGATGCGCATCGAATTAATCAGCGGCACCAGATCAACATACAAGCTGCTCTTGGGCTTGGCCGAAGGCTCGTAGCAGATGCCGAATTTTGCAAACTGCTCAACCAGCCACGCACCCAGGAAGCCGTCGCCCACGATCTGTGTGACACGGTAGCTCTTTAGTAATGGCGCAAATTCGTCAACGACCGCTTCGGGAGAGAATGGCGCTCGCACTTCGCGCAGCGCATCAATCACCACGGTTTGTTTGGCGTAGTCCTTGTGACCAATCGCGAGTGCCATGGGGTCGCCGCTGCCGCCCGACGGATCGCAGAAGGCATGATAAATTATATCGTACTGTGGCGCGCGCTCATAGACGCGCGCGCTGACGCAGGCGCGCACCGCTTCGACGGCGATGAGGCTTTCGATGTCTCGCCGAAACTCAGCGCCGTACTCGGCAGCGGCGCTGGCGGGATCGCGTTCCATCGCTTCGTCGATCACGCTCTGCGGCACAGTGGGATTCATCGTGCGCGTGTCGGCTTGCCAAACCAAGATTGGATCGTTGTCCTTCCCGAAATGCTTGCGGTGTGCGTCAAATAGCGCACCGCGCCGCGCATATGGCGACGACGCGCACAACAGCATCGCTCCGGGGATCGTCGCCATGCCGGGCTTGATCGCCGCGAGGATCTCATAGTCTGGCTCGGCCGCATCGTCGCTCGGCCAGAACGCCAGCTCGTCACACAAGGCCGCCGCGATTGTATAGCCGCGCGTCGAGCGATAAGAGGCCGTCTGTACCTCGATCGTGACGCTGTTGCTCAGGTCGAAGCTGTCTATGGTCTCGCGCTCGATCAGCTCCGCTAGCATTGGCACCCCGGTCAGCAATGCGCGGATGTAGCGGAAGATCGTGCGCGCCTGCCCGCGGTCGGAAGCGATGACCATAATGGTCGCACGCTCGCCCGGTGCGAGATGCGGTGTCCAGTCTCGAAAGCACGCGCTGAATACCGCGCACAACGCCAGTATGAAAGACTTGCCGGCGCGTCGGCCGCAGATCAACCAAGCCTCTTTCGCCGGCTCAGCCGGTGACGTCGTGCGGCCAGTACAGCGGCGATAGACGTCGAGTTGATCCGACGTCATCCGTAGTGCGAACAAGGCGGCGAGAAACACAAACGACGATTGCCACGTCGCGCGATCCTTGAACCACGGCGCGAACAACTGTTTATCGGCGATCGCCTCAAGGATGGAAACTGAGCGCTTCATTCGGTGACCTCCTTCTCAGTGGCCTTGGATGCAAGATAGTCGCGCAAACTCGACGTGCTGTTCTTTGCTGGGCGGTCGATGCCGATGCACTGCGCGATGCGCACCAGGGTCGAGGCGAGCAGAGCATGTGCTGTGATGTCGATCTCATCGCCGTACGCGAGGCGCGCTTCCAACTGCTCGGCGAGAACAGCGGCAGCAGCGAAGCGGCGAACGAGCTGCTTACGCGACTCAGAACACTGATCGGCACCGCCCTGATCAGCCATGAGCGCCCTGATAATGTCGAGGTAACGTCGGGCGCTGACTAAGCGGTCGTCCACATTGGCTAACACGTCACCGCCGTTGCTCGCCCGGTTGAAACGCAACCCTGGGAACTGCCGGCTTTTTTTGCCGCGAACCATACCCTACTCCGTCGTAGTCCCGGCGTTTCCATCCGCGCCGCTAATCAGACGAGCGTTTGATCCAGCATTGTTGACCCGCAGAATTTCAGCTTTTATTTCGACTCCGATTCCGAAAGCGGTTCCGCCGGCTCAATGCCCAGATAGCGGCGCAGGGCCTTCCTAATCGGCAACGTCACATTGATTGTCGTTGTGAAAAGTGGGCTGCGGATAGACGCCTCAGCAGCTATGCATAAGGGATCGTGATCCTCGTCATGTTTCTCATATTCATAACCGAGATCCTTAAGCTCCTTCGTCCACTTGGTCGGATTTTCCCATTCCGCGACGGCTTCCACGGTTGTGGGAGGTAGTTGTCGTATAAATGCGTCGATGACGCGGCCCATCGGGTAGGCGCGCCGGCGGAGCGGGCACCAAGCGACAAAGCTCGCGCCGTCCTTGCGCAGATCGCCAAATATCGTTGGCCCCTCTTTGGCGCTGTAGATGGCACCGACGAAACGGCGCTCATAGATCTTGACCAACCAGTCACTCTCGGGCTCAGCCTCAGCGGGTCTATCCGCGGTGAACCAATCGGCCTTCGGCCGTTTAACGCGTGGTGGAAGTCCGGTTTGGGGATCCAGGCCCGCCGAGCGCTGAAGTAGAATCGCCCAAGGGTCGCAAATTTCGTAGAGGAGATTATGGAAAGGCAGCGAGTAAGCGATGTGGCCCGAGACCGCCAAGCTAAAGCCAGCGCGGTTAAGTACTCCGATTACGGCCGCCCGCTTGAACACGGTTGCGTCGCATAAGCGAACGTGGCCGCGACCGCGATTTTCCGTGACCGTGCGAACGGCCTTGAGCTTGATCAGCTCGCGCCATGCCCGCTTGGACAGGCCGGTGCAGCGCACCACGTTATCATCGGTAAACCGCCCATTCCTGTAGCGGCGAAGGGCTTCATCTAAGACCACCATAGGGGATATATACTATATTGACGGACGCCCGGCAATATCCTAGTAAAATGGCTGCGTAGAGCCCCATCGAGAATGGCGGGTTGGGCGAGGATCCGACTGCACTGTCGTGCACCGCAGGGTGGGCCATCAAATGGCCTAAGGACAAATTTGGAAAATCGAGCAACTGGTGCCCTGATCACTTTCGAGTTGAGAAACGTTCGATGACCGTACGGATCAAGAAACAGCACCCTGCCCTTAAGCACGCGGGCTATAGCGCTACGAGTATTCTCCCGGGTGAGAGTGCAGCCGAATTTAAAAAATTGCACCAAGATTTGATTGTCGAATTCACCCCGAATGGAGCCCTTGAGGACGAAACCGTTGCGAGCATGGCGCACTTCCTCTGGCGCAGAAAAAATCTTGCCACGTTTCGAATTGCCGAGCGCGTTCAACGGCGCATGAGACAGATCTGCGGGGCGATGGTCCCGATGGATTACGCTGTTCCCCAATCTGATGACGCAGACGATTTCGAGGTTTTCACCAATAAGTGGCGTACAGCAGAAAACAAAGCTAGCGAGGAGTTCGGAGAGCTATACGGCCTAGTGGAAATGGGCGAAGAGGCAACCGTTGATCGTTTGATGAAGGACTTGGAAGTTCTGGAACGATTAGACGCACTGATCGATAAATGTCTCAAACGCTTGTTGTATTTGAGGGGATTTAAATCTCTCACAAGCGGGTCATCTTCAGCACCTCTGCCACGTCTCACAGGGCCAGCAGCGTGACAGACAAATAACTTCAAGGATAAGTTGTCTTTCATGGCGTACACAAGTCCCAGTTGTGTTTTTGCGAGATGGGAGTAGGATTCGCGATACTTTTCAGGTGCTTGACGGATGTAACTTCGACCTCGCCGCGCTTTTCCCGCCAGAGTCGAACGAGCGCGGCCTCGTCATCGTCGATGTACCTGCCGACCGGTGGCCAATGTGTGGAGGCGAAACGATTTGTCTCGACCCCTCATTCCCCCCGTGATGAATCGGACGGACTGCGACGTTTTGTTCCGTCCCGCGAGCAGTTCTTAAAGCCGGTCGGTGATTCCAGGCTTGTTGTTGAGATCGCCGACACACCGATGCCTTCTTGCCTGGACGAGCTAGAGGAAAACGCGATTTGCAGAGCGGGATGCGGGCGTTAGAGTCGGTGCGGTCGCAAGGATCAAGGATGACCCCGCAGATGACTTTGCTTACGGCACCGATCGAACTGGCCGGGGATTGGGGGGCTTCAACACCCGAGGACGCGTTGGTCGTGCTGTCGCGCACCCGAGAGGTGTGCCTCACCGGTATCAGGTTGCTGTCGGACGATCAGCCGGCCGCGTTGCGCGTCGAGTCCCGTTCTTCCGGGCCGCCGCATGTCTGGCTGCAAAGCGCGACCCAAGCGCACGTCGTTGTCGACGGCACCGCGCGCGATTGGGGCCGCATGGTTTACCAGTTCGGCCACGAGCTTGGCCACGTGCTATCCAATAGCTGGCAGCCGGACGCGTTACCGCTGCGGCCGAGCATTTGGC
>Ga0187876_1002131_pt1 | contig 15180 bp, 11 predicted proteins | sample June2016WEW_17_4_FD_133000 | JGI IMG/M metagenome (GOLD analysis project Ga0187876, IMG submission 133000) | Peatland microbial communities from SPRUCE experiment site at the Marcell Experimental Forest, Minnesota, USA - June2016WEW_17_40 | ecosystem: Environmental > Terrestrial > Soil >...
CAAGAGGAGGCGGTGACCGCGGCGCAGGCGTCGCTGGCCAGTGCCATTCAGCCCAACTCGCCCAGTGACATCGCCACCCAGGAGCTGGCAGTGCAGGCCGCCCAGACGGCGCTGGCGTCGGCCAAGCAGCCCAACTCGCCCAGCGACATCGCCACCCAGGAGCTGGCAGTGCAGGCCGCCCAGAACGCGCTGCAGTCAGCCATTCAGCCAAATACGGCGCAGGACATTCGCCAGCAGGAGGATGCAGTCAATAGCGCGAAGGCCGCACTGGCATCGGCGATCCAGCCTAACTTGCCGTCGGATATCGCCTCGCAGAAGCTGGCCGTGGAGAGTGCCCAGTCTGCGCTTGCGGCGGCGAAGCAGCCAAATTCACCCCAGGACATCCAGCAGGCGCGCGATTCCGTGTTGTCGGCTGAGCAGGCATTGGCCAGTGCCGAACATCCCGGCACTGCCGCGGACATTCAGCAGGCAAACGACGCCGTGCTCAGCGCCGAAGCAGCGCTGCAATCGGCAAAACAGCCCAACACGCCGCAAGATATCGAGGAGCAGCAGCAGTCCGTGATCAGCGCCAGCGCGGCGTACCAATTGGCGCTACACCCGTACACGGCCCAGGACCTCGCCACGGCCAAGCTGGCCGTGACCCAGGCACAGCAGGCGCTCGCGGACGACAAGGCACTGTTCGCCAGTGAGACTGAGATTATCGCGCCGTCAGCCGGAACGGTGCAGGCAGTAAACGTGGCAGTGGGCCAGACCTCTTCGAGCAGCGGTACGAGCGCGGCAATTCAGATGGATTCGACAAAAGGTATCGAAGTGACCGCCGACATACCGGAGGCGCAGTTCGGCAGCATCCAGGTAGGTGATCCCGTCGCCATGACGTTCAACGCCTTCCCAACCGCGACCTACGTAGGGCTTGTAAGCGCCCTGCCTCAAGAGGCAAGCACGACCTCGAGCGTGACCACGTACCCTGTGACCATCAGTTTCGCGGGCACGACGAAAGGCTTGACCGCGGGCATGAGCGCCCAGCTCACAATCGTCACGGCGTTGGCAGAAAACGTGATTGTGGTGCCGTCGCAGGCGATCACGTCGTTTGGCACACGGAGCATCGTCCGCACCCTTGATGCGCACAATAACGAGCAGACCACGCTGGTCACGACCGGTGCCAGCGACGCCACCGACACGCAGATACTCAGTGGCCTCAGTGTGGGCGATCGGATAATCGTGCCGGCAGTCAGCGGCACTTCTTCCACCGGCGGCTCGGGTGCGGCCGGCCGAGGTGGCGCCGGCTTTGGCGGCGGCGGCTTTGGCGGCGGCGGCGTGTTTGTCGGCCGAGGGGGCTGATGAGGGGGTTATTATGATGGTTGGGCAACCCCACGCGCTCCTCGAGATGCACCAAATTACGAAAGTCTACTCGATGGGCGACCAGCAAGTGCACGCACTACGCGGTGTCGACATGCACATCGACAGCGGCGAATTCGTCGCCATCATGGGCGCGTCGGGCAGCGGGAAGTCAACGCTCATGAACATTCTGGGCTGCCTCGATCGCCCTAGCTCAGGCCAGTACTACCTGGACGGCCAAGATGTGGCGACCTTGACCGATGACGAGCAGGCGATTGTCCGCAATCGCACTATCGGCTTCGTGTTTCAATCGTTCAACCTGCTCAGGCGCACGACTGCGCTGAAGAACGTCGAGCTTCCCCTCATTTACTCAGGGGTGCGAGGCGAGGAACGCGCGGCCCGTGCGCGGGCAGCGCTCGAAACCGTCGGTCTGGGCAGCCGCCTCGATCACCATCCCAGCCAGCTTTCGGGTGGCCAGCAGCAACGCGTAGCTGTAGCACGCGCACTGGTCAGCCAGCCTTCGCTGATTCTAGCAGACGAGCCCACCGGCAACCTCGACTCTCAGGTGAGCGGCGAAATCATGAGCCTGTTTCAGAGCCTCAATCGCCGCGGTCTGACCGTCGTCCTGGTGACACATGAGACAGACATCGCGGACTATGCGCACAGAGTGATTCGCATGCGAGACGGCCGGGTGATTGCCGATAGTCCCCAAGACGGCGAGTGGCATGACCACGGGCAGGCCAGGCCGGCTCAGGTGGTCATAGCCACGAGTGTGCCGGCGCCAACCTCCCACGACGCACACGGTGGCTCGCCGATAGCGGTCGCAACACAGCTAGTGCCCCAAGCGAACCCAAACAGCCAAGTCACGGTGGCGGGCGAGATGGCCGCGCCCCAGGAGATGCTGCCTTTGCCTACAGACAGTGAAAGGGGCGCCACATGAGCGCCGAAGCACGCCACCTGCTCATCACTGAGCATGGCCCGCTCGTGCGGCGCGTGACAGTGCTCACGACCGCAGGATCGACGCTGGGTATCGCGGCATCAGGCATTCTGGCCAATAAGGCTAGAACGACGCTGACGCTACTTGGAATGATCATTGGCGTAGCATCGGTGATCGTGGCCGTGGCAATTGGCAACGGCTCATCGGCCAAGGTGATCAATTCGCTCAATGCACTCGGCACCAACCTGGTGGAAGTGCAGCCCGGCGCTACCTTCAGTGGAGGCGTGCGTGGCCGGGCCGGTTCTGCCAGCACGCTCACAGCCGCCGACGCGCAGGCGCTCGCCGACCAGGCCTATCCCGGCGGCAGTCTGCCGGACGTCCAGCTGGTCGCCCCGGAAGACAGCGTCAACACGCAGGCAGTGGCCGGCAGCAACAACACCGGCACATCGGCCGACGGCGTGACGCCTGAATACCTGACGGTGCGCGACGCCCAGGTTGCAACTGGACGATTCATCACGGAACAAGATGTGATCAATGAGACACAGGTAGCGGTCTTGGGCGCCACGGCGGTCACCAACCTGTTTCCCGACTCGTCCGACCCGACAGGTTCGACGATTACCTTGAGCGGCATACCGTTTCAGGTAGTGGGCACCATGGTGTCGAAAGGCGGAAGTGGTGGCGTAAATCAAGACGACACGATCTACATCCCGCTCTCGACAGCCGAATTTGTCCTCTCGCATACCGCAGGCACTCCGGCCCCAGTAACCGCCATCGACCTTGAGGCCACGAGGTCTGACACGACCACGCAGGCATCCAACGAAGTCGAAACCTTGCTTCGGGGCCTGCATCACCTGGCCGCGAGCGCTTCCGATGATTTTACGTTCTTGAACCAGACTTCTATCCAGCAGACCGCGGCAGACGTGTCGGGCACGCTCACCACGCTCCTGGCAGGAGTCTCCGCCTGCGCGCTGCTGGTAAGCGGCATCGGGATCATGAACATCATGCTCGTCACGGTAACCGAGCGCACCCGCGAAATCGGGCTGCGCAAAGCTGTCGGCGCGCGCAAGGTCGACATCCTGTCTCAGTTTCTGGTGGAATCGATTCTGATTAGCGGACTCGGCGGCGCCATTGGCGTCGCCTTGAGCTTCATCGTGGCCTGGGTCCTGACCAACGTAAACGCCGCGGCCACCGGCTTTGCCACTTCGCCACCGCTCATTACTGCCGACTCAGTGTTCCTGGCATTTGGTGTCTCGCTAGTGATCGGACTGTTCTTTGGCAGCTACCCAGCCAGCAGGGCGGCTGCTCTCGACCCAATTCAGGCACTACGGTACGAGTAGAAGGTGAACCGCATGCAGCCGTAGCAGCCCGGCAACACGATTGGATGTAACCAACACAATCCGGTGAGGTTGGACACGGGAAACGTGAGAGATGGAGAAGATTGGCATGGCTAACAAATCAACTATCAGAACCGCGGTGATAGGCATCGTCGTGGTAGCCGCGATCGGCGGCTCGTTTTACGGTGGCATGCTCTACCAGAACAACGTCGATCAGCCGTTGTTCTCGCAGTACACGCCGGCCAAGAGCAGTGGAGGCACAACCGGCAGAGCCACCAGCTTCTTCGGGGCAGGGGCAGCAGGCGCGAGCTCGTCGGGCGTAGCTGCAGCACTCGCCGTGGCCACGCCACCCGGAACCACCAGCGGAACATCGGGCGGCACGGGCAACCCGGGCGCAAGCTCGACACCCACAGGTGGCTCAGGCGGCACGGGTAATCCTACGGGTGGCACGGGCGGCACAGGGAATCCTACAGGCGGGAGTGGTGGTGGCGCACCTACCAGCGGCGCCACTGCGTCACCCGAAGTGAGCGGCACTTGGGTGGGCCTGGTGAACGGAAAAGCGACCGTCAAGACCAGCACGGGCGCTCAGGAATCGGTGACGACCAATTCGGCCACGGGTTACTACGTGGCAAAGACAGTGCCGGCGTCGTCACTGGCGGCGGGCCAGCGCATAACAGTGGCGATGCAGGTCGATACATCCGGCAACCCATCGGTTGCCAGCATTACCATTTCACCTCCGGGCCAGCTGTATGGCTACGTGCGACAGTCCCAGCCAGCTGCGTCTAGCGGCACTTCAGGCGGTGCTGGCGGCACTGGTGGGTTCGGCGGTGGCTTTGGCGGCGGGTTCTCGCCGGCAGGTACGGTGGTGTCGGTGAGCAGCGGAACGCTCAACCTGCAGACTACCAGAGGCACGACGTCGCTGACGCTTGACCCGAGCACGCCGGTGTACCAGATAATCAAGGTCACCAGCAGCGATCTCGCGGCCGGCATCACCGTATCGATAGGCGAAACCTCGAGCCAGCCGGTGACGGCCCAAGACGTAGTCGGATCGCTGGTGCCAGGCACCGTGGCGTCGCTTCGCGCGGCCCGCACAGGCGGCGCGGGCGGTGGTTTTGGCGGCGCCGGTGGCGCGGGCGGGGCTGGCGGGTACCCAGGCGGTGGCAGCGGCACTGGCAGCTGACGCGATCACGGCAACTCACAGGGTGCCAAATGCTGCTGGCCTGCTGAACAGTCCCGATGTACAATCAGGAAGCTCGATCGGGAGATTGCTCATGCCGCGAAAGATCCGCGAGTTGCGTTTGGATCTGCAACGGGCGGGTTATGTGCTTCAGCCGCGACGCGGTAAGGGCAGTCATAGTTGGTGGGTGCATCCCGCCATACCGGGCTATGCCGTCAATGTTTCCGGCCAGGACGGCGAGGCTGCCAAGCGCTAACAATTGCGTGACGTTCGCGAAGCGCTCGCACGAGCCCAGGGCGTGGAGTAGTACGATGCAGTCACGGTACTCCCTGGTTGTCGAATGGAGTGATGAGGACCAGGCGTTTCTTGTTACCATCCCAGAGTTGCCGGGCGCGCGGTCACACGCCGGCACATACAAGGAGGCTGAAGAGGAGGGCCAGCGTTTCGTTGAGGAATGGTGCGATATTGCACTGGATCACGGCTGGCCCCTTCCGCCGCGTCAGCGTGTCTTCGCGGTAGGCGCGTAATTGCGGTTCAGGCGCGCACAGCCAGCATCCGATCGATCGCCAAACGCGCCCTAGCAGCAATTGTTGGCTCGACCTCGACCGGGACCTGCAGGTCGCGCAGGCTGTCGCGCAGCTTTGACAGGGTGATCTGCTTCATGTAGCGACAGACCGCGCGCTCGTCCGCAGGCACATAGGTCTTGCCAGGCGCCTCTCTCGCTAGGCGATGCAACAGGCCGTTCTCAGTAGCCACGATCATGGTTGCGGCACCGGATGCCCTGGCGTGCTTGACCATTCCCTCGGTGGATAGCACAAACGTGCGCTTGGGATCCAGGCTGCCATTGCCCTGGGCGTGAACGAAACGGCTCGTGCAGCCGCACTCCGGATGGATCAGCATATCTGCATCGGGGTTTGCCTCCAGCCGCCGCTGCATCTCGGATGCCCGGATACCCGCATGCACGTGGCACTCCCCGGGCCAGATCAGCATGTTGGAGCGCCCGGTCCGCTCCTTGAGCCAGCTGCCGAGGTACAGGTCCGGCAGGAACAGTATCTGGCGATCCGCGGGGATCGACTGGACCACCGCTTCGGCGTTGCCGCTGGTCACGCAGTAGTCGGACTCGGCCTTGATGGCCGCGGTGGTGTTGACGTAGCTCACCACGGTGCCGCCGGGATGCTCGGCCTTCCACTGCTTGAGCTGGTGCAGGGTTATGGAGTCGGCCAACGAGCAGCCCGCCGTAGGATCGGGAATGAGCACCATACGCCCCATATTCAAGATCTTGGCTGTTTCTGCCATGAAGTAGACGCCGCACATCACAATGAGCGGCTTGGGCGTGCGCGCCGCTTCGATGGCAAGGCCTAGCGAATCTCCCACGCAGTCGGCAACGTCCTGCACCTCGGGAATCTGGTAGTTATGCGCCAGGATCACCGCGTCGCGTTCGCGTGCCAAGAGGCGGACCTCGTCCTGCAGGGCAGCAGTTTGATCCGGCTGCGAAATCGGCGTTGCGCGTTCAGGGGACACCACAGACATAGCGCTGCTCCTCTCAAACAATCTCGAGCGAAAAGTCGAGCGCCGGAGCCGAGTGGGTCAGCGCCCCCAGTGAAACGAAATCCACGCCGGTACCGGCCATTTCGGCCAGGTTGGCGAGCGTGATGCCTCCGCTGGCTTCCAGCCGGACGCGCCCGGCGGCACGTGCCACCGCGGCTCTCAGCAGCTCTGGCCCAGCGTTGTCCACCAGCACGACCACTGCACCGGCAGCAATTGCCTCATCGAGCTCCTCGAGGGTCGTAACTTCGACCTCGACGCCACCCATGGGCGGCGTGGCGGCAAGTGCGGCGTGAACCGCGGGCGCGATGCCGCCGGCAGCACGGATGTGATTTTCCTTGATGAGAATACCGTCATCCAGTCCGGCTCGATGATTCTTGCAGCCGCCGACATGCACCGCATACTTTTCCAGCACGCGATGGCCTGGCGTGGTCTTACGCGTATCCAGCACCACCGCACCGGTGCCAGCCACAAGCTCGGCAGCGCGCCGGCTCATCGTGGCCACACCGGACAGGCGCTGCAGGAAATTGAGCGCGGTACGCTCGCCCGAGAGCACAGCGCGGGCCGGACCGGTAATCCGCGCCACCACGCGCGTCTCACCCCATGAGCCTTCCTCGGCCAAGGGCTCAACACGCACACCTGAATCGAGCAAAGCGAAGACGAGCTCGACCACAGGCAAGCCACACACGACGCCCTGCTGTTTCTGCAGGATCTCTGCCACGGCCATCGCACCTGCAGATATAGTTGCCTGCGTCGTGAGGTCGCCGCGTCCGATATCCTCGTCGAGCGCGAGCCGCACGATGGAGTAAACTGCCGTTGTTCTTGCCAGCTCAGGTGCTGCCATCATTCGATTCTTTCAAGACGCGGAGGTAGATCTCGCTGCCACAGAATGCGACCCTGCCACGCGGGATCCGTATTCGGATAATCCAGGCGGTAGTGGGCGCCGCGGCTTTCCCGGCGCAACAGCGCGCCGCGGGCAGCCAGCAGGGCAACGAGCCGGGAAGCCCGGCCCAGATACGCGCCCTCGCTTAACTCGCTGCCAAGGTAGTCCGAATGTTGTCCCAGGAGCGATGAGCTTAGGGGCGCCTTGCCCCTAGCCGCGCCCTGCCCGGGCAAGAGCGATTCGCCACAACCCACGCCCGACGACGACAGCAGGGTTACAAGCGTTTCCAGGCCCGGCTGCGCACGCTCGACTCCGAGAAACTGGTCGAGGTTCTCGCGAACGGCCTGTGGACCACCGGCATCTGCAGTACTAGCCACCTGATCGGACGGATCGGGCCGATCGCAGCCCCATGGGTCACGAGAAGCGCCGGCGGCCTTCGCAGCATCGTCCCAGACACCCGGTGTCGGGGGCAAAGGCCCGGCCTTCCACGACGCGCGGGCATCGCGCCCATCGTCGAGGGCCGCTTGAGCCGCCAGCCTGCCGAAGACCAGGCATTCCAGGAGTGAGTTGGAGGCCAGGCGATTGGCGCCCTGAGCCCCGGTACACGCCGCTTCGCCGGCAACGTAGAGGCCGGGCACGTCGGTTCGGCCCATTTCATCGGTGCGAACGCCACCCATGCAGTAGTGTGCCGCCGGGGCAACAGGAATGGGATCACGAGCCAGATCCAGTCCCCACGCGGCGAGCTGCACCGCGAGGCTGGAGAAGCGTTCAGGCACGATGTTTGGGTCGAGATGACGGAGGCTAAGGTAGACTGGCCCGCACTCTCGCAGGTGCCGGAAAATGGCGCGAGCGACCTGGTCGCGCGGCAATAGTGGATTCACAACCTGCTGCCCTTCGCCATCAAGCAGCAAGGCACCTTCGCCGCGCAGCGCCTCGCTGAGCAGGAAGGCAGGGTGACCTGGCAGGGCAGTAGCGGTGGGATGGAACTGGACGAACTCCAGGTCGGCGAGCGACGCGCCTACCTGCCAAGCAAGCGCCAGCCCCTGGCCCTGGCTTTCTGGGGCATTTGTGTTGCGCGCAAACAAGGCGGCATATCCGCCCGTCGCCAGCACCACGGCACGGCCCCGTGCTTCGGCGCCGCCACTCCGCACACCCATCACACGAGTACCGTCCGTAATCAACTGCTCGGCCGGCATGTGAGCGCGGATAGTAATGTGAGGGTGCGCCACTGCTCGGGCGAGTATGGCAGAGGTGACGCAATGGCCGGTCGCTGCACCTTCGGCATGCACCACCCGGCGGCGGCTGTGCCCGGCTTCGAGGCCAAGTGCCGGGTGCGCGGGACCGCCGTCAAACGGCACACCCGCGGCCAGAAGATCGCGCACCTCGGTCTTGCCCGCAGTCACCAGGACCTCTACCGCACGCCGGTCGTTGAGACCGGCGCCAACCGCCCGCGTATCGGCGGCATGGAGCGCCGGTGTGTCGTCCGCACCAATCGCCGCGGCAATGCCGCCTTGCGCCTTGGGGCTCGATCCAGAAAGCGGTGCGCCGGCGGTAAGTACGATGACGTTGGCGCCGGAATCCGCGGCAGCCAGGGCAGCGCACAATCCGGCCAAGCCCGAGCCCACGACGATGAGATCGGCACGGGTGACCAGTCTGCTAGGACGCATGGACCATACCTCCTTCATGCCAGGGCAGCTCACGATTCCACGTGCCCAGAAGCGGGCCGCGGAAGCGATAGAGCTCGCCCGGTCTGCCAACCCTGCCGCTGAGAGCCCGCCTGCCCACGGGCGCGAGGGCTCCGGACGCGAATAAGGCGGAAAACGCCTTCTTGAAGTTGCCGGTGTTCAATCGCACCAGAGCCGGATCGAGAATCGCGGCGTAGACCTGGCGCAGCTCTGGGAGCGTGAAGGCTTCGGGAAGCAGCTGGAATGCGAGCCAGGAGTAACGCAACTTGGACTGCACGCGGTTCACCGCTACGCGCAGCATATCCGCGTGGTCGAAGGCGAGCGATTCGGCAGGCACACGCCGTACCGGTGCCCATTCGGCACCAATCACGCTGCTGCCAGGAACAAGCGTCAGCTCGTCGGAACGCTCGAGCGCCAGGTGGCCGACCGAGACCACGCGGCCGCGCGTATCGCGATCGGGCTTGCCAAATGTACCGATCTGCTCCAGGTACCAGTCGGCGGCGTCCAGACCGGCTTTCGTATGGACCGCGCGGCGCGCGGCGCCGTCGAACGTTTCGTCCGCGCGCAGCAGCACACCCGGAAGCGACCACTTGCCGGCAAACGCAGCATCGTCGCGCTGCACGAGCAAGACCTGCCAGGCATCCTCAATGCGCTCGGTTTCGCGCACGGTAAAGAGCACCATATCGACGGCAACGACCGCATTCGGCTGCAGCAACGGCGATCCAGCGGCCACGGGCATTTGACTCCTCCCGATTTGAATCCTACATATTCAAATCTACCACAGTCGAACGTGCTTGTCACGTCGGCAATCTGGCATCATAGTGAGAGAAGAAGATTTGCATGAAGACTTTCCTCCGCACATTGCTGCTCATCCTCGTCCTGATCGGCGTGCTGGCCGCGCTGGTCTGGTACGGCGACGCGCGGAAAGTCGCCGCGCAGGTTGGGCGTTTCCGGCATGCGTACCTGGCGTGGTTCGTGCTGGTCATGCTGGCCCACGAATTCGTGCGTGGCATCACCTGGCTGTACCTGCTGCGGGCACTTGGCATCAGAGCGTCGGTGCGCTCGCAAGTGTTTGCCTTCTCGGTAGGCGAGGCGGCTAAGTTCGTGCCCACGGGTGCCTACGCGCAGAACGTCGTCCTCCAACGCTCCGCGCGGACCGAGATCGGCAGATCGTCGGTGGCCACGACCGCGATCATCGTGGGAGAAATTGCTGCGGCCGTGCTCGGCGTTGAGGCATTTGGCGTCGGCAACTGGAGCCTTGGGCTGAGGATCGCGATCGTGTGCTTGCTGGTAATCGCCGCGGTGCAGGCGCGGGCGAGGTTTCTGAAACCGGCTAAGTCGCGACGTTTTTCCTGGCTAAGGCACCGCAAATTCGCGGAGAGCCTGGCCGCTGAGTTCCAGCGCTTCCGCGCCGGCACAGCGGCACTGGCACGCCCGCGCATTCTCGCCGTGACGATGCTGCTCTCGGTCCTCTACGTACTGATTGCCGGGACCGGGCTGTGGGTGGTCGTGCTCGCGCTCGGGATCACCGGCGTCTCATTCTGGCAAGCGGTGGGCGTCAGCTGCTTTGGGCTAGCCTTCTACGTGGTGCTTGGCTCGCTAGAAGCTGCCGATGTCGGGGCGTTTGCCGGCATTGGCGTGACCAAGAGTGCCGCGGTGAGCGCTGTCCTCGTCAACAGGGCGTTGAGTGTGGGCATCACGCTCACGCTGGCTGCCTTTGTCATGGCGATTTTGCGGGACGAGGTGTACCTGCTCCGCGGCCGGCGCACTGAGGTGCATGTCGGCGGGCCCGCGTCGGAGCCCGCCACGTAGCGACGCTCCCCCCGCCCGGTGCGTCGCTTCTCTGCGTCCGATCCGGCAAGCCGAACATGACCGTCACCACCGGATCGAGGTTGGCGGCATCGTCGCCCTGCGCCCTGGATCCGGGCGAACACCAGCGTGCTGCCTGTGCCCGCCAGCCTCATGCCGCTGTTGCTCGCCCCACCCTGCAGCCACCGCCGTACCAGGCCGGCGATGCCTTAGCCTTGCCGCTGCCCGTCATGTGCGCCCCGCGGAGCGAACGGGACAGGCCCAGGCCACCACCAGCGTGCTGCGAACGCTAGCAGGTGGCACCGGTCAACTGGTACGGGCCGCCGTCGGGCGAGCGGCTGATGTTCATCTGGCAGAGCTGCAGGAAGCCGTACTCCTGCACCGCGCCCTCCTCGGTCGTGCCGGGGTATGCCGGCTCGGTGCCGGCCTGGCTCAGCCAAGCGACGAAGGCCCGCGCCGCGGCGTTGTTGGCCGTCACCGTGTTGGTGTCGAAGAGCCCGTAGCCCCAGGCAGGATATTGGCCGTTGATCACCTGCATGTCGCCCTTGCACTGGGTCGTGCCGTCGAGGCCATTGACCGCGGTGAGGGCCGCGGGCTGTGCCACCGCGGGGGTGCCGTGCAGCGCGAACGGGTTGCACTGGCCGTTCCAGCCCGTGTTGCTCGCGCCGCCCAGGCCCACGAGGCCGCAGCCCTGCAGCGGGCCGCTGCTGGCGTTGGCGCCCACCAGAATCGTAGCCCGCGAGGTCATGCCGATCGTACCTTCGACGTCCGTTACGGTGTTCCCGCCCGTGAAGTCGCCGCAGACGGCCTTGGTCTCGGCGCCCGAGGTGCCGGCCGGGGCGTAGCCGCCGCCGCTCATACAGTCCATATCCTTGCCGATGCCGAAGATGTTGAAGCAGTAGGTGATCTTGGTGCCGGAGCCGGCGGTGCGCTCTTGCGGTATCGGGGTGTAGCCGGCGCAACCGCCGAACTGCGACCAGTCGCTACCGCTGTTCGACCAGACCTGAAAACCCTGCTGCACCGAGATGCTGTCGGGTGCGGCGAAGGTCAGGGCGGTGGGATTGCCATTGTTGCTCGGATCGCTGCACTGGGCGCTGCTGATGTTTTCGGCGGAGCCCAGGCACTCGCCGGTAGTATAGCCGGGCGCCCCGCCCTGTGGGACAAGTGCGCCGGAGCAGTGAGTAATGGCGTCCACCAAGTTGACTGCTACGTTGGTTTCGGTCACCGGATTGGTCGGGAAGCTGAAGCCGGCGCCGGCGGTGTTGCAGGACCGCGCTCGCACGTCGGACACGCCCAGCTCGTTGGCATCGCTCCAGCTGAAGGCCCAACCGACGCCGGGGCAGCTGTCGCCGCCGCCCAGGTACTCGACGTCGGGAGCGGTGGCAGCAGTGAGGCCCTGGGCCAGCTCGTAGGTGCAGTAGTCGGCCGCCGCGCCAAGCACGTAGCTCCTGAGTCCCGACGAGCCGTACACGGCTACCAGCGGCCCGGCGCAGCCGTTGGTCGCGACCGGGAAGGCGAGGCCGTGCAGGGTCTGCGTGCTGGGAGCGCACCGGCTCAGGGCCACCTGCATGTACACGTCGGCGAGCGTCGTGGGCGCCGGGTTAGGCGGCGCGAGGCCGCAGTACGGCATCTGCACGACCGCGGGCGGGTTGTACGGCTTCTCGTTGCCGCTGCTGTTGAAGAGGCCCGACTGGAATGTGACGGGCAGCTTGGTCGCGGGGTCTACGGTCGGCCAGTCCTGGCCGCTGAACCAGAGCACCCGAATTTGCGCCTCGCTAGGCGTGGCCCATTGGTCCACGCAGCCGGACAGGTAGGTCAGGTCGCACTTGAGGTAGAGGTAGTTAGCTAGGGCCAGCAGGTAGTTGCCTTCCAGGTTCGCAGCCATCGCCGGCGTGCCGCTCACATAGTTCATCTCGCTGAAGATCACGGGCACGCCGGCCAGCTGCTGGTAGTAGTTGATGGACTGCAGCATGGTGTCGATACCGGTGCACGCGTCGGGCATCAGGCCGGTGTTGGGCCACTCGTCGGTGGGGATGGAGCTGGTGAAGCCGTAGGGGTGCACGGCCACGCCGAGCACGGACTGGGGCACCTTGTACGGCGCGCCCTCGGCCGCGGCGACCACGGCCTGCGCGTCGGGCAGGCTCGTGGGCAGGGGGTGGGGTTGGTGCGTCGCGCAGGCGTTCGACACCTGCGGTATGGCCATTGGGAACAGCAGGCCGCCCACCAGGATGCGGTACCAGGGAAACGCCGGCGAGGCGGAGAGCCCGAGGTTCAGGTTGTAGGCCACCTGGGCGAAGATGTTTTCGTAGCCCGCGAGGTTGCCGCCGTAGAGCTGGTAGCCGTTCTGGTCCTCCTCGTTGCCGATCTCGAAGTAGACGTGGGGCACGCCGGCGGTGGCGTACTCGAAGAAGTACTGCAGGCTCGTGAGCCAGTCGCTCACCTGCGGCTGGGTGCCTGGCGAGCAGTCCACCACGCCGAAGTCGACGACCGGTATCAGCCCGTTGGCGTTGGCCTGCGTGAAGGCAGCGGCCGGGTTGCTCGGCGGCGTGTGGTACTCGCCGCCCGGATTATGGCCGGGCTGGGCGTACCACCCGCTCCACCACTCGTTGAGATCCACGCTCCAGCCGGGGCAGGGCAGCTGCGCCCCGTAGCGGAAGAGCCGGCCGCCGATGGCGGCGGTGACGTTCTGGTTCTCGCTGCCCGAGATGCCCCAGATCGACGACGCCCCGTCGGCCAGCGTGGTGCTGGGCGAGACCGTGGCCGGCTGCAGCCCCCCGGAGGCGCCGCCGGCTGCGGGGGCGGTGAGGATGTCGAGCATGGGCATGAGCGCGGGATCGCTTTGCGCCTCGGCACTGGAGACCAGCGTGGTGGCGGCGCCGCTGCCCGTCAGCGCGAAGCCCTGGTTGCCCTGGGCGTCGCCCAGCCACTGCTGCAGCGCCGCCGTCACGTCCTGCGTCAGGCTGCCAGCAGCGGGCGAGAGCTGCGCCAGGGCGGCGCTGGTGGCGGCATCCAGGCCGGCGTAGCTGCGGACCATGGGCGTGGCGGCGATGCCGCTGCCCTGGGCGCCCGCCAGCACGGCGCTGCCTGCCGGCTGGTTCACGGCGGCGAGGTCCAGGCCGGCGCTCGCGATGGCGGTGCCCGGCGGGATCTGCGCGGTCTGGAAGTACACCAGGCCCGTATCGCTGCAGCCGCCGCGCTGGCCGGCCAGGAACTGCCCGGCCAGCGCGGCCGTCTGCCCGCCGCAGGTCTGGGTGGTGCTGGTGTAGCCGGCATCCACGCTGGAGAGGGCCGTGCTCACCGGCAGGGAGACGCTGAGGGGATACTGCCGGGCAGGGTCCTGCAGCCAAGCCGAGTCCACGGTGAGCGCGACCACGTTCGGGCCGGCCGTGGGGTCGAGGGCCAGCGAGAGCGCGCCGTCGGGCGCGCTGACGCCGCCGGCGTCGGCGACGAGGGGAGGGTCCAGGACGAGCTGCGGGTCGCCGGAGGGCTCGACCACGCCGTCGTCGCCGGTGACGGTGGTGGGCACGGTGGCTACCACGGTGTTCGTCATGCCGGCGGTGAGCACCAGGCGCGGGTCGAGCGTCAGACGCAAGCCCAGCCGGCCCTGCCAGCTGGGTTGCGGTATGGCGGCCTGCAGGGTGAACCCGGCGATGGTAGAGACCAGCGTAATGGAAGGCCCGCCGACGGGGCCTGGGAAGGTCACGGCGGTGGGCGAGAGCACGGGACTGGAGGCGGGCAGCGCGCCGCCGTCGAAGTCCACCGATTGCAGGGACAGGTTGTAGCCGTCCTCGTTGGTGAGGCTGGCCAGGGCCGGCGCGCTCGCCGTGGCGGCCAGATGGAGAGAGAAGGGCTCATCGAGGGCGGCGGCGGTGCCGTCGGCGGCGACGCCGCCCAGGCCGGGGTTGCGGAAGCGCCAGCCGGTGGCATCCACGATGCCGACTCGCTGGGCGTAGACGCGGGCTTCCACCTGGCCATTGGCCTGCTGGATCAGCCGCAGGCTCGGCGTCTCCTGGCCCACCAGGTCCGTGCCGGGGGCGGGGGTGTCGCGAGAGGCGGCTGCGTGGCCGGCATGCGGGGCGGGGACGGGTCCGATGCTGCCGGCGGCGCCGGCCAGCAGGAGGATGGCGCAGAGGGCGCCGAGGACGCAGCGGCGGGCGTATCGCTTCACGGGTCATGTCTTCCTTTCAGCTTGCTGGTCAGTCACGAATCGCCAATCGTCATGGTCGCCGCGACCGCGGTCGCGCCAGGCGACGCGGCGGCTGTAGGTCCGGGGTGCCGGGACGGCACGCCACCTCGCTATTCGCTTCTGGGGCACGGCTAGCCGGCCAGCACGATGGGCGCGGCGTGCCACATGCTGCCGTCCCAGTGGCAGGCGTTGGGCCAGGAGCCATAGGCATGGCTGTCCACCACCCACATGTCCTTGTCGCTCACGGCCGAGAGGGCCCCCGGCAGGCAGACCATGCCGGCGGCGACAC
>Ga0187876_1002134_pt1 | contig 15166 bp, 13 predicted proteins | sample June2016WEW_17_4_FD_133000 | JGI IMG/M metagenome (GOLD analysis project Ga0187876, IMG submission 133000) | Peatland microbial communities from SPRUCE experiment site at the Marcell Experimental Forest, Minnesota, USA - June2016WEW_17_40 | ecosystem: Environmental > Terrestrial > Soil >...
ATCTATGATGTGGCGGACCTGTACAAGGAAATAACCAGTTTCCCGGCAGCCTTTCAGTCCATGCGCCAGGACCCCAATGACAAAGGCGACCTGGTCCGCACGCTGCTGAAGGAACGCGTCGAGCAGGAGAAACTGCTCCAGAGAATTCCCAAAGACATGGAGGAACTGTTTGCATGACGGTCATCGTTGCCACCGACACGCCGGATGCCATTCGCGGAATGCTGAAACGCTGGTTTATCGAGCCCCGCCCAAACGTCTTCGTCGGCTCACTGAACCGGCGCACTCATGAGAAAACGATCGAGTACATCAAGCGCAACGCCGGCGATATCGGCCTGCTGATCGTCAACAGCTACCCTAATTGCCAGGGCTTCAAAATCGATACCACCGGCCCCACCGACCGCAAGGGCGTCGAGGTGAGCGGTTTGTGGATGGTGGCCGAGAAATGGGAGGACCAAACGACGACCGCGCCAGGTCAAACCACCGATTTTCCCCCTGATTCCTCAAGCTAAGTCCTTTGGAATTCAGGGTAATCCCCACGCGCGTGGGGATGGTCCGTACCAACCTCGTCCCGGAGCAGCACGCGAACAGTAATCCCCACGCGCGTGGGGATGGTCCGCGAGATCGGGGGCGGCTTTAAAATCAACGCTTGTAATCCCCACGCGCGTGGGGATGGTCCGCGCTGGTCGGAAGACGAACCCGATACGGTTGGGTAATCCCCACGCGCGTGGGGATGGTCCGTCAACCGCTATTTTTTGTTGATTTGTAATAGCGTAATCCCCACGCGCGTGGGGATGGTCCGTTCGACAGCGCTTAATTCACAGCCGGTGCAATGTAATCCCCACGCGCGTGGGGATGGTCCGTCGATGACCTACACCACGAAATGACCACATGGGTAATCCCCACGCGCGTGGGGATGGTCCGCCATCGCGGTGGACATCAAACAGGTGGAGGCGGTAATCCCCACGCGCGTGGGGATGGTCCGCCATCGCGGTGGACATCAAACAGGTGGAGGCGGTAATCCCCACGCGCGTGGGGATGGTCCGTGCAACTATAACAATCGAGGATTGTTAGGGCCGTAATCCCCACGCGCGTGGGGATGGTCCGTGCGTTGCCACTGTGGGTGGGTCTGGAGATAGGTAATCCCCACGCGCGTGGGGATGGTCCACGGATGCGGTTGACAATGGGTTCGCTCAGGGCGTAATCCCCACGCGCGTGGGGATGGTCCATAATGGGAGCACGATGAACTCGGGGAATTTCGGTAATCCCCACGCGCGTGGGGATGGTCCGGGTTGTTATAGCATGGAGTTTAGTCTGGTAGGGTAATCCCCACGCGCGTGGGGATGGTCCGCGACAACACGGCTTCTGGCGTGAACGCCCTTTGTAATCCCCACGCGCGTGGGGATGGTCCGCTGGAGCATGGCCCATGAGGCGTTATCCTTTTGTAATCCCCACGCGCGTGGGGATGGTCCGCGCCGCTTCGAGGTCCGCCAGGTTCGCATCCGGTAATCCCCACGCGCGTGGGGATGGTCCGGCTACACGACATCGGATGCGAACCTGGCGGACGTAATCCCCACGCGCGTGGGGATGGTCCGCAATGGCTTGAGGGTCGTTGCCGAGGCCCTGCGTAATCCCCACGCGCGTGGGGATGGTCCGTTGACCAGCGCCTCGGTGATTTCTCCAAGCGTGTAATCCCCACGCGCGTGGGGATGGTCCGTCGAGACGGAGAACCACCCGCTTGAAAACCTGGTAATCCCCACGCGCGTGGGGATGGTCCGAATTCAGTGCCCATTGTCGGTATCTTCCGGCAGTAATCCCCACGCGCGTGGGGATGGTCCGTGCGCCGGGGTCATGATTCCGCGCTGCCCGGTGTAATCCCCACGCGCGTGGGGATGGTCCGAACGCGGTTGGGGAACGACCTCGTATAACGATGTAATCCCCACGCGCGTGGGGATGGTCCGGGCTCCTCGACGGACACGATCCAAACGAACTCGTAATCCCCACGCGCGTGGGGATGGTCCGGTTTCGAGCACGACCTGTATCGCCTGCGGTGAGTAATCCCCACGCGCGTGGGGATGGTCCGTGCGCGACGGCACTGACCCGGGCGCGATCGGAGTAATCCCCACGCGCGTGGGGATGGTCCGAAGTGCCTACGCAGAATAGCGAGGCACGATGAGTAATCCCCACGCGCGTGGGGATGGTCCGGATCCCGAGAGGGCGATTGCCCAGGTCATCCTGTAATCCCCACGCGCGTGGGGATGGTCCGTTAGAGATGAATGGGCCTGCATCCAGTGTGGGGATGGTCCGTTTTCCCGCACCGACATTGCCGGCCTTTTCCGGTAATCCCCACGCGCGTGGGGATGGTCCGAACCACAAAGAACCCTAGCGCATTGCTGCTACGTAATCCCCACGCGGGTGGGGATGGTCCGGCGAGGGGGATTGTCTGCGGCCCTGCCACGTCGCGTGTTCGTGTGGGGGCCAGCGGTGCTGGCCCGGGCCGAACGCCATTCGGCCCTACATTCTCGCTTCGGGAAACAACCCACACGCAGCGACGGCAAAGGCGCTTCGGTCGTTGGGGCCCGCTATACCGAAACAAGGGAACGTACGATGTGATATGCTACGTTTAAATGGAGGCCGAACAGGGCGTACTGGAGAAGATTAGAGGGCTCGTGGGCGCAAGGAGATACCGGATCAGACTCCATGCTGTCCGCCATATGGTGGAAGAGGGCTATGAACAAACCCGTGAACTCAAAGTGCTCCGAGTGTGGGGGCCAGGTTCGAAGAAAGACCATTGCCCAGGAGTTCGAGAAAGAAGGGGTCAAAGTCAAGCTCTCTGGACTCCAGGCGTGGGTCTGCGTTCGGTGTGGCGAAGTCTACTTTGAGCCCGGCGGGGCACAGCAAGTCGTTCAGGTGGTCAATTCTTTGTTCAGGTTAGCCTTTGCCGAAAGACAGCATAAGGGGACTCTGAGCGCTCAACTCTCGTAGTTGCCCAGCTTGCATCCATTATCCATAATTCCGCTGGTCCTACGACGCTGGAAGCTACTATCCCTAACAGGCACTTGTCACCAAGGCTTTGGAAGGGCGGAGATTCGGCCCCGGCGTTATGCGGCTTTTCTGATTGTTTCCGCCTCCCCCCCACAACTTGTGCGGGAACACACAGCCAAATTTCGGACCCAAATTTCGGACTGCGGGAGCTCGCTCCCGCTCTCTCTACCGCTGACTCGTCAGCGGTTGATTCGCCGCGACGAGTCGCGGCGAGGGAAAGCGGCGACGAGTCGCCGCACTCCAAAACTTCGGTTCGTATCCCCGTGGTGAGAGAGGAAGGCTAATCGGCCCGCCGTTCCGGAGCGGACGCAGCCGCCATCAGCGCGGGGGCTAGATTCACCGCGGCCATAAGCGCTGCCGTGCGCAGAAATCCGTAAACGGGAATCAGCAGAATGCTCAGCGCCAGAGCTCCGGCGCAGGCCCCAGCGAGGTCCAGGGCATAAAGGGCTCCGGGCGAGCGGCCGCTTTCCGGCGCGTTCGGAGATGATCCATCGCTTCCGGGCCGGGCGCTCGGACCTGGCGGGCCGGTAGGTAGGCGACCATCGGCAAAGTAAACCCGACTAGCCAGAAGGAATTGGAAGCCACCGAGCCAACCCGCCACCAGCGCCAAGGCGGGGAACAGGATCTCGCTTGCCGCGCGCTCGCCGCCCACGCTGCTCACTCGGCCTAGTTGCACGAGCAGGCCATAGAGCAGCACCGGTGACGCCGCCAGGACGATTTGCAGGCCCGCGAGGAGACGCAAATCCCGCCGCGGCGAAGCTCCAACTAGGCTCCTGGAAGAGCGTAACGCCCACCAGGCGCCCAGCGCCACTCCCACCATGAATAACGCCACCAAGATCGTCAGCTCGTGGTAGACGTAGCCGTAAAGCGCCTGGAATCCTAACAATAGCAGGATTTCCAAACCCAGCTCGGTGAACCCCACCACCGCCACCGCGAAGGCCGCTGACCGGCGTGCGCGGGCAGCCGGCTTATTCTCCCGGCCCGCCGGCCACATCCACAGCAGCGGGACCATCGCCGCGAGGGCCAGCATCGTGCCCGTCATCAGCCGCTTGAAACTCATGCCGGCGAGCGCCTCAATCCCGTGCACGGAGGTGTTGCGGAAATGTACGCTCCAGAGCACCATGTCAAAATAATAGGCTACAGGGGAAAAGTCGCGATTCACCGGCGTCGACGGCAGCGGCTCGATTTGGAGTTGCAAATCCTGCATGCGGTCCCGCGACATGCGAAACGGCAGAAAGTATTCCCGGACATATTGTGTGTGCAACCGGCGCTCCCGCAACCGCCGCAGGAGTTCCTGAGGGTCGGAGGTCAGCGTTCCCGGCTTCACCGCCGCGAAAAAATGGACTGTACCGCCAGGAATCGCGATGACCTCCGGAAACACCTGCCGCAAAGTGCGCAGAAGGCAGCGGAGGAAGTCGGCCAACTCCGGATTGATGTATTCCTCCGAGGAGGTCACCTGAAACGACAAAATGCCCCCCGGCCGCAGCCTGGCGGCGGCTTCCCGATAGAACTCTTCCGTGTAAAAACGATTGAGCTGCGCCGTGTGCGGGTCGGGCAAATTGACTATGATGACGTCAAAATTGTCCGAAGTGCTCTTCAGGTACCGCCGCCCGTCCATGGCGTTGTCCCGCACACGGGCGTCTTGGCGGACCGCGTCCCACTCTGCTGCGAAGTACCGCGCCGCGATTCTAAAAATCATAGGATCAAGTTCGACGTAGTCGATTCGCTCCAGGCTGGGGTGCTTAAGCGCCTCCGCCACGCTGCCGTTTACGCCACCGCCGATCAGCAGCAAGCGGCGAGGGTCGGGATGTTCGAGCAAGGCATAATGCACGGCCTCTTCCGCCGCCGCAGGGTCCGGCACGGTCATCACGATCAAGCCGTTTTCAAAAAGGCTACGGCTCGCACCCGTCTTCACCACGGCCAGGCTGCCGTATACGGAATTCCGCACGGCCACCAGATTGAAGCCGCGCCACAAGCGCGCTAGTGAAAGGGGCTGGAGTTCGTAATTGCCCATGACGACAAGAGCCGCCATCACTCCAAAGCCGGCGGCCAGAGCACGTCGCCGCGCGCTGATCGAAGCGAGCAGCACCCAGGCCGCAAGGAGATTCAGCAAGCCCAGTAGCGCCGTAATCTCAAATGGGTTCGCGAGGCGTACCAGCGCCAAGCCCGCAAGCACGCCGCCCAATCCCGAACCTGCCGCCTCCAGCAGGTACACAGCGCCTGTGGCCGTGGCGATCGATGCGCCGGACATATCCGCGAATAACCGGCTCCCTGCCCCAAACAGCCCGCCGGAGATCACACAGAAAAGACTGAGCGTCGCGCAGGAGGTGAGAAACATCGGAACGGGCCCGAGGATTTCTCCGGGAATCGATTGGCAAAAGCCTTTGCTGGCCCGCACCGCCAGCAAAGTGAGTGGCAGCGCGAAAGCCAGCAGCGCCTGAAGCCCCGCTACGAGTTTTTGCGGATGCCGGGAGCGCACCGCCCATCGGCCGATCAAACCTGCGCCGAGCGCCGTCCACAGCAGCCAGTTGGCCAGCATCACTCCCAGCGCGAGTTCGTTGCCATAGAAAACCACCATTAACTCGCGCATCAGCATGACCTGGGCGATAATCGCCGTAAAGCCGATGAGCAACATGATGGAACGTAGCGCCCAGGTGTCTTTCGGCGCTTGCCGGACTGTGCTTTGGAAGTCCATTTGCTGACACATTCCAATGGAACCGAGGGCAATACGGTTGCCAATTCGTAGGAAACCTAAGCCCGAGACCCCAATTATGACTGGCGACCTGCCCACGCCCGAAAACCCCGCACCGCCCTCCACGTCCCGGCGCGAGGTGCTCATAAAACTCCTGCGCGCGGGAGGCCTGAGCGCTTCTGCGGTGGCCGCGGCGCTGTGGCTGCGCAGTCGAAGTCGCCGGCCGGAGGATGAAGCTCCCCTTACCCTGGCCCGCAGCTTCACAGTTTCGGCAGACACTCACTATCCTGAAATGGTAATCGCACAAGGGGATGATCCCCGGGCGCTGGTGCGGAAGGCGCTCGATGCGTTGGGAGGTACACGGCGCTTCATCGCGCGCGGCGACGTGGTGGTCATCAAGCCCAACATCGCGTGGGATCGCACTCCCGAGCAAGCCGCCAACACTAATCCTCTGGCCGTGGCGGAAATGGTGAGGCAGTGCCTGAATGCGGGCGCCAAGAAAGTGATCGTCACCGACGTAAGCTGCAACGAACCCCATCGATGCTTCCAGCGCAGCGGCATCGCTCGTGCCGCCAGCGACGAGGGCGCCCAAATCGTGCTGCCGGAGGAAAACCTGTTTCGGCAGGTTAATCTGCGCGGCGACGTTCTGGGCGAGTGGCCCGTGCTTGAGCCCTTTATCGCCGCCGACAAGATGATCAACTTCCCGATTGCCAAGTCTCACAGCTTGACCGGCGTTACTCTAGGAATGAAGAATTGGTACGGCATTCTGGGCGGGGCGCGAAACCGGCTTCACCAGCGCATCCATGAAAGCCTGGCCGACCTCGCCGACGTCATGCGCCCGACTTTAACCCTGATCGACGCCTATCGCGTGCTGATCCGTAACGGTCCCACCGGCGGCAGCCTGGCCGACGTGGTTCTGAAAAAGACGCTGGTGGCCGGAACCGATCCCGTAGCCCTCGACGCCTACGTGGCAAAAGCCTATTGGGATTTCGAGCCCAGCCAGTTGCGCTACTTGCAACTCGCGCAAGATCGGGGATTGGGAAGGATGGATTTTGAGAAGGTCCGAACGCAATCTGTCACGGCGTAGCTGGTATTCACCACTGATCTCTTAGTTCCACTGGCACGACCACCCCTTCAATATGAATGCTGCGAAATCCTGGCCAAACGACCTGCATCGAAGCGTTGTTGAAGCGATTGACGGGGCTCATTGAGAGCGATAGGATTGCGCTGCATGTTTGTGCCCGTAGCGCTTGGGCAGACCCCTTGACAACTCAACACCGCGATGGAGGAAGATATGATCAGCGTGAAACTCGACCGCCGCGAATTCCTGCTGTCGGCATCGCTCCTCTCGGCCGCCCCCCTGGCCGCCGGGCAAGGGGATGAAAGTTTCAGTAAGGTCCAGATCAAAGTTAAACCGATATCCGGCAGTGTCTACATGCTGCAAGGGGAGGGCGGCAACATCGCTGCGTCTGTGGGCGATGACGGAATCGCCATCGTGGACGACCAGTTCGCTCCCTTGGCGGAGAAGATTCGCGCCGCTCTGAAGGACATCACCGGCAAAGACAAGCCGGTACGATTCGTCATCAACACGCACTATCACGGGGATCATACCGGCGGGAATCTGAACTTCAGTGCGACTTCCACGATCATCGCTCAGGACAATGTGCGCAAGCGCCTGGCGGCGGGCGGCCCGGGGGGCAACGGCGGTTCAATTCATATGGATAACAAACCTGCGGAAAGAGCCGCACTGCCGATCATTACCTTCGAGCACGATGTTACCGTTCACCTGAATGGTGAGGACATCCGTGCCCTTCACTTTCCGGCCGGTCACACGGACGGCGATTCCATCATTTTCTACCCGCAAGCCAATGTGGTTCACATGGGCGATGACTTCGTCCGCTACGGCTTTCCGTTCATCGATATTGACAGTGGCGGCAGCGTCCAAGGCATTATTGCGGCTTGCGAGAAGGTCATCCCCGAGCTTCCTCAAGATGTGAAGGTGATTCCTGGGCACGGCGACCTGGCGACCCTCGACGACGTGCGCGCCTACATCGGAATGCTCCACGAAACCACGGATGTCGTCCAGAAGGCCCTCGCCCAAGGGAAAACCTTTGAGGAGATGAAGCAGCAGAAGATCCTTGCTCCCTGGCACAGGTTCGCTGGAGACTTTATAAGCGAAGATGTCCATCTCGAAACACTGTACAACTCACTTACCGGCAAGAAAAATGGGAAGTTCTTGAAGCACAATTAATCGGGCGTAGTACCAACCTGTTTTGTAGATCCGCGACGCATCCCGCAACGACAAGGGAAAGCCGCGGACCTACAGAACAGGTCCGCGCTACGATTCTCATTCGAGGCTGCGCTGCAATTTCGCGACCAGCTTTTCGGCGCGGGCGATCTGGCGCACCACCTGCCTTGGCGCGGTGCCGCCGGTCACATTGCGGCGGGCCACCGAGCGCTCCATGGAAATGGCCACTTCGTGCAGATCGGAATCCCAGCCCGGCACGAACTGCGCGGCTTCCCCCGCCGATAAATCCTCGAACGTCTTGCCCTCCGCAGCGCAAAACCGAACCAGCTTCCCCACCTGCTCATGCGCATCAGCAAAAGGAGTGCCGCGCCGCACCAGTTCATCGGCCAGGTCGGTGGCGGTGAGGAACCCAAGCTGGGTCATAGCCTTCATCCGCTCAGGGTGGATGCGCATGGTGGCAGCGACGCGGCCCGCGATGATGAGGGCATCGAGCGTCGTGTCCACGCCCGAGAAAAGGGCTGCCTTGTCCTCTTGCAGGTCGCGATTGTAGGCGAGCGGAAGGCCCTTCATTACGGCGAGCATTCCAGTGAGTTTACCGAGCAGCGTTCCCGCCCGGCCGCGGATGAGCTCGAGCGAATCGGGATTCTTCTTCTGCGGCATCAGGCTGCTGCCGGTGGAATAGGCGTCGGCAAGCTCGACGTAACCAAAGGCCGGCGAGGAATAGACGATGCGATCCTCCGCCCAGCGGCTCAGGTGGACCATGCACAGGGAGCAGGCGAAAAGCAGTTCCGCCACACCATCACGGTCGCAAGTTACGTCCACGCTGTTTTGGGCGACGCGCGCAAATCCCAACTGCTTCGCCAGGCGCTCGCGATTGACCGCGAAGGTGGTTCCCGCGAGTGCGCCCGCGCCCATGGGGAGCTCGTCGGCGTGGGCGCGGCACTCCCTTAACCGGATCACGTCGCGGTAGAACATCTCGAAATAGGCAAGCAGGTAATGCGAAAAAAGGATAGGCTGCGCGGGTTGCAGGTGGGTGTACCCGGGCAGAATCAGTTGGATATTCCGGCGCGCTTGCATCACCACAGCAGAGAGCATTTCCGCTAGCGCTCGCTCAAGTTGGAGCGTCGCGTCCTTCACGTACAGGCGCATCTCCGTCGCCACCAGGTCGTTGCGGCTACGGCCGGTGCGCAGCTTGCGCGCCACATCGCCCACCTGCCGCTCGAGTTCAGCCTCGACCCAGGTGTGGACGTCCTCTGCGGCCTGCCCGGCAGCCCAGCGGGGGTTGCGCTCGACTTTGCGGCGCAAGGCTTCAAGGCCTGCGGCGAGACGGCTGACCTCGCGTGGTTTCAAGGCGTGCGCCTGCCCCAGCGCTTTCACGTAAGCCAGGTTGACGCGCAGGTCGTACAGAACGAACCGTTGATCGAGGGAAAAGGACTCGGAAAAGCTTTCGAACTGCGGGTCGCGCCCGCCGCTGAAGCGCCCGCCCCAGAGCTTCATCCCTTCTTCCCCCGCGCGGGTTTCGCTTCCCGCTTCTTGCGCAGTGCGGCCTCGATCCGCAGCGGCAAGCCGAGGATGTTGATGAAGCCGGCGGCGTCCTTCTGATCGTAGTCTGCGCCCATCACAAAGCTGCCGATGCTGGTATCGTACAGGGAATAGGGTGATTCGCGGTCCAGTACACGGACGTTGCCACGGTAAAGCCCCAGGGTCACTTTTCCCGTCACGTTTCGCTGCGTAGTCTCCACAAAGCTGTCAAGCGCCTCGCGCAGTGGGGTGAACCACTGTCCGTAATAAACCAGCTCGGCATATCGCAATGCGACATATTGCTTGTAGTGGAGCGTTTCCCGATCCAGGCACAGGGCTTCCAGTTCATGGTGGGCGGCGTAGAGCAGTGTGCCCCCGGGTGTTTCATACGCCCCATGCGACTTCATTCCCACCAGGCGGTTTTCCACCAGGTCGGTGCGACCCACGCCGTAGCGGCCGCCGATTTCATTCAGGATTTCGAGCAGCTTTACGGGGCCCATCCGCCTGCCATTGACCGCCACCGGCACACCCGCCTCGAAGGCGATAACCACGGTGCCTTCCTGGTCCGGCGCGTTTTGCGGGCTGGAGGTGAGCTTCCAAGCGTCCTCGGGCGGTTCGCCCAGGTGGGTTTCCAGCGGCCCGCCCTCGTGGCTCAAGTGCCACAGGTTCTGGTCGCGGCTGTAGAGATCCTTCTTGGTAACGGGCACGGGGATGCCGTGAGCCTCGGCGTATTGCAAAGCGTCTTCGCGCGATTTGATGGACCACTCGCGCCACGGAGCGATGACCCGCAGATGAGGCGCCAGCGCCTTGTATGCAAGCTCGAACCGTACCTGGTCATTTCCTTTCCCCGTGCAACCGTGCGCCACAGCGTCCGCGCCCTGTTCGAGTGCCACTTTCACCTGGGCCTTGGCCAGAACCGGTCGCGCGAGAGAAGTTCCGAGCAGGTACTTGCCTTCGTAAACCGTCCCTGCCTTAACGGCCTTCCAAAGGTGGCCGGTTACAAATTCCTCGCGCAGATCCTCGACAAGAACTTTGGTAGCGCCACTGGCCAGGGCCTTCTTGCGGACGGCGGCGTAATCGTCGCCTTGGCCGACGTTGCCAACCATGGCGATGACTTCGCAACCGTAGTTTTCCCGCAACCAGGGAATGATGATTGAGGTGTCAAGTCCTCCCGAGTAGGCGAGAACCACACGTTTGACTTGCGTTGGAGAAGCAGTTGACATGGATTTGAATTCCGAGTTCCTTTTCTTGGAAAGTTATCAGTCATCAAAGGTAGCGTGGACCTGTTCTGTGGGTCCGCGGCTTTTCTTTGCCCTTAGAGGACGAGCCGCGGACCTACAGAACAGGTCCACGCTACACCCGCATGATCCGCCTAGCGCGTCAAGTCGCAACCAGGGCGCGAATTCTCTTGCGAATCACTTCCGCCTGGCGCGAACTGGGAGTGGCGATAAAGATGGTGTCGTCACCGGCCACGGTTCCGACCACCTCCTCCCAAGGGTTAGCGTCCAGCGCCACAGCCACCGAGTGCGCGTTCCCCGGCCGGGTCTTCAGGACCACCAGGTTGGCGGCTTGACGCACCTCGGTCAAGAACTCTTTCAGCACCACGCCTAGGGTCGGTTGGAGAGGCGCAATCGGTTCCGCCGCTTCCGGCAGGCGATAACCGGTGCGAGTCTTGACCAGGCCGAGCTCTTCAACATCACGCGAGACGGTGGCCTGGGTCACATGGATGCCCCGGCGCGCCAGCTTGCGGCGAAGGTCATCCTGCGTTTCGATCTCCTCGGTCCGCAGAAGGTCTACGATCTGTGCCCGTCGATAAACGTTTTCCATGCAACTTTATGCAGACGACTTATAAATATACCACACGTTGCCGCGGACCGCGCCGCAAGATTAAAGGCTTAGTGTACATCAGGCCTCTCTGCAATTAGACGTTCGACCCGTTGAGTGCGTTCCGGGTGCCAATCGGAGCTGGTGTCTAGATCCTCGAACTGAAGGATGCGCCAGGCGAGGAAATCCCGAAGCACCTCATTCTGCGCCCCAACATTATTGTTCTCGTAAACAATAATCCCATGCGGTCTTAGTGCGCGCGCGAAATTGGCCGCGTCCCCGGCGCGAAGGCGGCGGACATAAGTCATGACGATCAGGTCCCATTGCGCGGTCCCGATATTGAAATCCTCTTCCCGAGCGACCGCAGCGCGCAAGTGGAGCCCCAGCTTGTCGGCTTGCTCCTGCGCCTGACGAATAGCTTCGTCAGATGGGTCAAACCCAGTAACGTCCCATCCTTCCTGGGCAAGGAGAATACTGTTTCGCCCCTGACCCATCCCGATGTCGAGTGCCTTGCCTTGCCGGCGGCCTTTGATGGCACTGACCAACAGGGCGGTGGGACGGTGCACAAAGATGGCCTGGTCCGCGCTATAAACCTTGTTCCAATAGCTGTTTTCGTCGGACTGTCCCCAACACACCTGCCCCAGACCGCAGACGGCTAAGAGAACTGTCACGAACTGTCGGCGCGTAAACCAGTAAATTTGCGAATTGTATCAGGCGGAATCTCCATCGCCAACGGCGTCTGCTCTGCCGGGAGCCGCGACGACCTTCGTGGGCTGGTCCCGGCCGGCTCAAGAGATTTCCCGCAGGGACGTGGCCCAGGCGCACGCGGACTGCATGTTGGCGCGAACATTTTCCAAGCGCGCCTTTTCTGCCAGGAGCGAAAACTGTAGAGTCTCCATGACGCTCCGAAGGGTCCTAAGGTTCTCGCGGTATTTCAGGAGTTCATACGCAGCTTCCGGTTCCTGCGCGGATGCCTTGACGGCCGAAGCAAGATGTTCGGAAACCTGTTTAAGCCGGAGGTCCACTTTTTCCAATCGGCGAAGTGCTCCCGGGGACTCCACAACTTTCGCACCGTCTTGTACGACCTGATCAATAAACTCTTGGAACTCGCGATTCGCGGTCCGAATGATGTCCACCAACTCTTTATCCATGGGGTATCCCTCAATCCTCGTTAGTTAAATCGGCATGGGACCCCCCTGCCTTTAATCCGCCTTAGTTCTTCCCCGCCAACGGTTTGGCGATGTCGTCGAGCAAATCGGGCTTCCCCTCCACGCGCACGAGGCGGGGGTACCGTTCACCGCCGTGATAGCTCACTGAACAGGTCTTGTAGAAATCGTCGTTCAGAACCAGGAAGCGGATCGGCTCATCATTTTTCGTGCTGGCTTTCATCGCATCATGGAGCAGGTCCGACGTGTAGGCGCGATCGTTGACGGCCACCACCCGCATCCCCGGCATGATCCCTGCCAAATAAGCCGGTCCACCGACCAGCGACTCCTGAACGTTCCCGTCCGCCCCGAGGCGCAAGCCCAAGGAGTAGATGGCGTTCAATCCCCCACCGAACCGTCCCCCACCCCCGCGGCTTTCGGGGGGTTTGTCGGTGTAATCCACTTTCCATCCGCCCGCCTCAATCCCGCCCACCGGAGCTTCTGGGGAAGTTGAGGTCAACCGGTCATGGAAGTAACCCGCCCAGTCGTAGGGCGTAACCGCCTGCAAGGCATGGACAAAATCATCATAGGTGTAAGGTCTGAGTTCCGGGCCTTGGTTGGGGCCGCCATAAAAAGCCCGGGCAAAGTCCTCCAAAGATTTCTGGCCATGTGTCTGGTCGCGAATGAGGGTATCAACTTCCAGCCAGATCAGATCACCTTCGGGATAATAGTCAGCTCCTCGCTCCCAGTTTCCCCAGCCGCGGCCGCCAAAGGATTCCCCGGGAATCGCGTCCGCGGTGTCCTGGAGAGGCCGCCAAGTCCGGCCCGGGCGCCCCGGCCCCATGTCGGCGGCGGTCGTCGCCAAGTCCTCACGATATTGCTCGGGATTCCACAGACCACTGCGGGCGGCGAGCAAGGGACCCCAGTAAGACGTCAGGCCCTCGTAAACCCAGAGCAGATCGTCTTTCATTGGCGCTTCGTAGTACGGGGCGCTCAGGTCGGCAGGGCGGCGAAATTTTCCGTTCCAGGAATGAACAAATTCGTGTCCGAGCAGGCCCGCGACCCCGCGTCTTCCATCGGGCGTCAGCAAGCTTCGCTCCCCGGTGCGGCTGTCGTCGCACTCATGGTGTTCGATACCGAAATGCGCCACGTGATCGCTTAAAGTGAGCAGGAAGTGGTAGTCGCGATAATGACGCTCCCCAAAGAGTTTTCCGGTTTCTGCCACCATGTTGGTGAAGCCCTTCTGCATTTCGGGAGTCATCTCCAGCACCGCAGCGCTGTCGGCCACCAGATCAATTTCATGATGGATCGGTTCACCCGGGGGCGTTATATCCACTGCGCGGTAGAACTCGCCGGCAATGACGGGCGAATCCACCAAGCCGTTCAGTGAAACGGGCTTGAAGGTCACTTCGTCGCCCGCCGCGTTCTCCACGGGCAAAGGAGTCCCGAATTTCCATCCGGAGGGCAAGCGCAGCGTGGGCTTGAAAGTGATCTTCTCCGCCGGAATCCCTGCGGGATAAAGCACGTTTTGATTCCAACTGACGATCACCAGTTTGTCGGTGGCTGATCCGCCCGCGCTAAAAGCCCCACTGCTGGGCTCGAGGTAGTCAAATTCAACGTCCAGGCTTTCCACCCCCGAGGGCACGTCCACATGAAATGTAAAAACGTCGAGCAGGTCGCGCCTCCACGAAAGGGTCTTGCCGTTGGCGGAGAATTTGAGCCCCGCCACGTTGCCTACCGGACCCGAGGGCGTATGTTCGCCGGGTATCCATTTTGGGTAATAAAGCGTAAGGGGTCCGGGCTTCACAGGAACGACCATGTGGGTACGAACGATCTTTTCCGGCACCTGGGTGGCATCGACGGTCAAATTGATGGTCACGGAAGACTGGGCGAGCGAGGAAACCACGCCCAGCGCCATGAGCTCAAGCAAGATGATGGGTAAACGTGCACGGATGGATTTCATCAAATTGTCCTTTGAAAATGAGGATCACGGCCAAAAGCTTGACTGCCAAGCCGAAAAGAGAAAGACTGGAATGGCGAATTACCGCTTGCTCCAGCGGGAAATGCTACCCCCAGTTGGGATTGGCGTCAACGGCTGTCGGGCAAAATGCAGCAGCGCGATGCTCTTGGTAGATCCTCCTTGGTCGCCACCTATCTTCGGCTGATGCTCTTGCGTCCAACGTCTATCTCCTTTTCTTTCATCAATATAGTGGAAAGATACCTATAGGTCTTTTATTTTCAATGATATAATGGAAAGCCCAATATCGGACATTTTTTCTACATTTGTCTTCAATAACATAATGGAGGTTTCCTTCATTATTTCCCCCCGCGTTTTTCTGCGCCGCTCCACACGAAAACATATAACTATCTTATTTTCAATTATATAGAGTTTTGCGAGAATATAGCCATCCAAGGCTAAAGCATTTAGTTTCTAGTACATAATGGAAAGGCGCGAGGTTTTTTGGTGCTGAACCTTGATTCAGCAGGTGCCGACCAGAAGATCCGCGCTACATCCCCATGTGCCAACCCATTATCGGTATCCAGGGTAGGAGCTAATGGTCGGCGCCAGTTCAACCCAAGAATCGCGATTGGTACGAGCGGGAGACCGCAGAAAAGGCGTTCACCCTCACGGGATGTGTGTTATAGAGATTTTGCGAAGAAATCCAGACCCACACCCGGAGGGTGAACGATGGA
>Ga0187876_1002138_pt1 | contig 15149 bp, 14 predicted proteins | sample June2016WEW_17_4_FD_133000 | JGI IMG/M metagenome (GOLD analysis project Ga0187876, IMG submission 133000) | Peatland microbial communities from SPRUCE experiment site at the Marcell Experimental Forest, Minnesota, USA - June2016WEW_17_40 | ecosystem: Environmental > Terrestrial > Soil >...
CCGTTCTGCCGAGCGACGTGGTCGTCAACGCAAATCCATACACTCTCGATCTAGAGCTGGCGGCACGCATCAGGCGTGGTGTCGCCGCTGACGATCGTCGCTTGTCATTTGCGGCTGACGAGAGACAGTTTCGAAAGGCACTGCACCACTGCAGGAAGACCCTCCCTGAGCAGGAAAAGACGCTAGCCATCGTTATCTCGACTTATAATCGCGCTCCCTTTGTGGAGATGAACGTCGCCTGGCTAATCAAGTGCGTGCGCACTGTAGGTCGGGATGTGCATATCATCGTGGTTGATAACGCATCCACCGACGATACGGTAGCGCGCCTATCAAAGTTCATGGGCAACGACTGCTTTTCCCTGATCGTCAACCCGCAGAACACAGGCATGCTCGGGAATACGCGGGTTTGCTCGACACTTTTCCCGGCGCGCCATGTGTGGATGATAGGCGACGATGACTTGATCCTGCCCGAACAGCTCGAGGCGGTATTGAGGGTGCTCGATGACCAGCCGGGACTGCCGCTCGCCTACGTCAATTTCGCTGTGTACCATCGCGAGCGATTGGCGCTACGAGATACAGCGAGAAGCCTAATAGCCGCGCGTCATGATGTCGGGAAGAACGTTCTGCCGTCTGGTATCTATCCAGTTAACGTCGTTGCCACGCAGCATGATAATTTGTTCACCGCGATGTATCTTCTCATTTTCAGATCAGATCTTCTTGCTGCCTGCTTCAATTATCCGTTCGACGGCGTTCCATTCGGTGATCTGACAGAATGTGTTCCGACGACCCGGTGGCTTCTTGAGAACTATCGCTATGTGGACTGCTATTGGCATGCTCCCGTCAGCATCGTCGGCAACGCGCATAACAGCTGGGCGCGCCACCGCCCGCGCTGGCACGCCGTAATCATGCCACGCGTCTTTGAACTCGCCCGCGATGCCGGGGTGGATCCTATAGTACTGAACGACTTCGCGCAGATTCATGTCGGGCTTTATGACGAAGCCATCCAGATGGTCGCCGGCGAGAAGCAGCCAATACCGGTCGCCGCCGAGGACCTTGAGCCTGCTCGCCGAGTGTTCCGTAGGGAACTCGTCGTGCCGAAGCTGAGAACGCAACAATGACCAGATCGCGGCCCCCCGAGGAAGGTCGGCCGGCGGGCGTACTGCGGTCCCTGTTGTCGCGCGGGCTTCTCGCATTATTCCTTTTGCGGGCGGCTGTACGGCGGTGGGGCATCGTCTCCACTGCACGGCGAACTACTCGCACTTTGCGGTCGGGTGGAATCCTGGCGGTGGTGTCGAAGCTACGCAGTCTGTCGATGATGGAGCGGAACCTCGTTCTTGGTAGCGTTCCGCCACCGCGCAATTTGGCGCGGTTCAAGAATATTTCGGCGGCCGCGATATCGCCGACAGCATCCGGTTTCCGCCTCGACCAGGACTTCGGAATAAACTGCGGACACTGGGAGAAATTTCTGTTGCAGCATGCACAAACGCTACCCGAAGAGCGCGCGTCAAGGGTTTGGGTTCTAGTGACAGGAGAACCAGGCTCGCCCAAAGTGACGGAAACTTGTCGGTCGGTTAGTGAAGCTGGCCTAGTAGTGCGGGCGATTGACGTGGCCGGCAAAGGCGAATTCTCCCGTTGCTTAATGACCGTTTTGGAGCGAGCCGACGATCGCGACCTCGTCTGGTTCATGGGAGCCGGCGACCGAGTCGATAATCGCGCCCACGCAATTTTGGCAAAGGCGGCGCGCTCCGAGGCAGACCTGTGTCTGTTCGACACCTATTTCGTAGAAGACAACCGAGCATTTCCTCAGTTGCATCCCGGGTTCAATGAAATATTTGGCCTCAACTGCAACTACTTCCGATCGCGGTTTCTTGCGCGCGCCGGCGCGCTGCGGCGTGTGGCCGACGGCGCGTCTCTGGCCGATGCCTACCTGACCGCGCAGGCTTTATTGGCTTTGCGGCTGCGAGGAGAGGCCATCTCGGGGATTCACTTACCGTCGGCCTTCGTTCGCATCGAGGACAGTCGTGCCGCGATTGCCCGGGAATCACAACAGCTGATCGCTGGCCATGATGCCCAATTCGGGGCAAATGGATCACCTGCCGAGCCAAAGTCAGACAAAAGGGTGTCAGTCATCATCTGTACGCGGGACAAGGGGCATTTACTCAGGCAAACGGTGCGTAGCATATTGGAAACGGCCGGCGACCTCATCGCGGAAATCCTCGTCGTCAGCAATGCCACGCAAAATCCTTACGCGCTAAAGACCCTCGCCGATCTCCGCCATCAACAGATTCGCGTTATGGACTATGAAGGACCGTTCAATTTTTCACGTCAGTGCAATCTTGCCGCGCGAAACGCGGTTGCGCCTTTTCTTCTGTTCCTCAATGACGATATTGTTCCCGTCACGTCGGACTGGCTGGCCCAACTGCTGGCACCGTTCGACAACGGTTCGGTGGGCATGACGGGACCATTACTGCTGTACCCTGACGAAACCGTGCAGCACGCGGGCATGTTCATAGGCTACAAGAATGTCGCGGGACATTTGCTGCGCTTCGCCAATTTACCCGAAGGCGACTACCTTTTCATGACGCAAGCTCCGCGAGAAGTGAGCTGCCTGACTGGTGCAGCGCTCGTCATGAAGCGGTGCATGTTTGATGATCTCAACGGCTTTGATCCGCTGCTCGGCATCTCTATTCAGGACGTCGATTTGAGCCTTCGCGTCAGCAGATCCGGCCGCCGGCTCGTCTTCAATCCGCGGGCAATCTTGCTGCACATGGAATCGGTATCGGTACGTGAGGGGCTCGAGGATCCGAGCGCACACGCAACGCGGCGGCTGGAACATGCCTATTTCTTGCGGCGTTGGAGCAGCGCGCTAGAGCAAGACGCTTTTCACAATCCGAATTTCGATCCGGACGAGGAAGACCTTCGCTCACTTCGACCGCGCGCTTATTGATCTGTTGTCCAAGCTCCGTCAGGTACGACACAGACGGCATCGAGTATGAATAATTTTCGATTTCGAACGCCAATCACGGTGAGGGAGCGAGTTCGGCGGCTAGACAATTTCGATTTCGGGAAAAGGAAAGATCATGCGTCCGCCGCTCGCCAGGAATTGCGCCTCGCGCCGCAAAATGCCCTCGCGGAAATGCCAGGGGAGGACGAGAAAATAGTCGGGCTGCATGGCGCGTGCCTCGGCTTCGGAGACGATGGGAAGGCCGGTCCCCGGCGTAAAGGCGCCGAATTTGTCCTCGTTCACTTCGGCAATGCAGGACACGAGCTCAGGTCCGATCCCGCAGAATTGCAGCACCACGTTGCCCGTGGTCGAGGCGCCGTAGCCGATGATGTTCTTTCCGTCAGGCGTCGGGCAACGGCCGCGCGACCACCCCCCAAGAATGGGACCCAGGGTGTGGCGTTCGTTGTAGACGGGAATGATGACGGACAGCAGCCGAGCTTATCTTAGACGATCGACCTAAAGTAGTAGTCGATAGTAGATTGTCCATGGTGGATTGATGTACAGGCCGATATTGGGTTGTGCCGACTATCCGAGCATCTTGTTTTCGTTAAAGGTTCACCGCGATCAGAGCCACGGTGTGTCATTTACTGGCATGGCATGGCGTCAAGTTTTCCCAACCTCAGAATGGTAATGAGCGAGCACGGTCTCCGTGTCGCCCATAGAAGCGACGCGGCCGTAGTTCATCCAGATCGCGGTCTGGCAGAACTCCTGCAGCAGGTTATCGTCGTGGGTCGCCAGTACAAGAATAGAAGCATTTTGGATAAGGTTAGTGATGCGCGCGCGCGCCTTGGTAACGAAGGCTGCGTCACCAACACTAATCATTTCATCAAGGATGATGATGTCCGGCCTTACGGCGGTACTAATCGCAAAAGACAGTCGTAGCATCATACCCGCCGAATAGGTGCGGATCGGCAGCTCGAGATATTCACCAAGTTCAGTAAATTCCTCGACGTCAGGAATGAGTGCCGTCGCCTGCTTGTGCGTCAGTCCTAACATGATGCCGCGCATGACGACGTTTTCATAGCCGGTGGCCTCCGGACTCATACCGACTGAAAGATCGGTCATCGATGAAACCGTCCCGACGACCTCAATCTTTCCGGCGGTGGGCGGGTAAATGCGCGAGAGTACCCGCAGCAGGGTTGTCTTGCCGGCGCCATTGCGACCAACTACGCCGACGCGATCACCGTCCTTGATCCGAAGTGTCACGTCGCTCAGCGCCCGAACGATGGTGATGTTTTGGTCCTTTGGATGCTGGAGATTGCTACCTACGGTGCGGCGAAGAATCTCATGCTTCAGACCGCGGCCGCGGGAATTATAGATCGGCAGCGATATCGAGACGTTTTGCAAATCCATCAAAGCCATCGCGTCCTCACAGCCAGTACACAATCCGCCAACCATAACGGCCGACGAAAGCCAACGTGAGGAGTGAGCCAAAGAGGAGCAATCCGACGCAAATCGCCAAGGACGCGGCGCTCGGCGCCTGTCCCAAGATTGGATCTCGTATCACCTCAAGAAAGCTGGCGAGAGGATTTATCAGCAGAATATACGCGTGCGAACCCAACTGAGACGGCCGAAACATGACCGGTGTCACAAAAAACATTATTTGCATTACGCTAGCAACGATCTGCGGCACATCACGATAACGCGCGCAAACGATTGCGATAAAATATGCAATCCAGAAGCAATTCAACCCAACAAGCAATAAGCCGGGGATCAGCCAAAAGATATTCGCATTGATACCAATGCCGAATACTACGAAGACAATTGGAACGATCAGGATATTGTGCGCAAGGACTAAACTGTTTCGGCAGATCATCCGGTAAATGAATGTTGATTGTGCTACGTTTGTGTGCAGAATGATGCGCTCGTTTTCCGTAAACGCGTTTGCGCTCTCGTTGATGGCCGATGAGATAAATCCCCACATTACTAAGCTGACGGCAAGATAGGGGATAAAGGTCTTGATTTCGATGTTAAACAGGATCGAATAGACGGCGCCCATACTGAAAATCATGATCGCCATGCTCAGCGTGAGCCAAAACTGACCCAGCGTAGAGCGGCGGTAACGCTGTTTGATGTCGTTTGACGCCAGCATGGTCCAGATACGCCAGGCCGCAAGCCCGGAGCTAACGTCCTTGACGGCGGTTGCGTAATATCCAGACATGACCCCCTTCGTCGGTGCTAACACGGCTATCCAGCACGGCCGGGTGGCTAGGATCGCCAGTATGGCTGCGCGTGGGCGCGCCTGCATATATCAAGTGTTGAGCGTCCGTGCATGGAAAAATTATCGGGCTATCCGACGGTCAACGGGTTGTGTACTTGGCTTTTACTGAGGCCTCGATTAAGAGGCGGGGTTCAGGCTTGTGGACGCAGTCAGGTAACCCGTCGGTTATCGTATTTCGTTGGCAGGAACGAGGCAACGGACGTGAAGCGCGCATTGATTACCGGTATTACGGGCCAAGATGGCGCGTATCTGGCGCAGTTTCTGCTTCGGAAAGGCTATGAGGTCTATGGTCTGGTGCGCCGCAGCAGCGCGTCCGACGTCATGGATGCGAAGCTGCGCTGGCTCGGCGTTGAAAAGGACGTGCGTTTTATCGATGGAAATTTGATCGACCTGTCATCGCTTATCCGGGTTGTTCGCGACGTAAAGCCCGATGAAATCTACAATCTAGCCGCTCAGTCATTTGTAAAATCGTCGTGGAATCAACCACTGCTGACTGGTACTGTCACCGGGCTGGGAGCCGCGAATGTGCTCGAGGCGATGCGCCTGGAGGCTCCCGGTGCGCGGTTTTACCAAGCATCGTCTTCGGAAATGTACGGGATGGCGCAGGAGCGGGTACAGACCGAAAAGACGCCCTTCTATCCCCGCTCGCCGTATGCGATCGCAAAGGTTTACGCGCACTGGATGACGGTCAATTATCGCGAGAGCTACAAACTGCACACGACCAGCGGGATACTCTTCAATCACGAATCGCCCCTTCGCGGCCTTGAATTTGTTACCAGGAAGGTTACCCATACGGTCGCGCAGATCAAGCTTGGCGTCGCGAGGAAGCTTGCGCTTGGCAATGTTCATGCCAAGCGCGACTGGGGCCATGCCAAAGATTACGTCGAGGCAATGTGGATGATGCTGCAGCAAGACGAGGCTGACGACTTCCTCATCGCCACTGGCCGCACGACCTCGGTCGAGGATATGTACAAGATCGCGTTCAACTATGTCGGTCTGAATGCGGAAGATTACGTCGTCATCGACAAGGATTTCTTTCGTCCGGCTGAGGTCGACCATCTACTGGGTAACCCGGCGAAGGCCAAGGCCAAACTCGGGTGGAACGCAAAGACGTCGCTTGAGGACCTGATCCAGGAAATGGTAGAGGCCGATCTCAAGCGAGTCAGGGCCCAAGTGCGTTAGAACACGATGCCATCTCCTTCACGCATGCGCGTGCTGATCACTGGCGCAAGCGGCTTTGTCGGCCGACATCTGGTTGTCGCGCTTGCGGCACTGGCGGAAAAGCCTGACATCGTTGCATGCACTTATGGCGAAAGAGCATCGCGCCTCTTGGATATTCGTGAGATATCGCTAGACGTGACCGACGCCGAACGGACGTTGGCCGTCATCCAGGCTGAGCAGCCGACCCATGTGATGCACCTCGCCGGCGTCTCGGTTGTCTCGGAGGCGATCCGGGATGTGCGCAAGACATGGGACGTCAACACGCAGGGCACACTCAACGTGGCACTTGCAATCAAAGCGGGCGTCCCAACCTGCCGCCTACTATTTTGCAGCAGCGCCCAAGTCTACGGCGGCAGCTTCCGCTCAGGAAAACCGCTCGCCGAGGATGCGCCATTGGACCCCCAGAACATCTATGCGTCGAGCAAAGCGGCAGCTGATTTATTGATCGGCCAGCTGGCTAGAGAAGGGTTGCGGGCTATCCGCCTGCGGCCGTTCAATCATACCGGGCCCGGACAATTGCCCGAATTGGTGGTGGCATCATTCGCCGCCCAGATTGCTGCGATCGAACATGGCAAGCAGGAGCCGGTAATAAGAGTTGGTAATCTCTCAGTACGACGTGAATTTTTGGATGTCCGCGATGTCGTGGATGCTTATGTACGCGCGATCCAGCGCTTTGACAGTCTTTCCAACGGCGCGGTCTTTAACATTGCATCGGGCGAAGCGATTTCGGTCGACGCCATTCTTAAAATGCTGCTAACGATGTCTTCGAAGAAAATCAAGGTCATGCCAGACCCACAACGGATGCGCCTCAACGATACGCCGGTAATGGTTGGCGACGCCGAAGCGGCCCGACGTGCATTGGAATGGATGCCGCGTAGAGCGGTGGCGGACACTTTGAAATCGGTGCTCGATTATTATCGCCAGCTTTAGCGCCGAACGCATTTGGAGTGGGAGGACAAACAGCGGGAGCTCCCGCAATTGAGGTGGAGGCAAAGAGCTTGATGGGTAACTATACCCCACTGGAGCGCTGCCGGGTTGGGGGGAGCAAGACGCTTGTTCCCGTCCTCGACCTCGGTGAACAGGCGCTGACTGGCGTGTTTCCACGCAGCGCCACAGAGGCAGTAACCGTCGGACCATTGCGTTTGGTCTGGTGCCCCGATTCGGGCCTGCTGCAGCTTGCCCACTCCTACGACCTCGGCGAGTTGTACGGCGAAAATTACGGTTACCGTTCCGGACTGAACAAGAGCATGGTCCGTCATTTGACGCAAAAAATTCGAGAGCTCGAGCGGTTGGTGGATCTCAAGCCCGGTTCTACCGTGTTGGACATCGGTAGTAATGATGCGACCGCACTTAAGGCCTACGGTATCTCTGGGTTGCAGCGCATCGGAATCGATCCGACCGGAGAAAAATTCCGCCAGCACTACCCCGATGAGATCATTCTGGTATCAGATTTCTTTTCCGCGGATGCCTTTCGCCGAGGTGGTGCGCGTCCGGCCACCATCGTCACTTCGGTCGCGATGTTCTACGACTTGGAGAATCCGATCGCTTTTGCTTGTGAGGTCCAAAAGGTACTTGCACCGGGAGGCATCTGGCATTTCGAACAGAGCTACATGCCCTCCATGCTGCGCATGACGTCGTACGACACGATCTGTCACGAGCATCTGGAGTATTACTCGCTGAGCGTAGTCAACCGAATCCTGGATGCCGCCGGCATGCGTGCGCTGGATGTGAAGATGAACGCTGTGAATGGCGGCAGTTTCGCTGTCACGGCGGTACGCAAGTCTGACCCCCGGCGTGGTTCTGAAAGTGTCATTGCGTGGTTGTTAGAGCAGGAAGAGCGAATGGGGCTTGATACGCCCCGGCCCTACCGTGAATTTGAGGATCGTGTATACCGCCATCGCACCGATCTAATGCGGCTATTGAAGACGTTGACCGTGGACGGCAAAAAAGTGCTTGGTTACGGTGCCTCGACCAAGGGAAATGTGCTGCTACAGTTCTGTGGTGTGACCACCAAAGAGGTCGCGGCGATTGCCGAGGTCAACACGGACAAGTTCGGCGCTTTCACGCCGGGCACGCATATCCCGATCGTGTCAGAGTCCGAAGCGCGGAAGATGAATCCTGACTACTTTCTCGTGTTGCCGTGGCACTTCAAAGAGGGAATCCTGCAGCGGGAGGCAGAGTACCTAGCGGCCGGTGGGCGTATGATCTTCCCATTCCCCGAAATTGAAATCGTTTAGCGCCTCAGCAACGCATTACGGCTCACCGCCAGGAATGAGCTAGACCTAATATAACGCGCGCTTTTCCGGGAGAAATAGCCTGCCTCCAATTCGTGGCTTCATTTCGGCTGTCCGATGATTGAGTGACCGAGTCGAACTCCACAGTTAGCGATGCCGAGCCGCTTCTTTCTTCGAAATGTTTCGCGGCAAAAATCCCGGTCGGACTACTTTTACCCAGTTTAAGGTCGCCTGGTCCGTTTATTTAGTAGCGCTTACGACAACCGAACGAATTCGAAATGCCGCTTCGCCAATGCTCCATATCCGTGTTTCTATAATCGGTCGATTTGCTACGTCTGCAGTCACTTCGAAAGGTATATTTATTTTTACGATCGGCCAACGCCATCCAGCAGTTCGAAATTCCCGTTTCCCAAGAATTCGGCCTGCCGCGTAGACGTCGATAAGTGCCAAAGAAATCGTTTTACGGTGGCAACTCAATCGCTCCAAAGTGACAATCAGCTCATATTTTCCGCCTGGCAATGGCCAATATGGTCCGTAGATCACTGGGCTTACCGTCCCTATTCCAATACGGTATCCGTCTTCGTCAACCGGCGTTGCAACATTGAGATGAAGGTACGGTAGCCATTCAACAATTGTGCTGACAGCAGGTTCGCTAGCATCTACCTTTTCGGTATCAAGTTCTTCGGTGGTCAGCGCACTCACCGCAACAGGCAGCGGCTTTAAAAGACGAACAAAAACTTGGACACCACCGAACGAGTCGGCGACTTCGGAGGGAACCGTAAACGGGAATTCAATGCTACTCCGCCCCATGTCCTTTCGTTGAACAATATGGGAGCCCAATAGGAGTGGACCCGAAAGGATATCGATGACCATGCAAGGCTTCTTGCTCCCGGAATTTTCGTTGGACGAGACCGCGTCCAAGCTTAAGCTCAAGCGGTAACGGCCTTCGGGTAGATGCCGACCACCGACCGGACCGTAGGCGACGCAGCCGACGGCGCCGACCACGCTTCCAATTACAGAAGCCTTCAAATCGGCTTGCGGCTCGCGATAGCCTGCCCGGCCAACCGCCATATGAGGCAGCCAATCTAGCTTTGTGCTTGGCGCGAGGGACACAAAGCCGTGACGTAGACGGGTAGAGTACGGCGTGAGACCGGCGGCAATCCGGCCAACCACGAATCTCTCAAGTTCTGTGTTTACTACCCCTATCGCTATGATGCGTCGAAGCGGTCTGCCTTCCACCCCGGCAATTCGCTCGCAACGAACAGCACGCAAAAAGCCGAGCCGCATGCCGTCGAAAATCTTCAAGCGCTTGGTGACGGGCCAGGATGTATGCCTGTCAGAAAGCGGCCCAAAATCGAAAATGAATGCATTGGCATCGGCGTAAAGCTGAGAGACGGCAATCCGTCCGACCTCAAGACCGGCAATTTCATCCGCACTCAGCAAGTTTTCGTCGATAAGAATCTTTCCCATAAATCCTAGTTTCCGCCAAAGCAAAGAAAACAACCGAAGCGTTTCAAGCCTGCCGCCGAACCAAGCGATATTCAAACTTCGACGCGACGAAACAAATAGGTCCGCCAGGAATGGCAGAACATGTCGCGGATCGTAGTCAACGTTTTGGTAAGTTTCAGACGCGGCGGTCGCATAAGCCGGTGTTTCGAGCGGAGGACCAATCACTTCACGCAGACTGTCGACATATACTGCAACCGCGCTCTGATTGAGGTACACTTCCTCGATTTCTTCGCTTGCGCAACCCCAGTCATCGGCCTGGGTGGGAATATCCGGGCGATCAACCGTATCAACGAAACGCCGCCACTCGCTCTCGGTCCGCGTATGGCTGCTAAGAGCTGACATGACCTGACGTGGGTAGTTGCAATGACATCCGTAAATCTCAGATCTCAGGTCATCAACGTTCCCGTACACAAGCGACCAACGCTTCGCGATGTTTGAATCGAGATGCAAGCCCAACAGCATGCGCTCATCGAAGCCATGGTATTTAAATAGATCGTTTCGACATATCAGTTGAAAATCGCCCGATCTGACGTAGCGGGCAAAGTCGGGACCAACAACGACGTCATTCACATGGAGCGTGCACCCCCAGTCGCGCACGGCGTCGATGGCGCCTCGCGGATCGCGCCGATCCAGGCTCTCCCACAGCGTTTCAGGAATTTCGATGAGCGCCGTGTGATAGAGGCGATCCGGCAAATCCCCAGCAATGTCGTTGAGCGTTTGCCGGCGCTGCGGCGCCAAGATCACCCCTGTGCTCGTTGACAAAACCCAGCGGTTCGCCGAACGTGAGCGGCGCACCGCGATGTTCCGAGCGACTGGCTCGAGCGTAAGGAGGTGCGACTTTGTTTTGAAGCGCTCATGAATCGACGGGCGTACACGTAATATCCGAAGGAGCTTACGCGCCCGCTCCGTCAGTGTATCCTGGATCGCTTCGGGAAATGTCGGATAATCGTCTGGTGTATTGTAGTCGACAAAGAGGATTTCGTCGTGCGGATCGCGGAGAATTTCCGCGATGCAGTTGAAGCTCAACGCCGCCCGTTTATGAAGGTTATAGCCGTAGTGGTCATTCCTCCCGTAAAGGACGACCGATATCATTGCCCTACCTGCGCTATTGTTGCCCAGCCAGTCGTTACCTCGACGGATCCGGCCACCCCCGAATGACCGGCGGAGCGATTGACATCCAGCCACAGTATGCACGCGCTACAGACTGGCATATCGCACGTAATCTTTGCTAGCGAAAACGCTAATGCCTGGGCTCGCATGTGCTCCATTGTTATATTCCTCGCTTCACGCCTCTCTAAGGTTGGCCAATGGTCGACTCCGCGAGGCCGGGCGCATCCTTGCCGATAGGACGGCCCGCACGCCTCCTCGAAGACGCCTATCGAGCATCCCTTGAGATAGAGGATCGGCATCGGTACCTCAAGGCTCTTTGACTACGCGCATACTACAATGAGACGACTCTGGCCGATCCTACGCTGGCCGGGCAGCGTCAACTCCGGCCTGTCGTTCATTGGTCGTCTGGCTGCCGGCGCATGCTTCCGAATTCCCGGAGATAGGACTAGACAACCCGGTCGATATGACGCAAGTTTTCTCGCTAAGCCGATATGAGTCAGCACAAGTTAAACAGCAAGCGCAAGATCATGCTAATACAACGGCAAGAGGAGAGTGTAGTCGCATGCTTCGTCTGATTTCCGATCCTTTTGGACTAAAGGCAGCCATCAACCTGGTGCGCGACGATCTGCGGTACGTAAAGTCTTCTCTTGAAGAACAAAAAACAGCGACCGCGGCCGCGCTTGACCGGATCAACTATCAAATGGGCGAGCAGCTGAAAATAATCAAGGGGTCTGATAATAATTTGGACAATGACATTTCACAAATCGTCGCTTCAATGGGCAACATTAATAGTAGTATCACGCAGCTGTTTGAATGCCTGATCGAACTTGATCGCAGCCAAAAAGCATTGATCGCTCGCCAAGAAAAGCTTTAAGAAAATCGCGATCATCTATCGGCCAATTTTTCGCTGCACGAACACGCTGATCAGGAGATAGCGAAAATGTCGCAAGCGCCGCGTGTCTCGATTGTTGTGATCGTAAAGAATGGCATGCCCTACATTCGGACGGCCATCGAGTCCCTAACGATGCAGAACTGCGGGGACTTTGAAGTGGTTGTTCAGGATGCCGCCTCGACGGACGGCACGACGGAATATCTGCAGTCCGTAAAAGGTTTGGATCTTAGTCTGGACCCGCGGCCCGACAACGGGCAATCGCAGGCTTACAATCGCGGTTTTGCGCGGTGTCGAGGCGATATTATCGGTACAGTTGACGCTGATAATTGGCTTGAGCCGAATGCAATTTCAACGGCGGTGAAAATCTTCGAAGGGCGGTCGGACGCGGCGGCGCTCTATGGCAGTTTTAATGTCGTCGATACTTTAGGGAAATTTGTCGAGGTTTACAGATTTCCGCCGTTCGATCGAATGAATTTAATCCAAAATGTGCTCGTGCCGCCGTTTGGGGCGTCGTTTTTTAATCGAACGATTTGCGGCGACGCGCTGTTCAGCAACGAAGAGGTGAAGCATTGCCAGGATTTTGGCATTTGGCTTCGTTTGAGCGATAAGACGATCCTGCAAATTGACGATATTCTCTGTTCTGTCCGCTCGAGCCCGAAAAGCGAGACATGCAATATCGAGTTCTACGACAAATTTTGCCTTCATAAATGTAATATGCTTGATGACTATCTAGCTGAGCTTGCCAACGCGCCGCTTCGAGAAAGCCTGCGGCGGATGGGACGCGCAGGCATTTACTGCTGGGCCGCCGAATCGGCCCTGATTTTATCCGGTGAGGGTGACGATTATAGAAGGTTCCGTGGACTTGCCGCGCGCGAAGATCCAGGAAATTTTAGATTGCTGTCAATGGAACGGAGACTGCGCAAGGCTCACGCGGCCTGACTCGGCGAGCTTTGATCGCGCGCCGCCGTTAGATGGGAGGTCGCATATGCAGGTCTTGTTTATTATAGATAACGCTCGTCCATAACCGCGAAGGATCAAGGATCGAGGCGCAAATGATGGAACATGAGACATCTCCGGCTTCTGATCGGAGGGGGGTGTTCGATTGCTTCACTACGTCAGATGCATTACACATCAACCAGGCGCGGCTGGACCACCTAGCCAGTCTCGGCCTCGACCTGGCTTCTAAGCGCGTTCTCGAGGTTGGTGCCGGAATCGGCCTCCACACTCCGTTTTTCCTTGCTCGGGGATGCACGGTCGTGGTCACTGACGGAAATCCGGAGAACGTGATCGAGGCCCGACGTCGCCTGCCTTTGGTTGACGTGCGTGTCCTTGATCTCGAGCAGACGTTAGGCCTTGAGGGATTTGGGCGCTTCGACCTCGTCTATTGCTACGGCCTGCTGTACCATCTGCGCAGTCCGGACGAGACACTGAGGAGATTTGCGTCCATGTGTGACGGTCAGATCCTCTTGGAGACCTGCGTAGCCCTCGGCGAACATTCCGAACTTCACCTAATCCGAGATTTTACCGGAAATAACCAAGCCATCTCCGGCATCGGATGCCGGCCTACGCGCGCGTGGGTCATGGATGCGCTGCGCCGCCATTTCGGCCACGCGTACCTGACCCGCACTCAGCCTGACCATCCGGACTTCCAGACGGATTGGGCGCTGGTGGATACGCGCCTCGCCTACCGTGCCGTATTCGTCGGCTCTAAGATGGCATTGAACTTAAGTTCGCTCACCGAGCGCGTGCCTCAGGTTCAACCTCCCCTCGGCCAGCACACAGTCTCAGCTTGAAATCTCGTGGATGATCGGCGCCTGTATCCGGTCTTTGAGATCGATATGTTCTCGTGCAACATAGTAACGATTTATCTGGTGAAACAGGGCGAATTCGTATCCCGCATCAAGAACTATGTGCTCCCATTCCTCGTGCGACGGTGTGTAGGTGAACGGAATTGTAGCCTCGATTGCCAGCAGCCACGGCCGAAAGCGCTTGAAGTCGCAACCTTCCAGCACTGACCGTTCCGCTCCTTCTACGTCCACCTTCAGAAAATGAATGTCCGGCGGCGCATGTTCTGCGCAAACGTCAGCCAGCGGTCTGCTTGGCACTAAATAGCTTTGGCACCTCATTCCTTTGGCGACGTACTCGTCGGCGTATTCGTCCACCGAAGTCGAAAGTCCTACTTGATCTTCAATTTGATGCAACAAAATGGTTCCTACACGGTTCGACCCAGCGATCTGTAGATTGATGTCGCGCGGACGCTGAACTACCAGGGCGGCGAAGCCCGATGGTCTGGGCTCCATATTGATGCCACTCCAGCCGTAATCGTAGAACAGCTTAGTCACGGACTCGAAGATGGGATCCGCCGCTCCTACGTCGATGTAGAAGCCCTTGCTGACGTGCGCGAGGGCGCCCCAGAGAACTAAGTCCTCACCATACTGAGCATAAGAGATTATATCTGGCATGGGTTTCACCTGCGTACAATTCGTTATTGAATTTTTGGTCGCTTACTTTTTGTGTCGCACAGTAAAGGCCATCGCGCGAAACGAGCCGCACTCCTCCCCCTTTGAATGGCCATACGCCGCCGCATCGGTTAGCGGATACCCTAGGATCAGCTTTAAGGCCGAGATGGCCCTGAGTTTGGCTACAATAGATGGCGCGATGCTGTTGTCGGCAACCTTGCGTCGAGATCGATGGCGCTCCATATGTGGTTCCAGGAAATCGAAACCGCGGAAGGTCGGTCGCACAATTATCATCTTATCGCATTCCCGCAGATGATGCCCGCCGGAATATTAGCGTTTTTTGGCCTCGCTGCAAGATAAGCGCGGCGGCGATGACCTAGCAGTTTGCTGAAAAACCCCTCGCCATAGCGAGAGTATGATGATTCAGTTTTCTATCACGAATCGTCGGAGGTTCGCATGCGGGGTGGATTTGAGGATCAGGGCGGGTTGTTTTCGTACA
>Ga0187876_1002139_pt1 | contig 15145 bp, 15 predicted proteins | sample June2016WEW_17_4_FD_133000 | JGI IMG/M metagenome (GOLD analysis project Ga0187876, IMG submission 133000) | Peatland microbial communities from SPRUCE experiment site at the Marcell Experimental Forest, Minnesota, USA - June2016WEW_17_40 | ecosystem: Environmental > Terrestrial > Soil >...
AACGCGCAGCAGCTTTGGTTGCGTAGACAGCGGCATCTCGCCAATCTCATCGAGGAGCAACGTGCCCCCATGAGCCTGCTCGAAACAGCCAGGCGAACGCTCCATGGCTCCCGTGAACGCGCCCTTCTCGTGGCCGAATAACTCGCTCTCCACCAGCGTCTCGGGCAAGGCGGCTGCATTGATCGCGACGAAGGGCCCATCACAGCGCGGGCTGCACTTATGGATCTCCCGCGCCACTAACTCCTTCCCAGTGCCACTCTCTCCAGAGATCAATACGGGCGCCGATGTGGGCGCCACCTGCCGGATCAGCGAGAAGATCTGCTGCATCGCCGGAGAGATCCCAACTAAGTCTCCGAGTACGCCATGAAGACTCAGGTCGCGCTTCAGCTCGTCGGTTTTCTGCAGGCTCCTTTTGTAGCGGATCGCGCGTTCCAGAAGGGTCTTGAAGGCGCGTGGTTCCACCGGCTTTTCCAGGAACCAGAATGCCTTGAGATCATGGACCGCGGACAGCGCCTTTTCCATACTGCCGAAGCCGGTGAGCGCGATCGCCGGCGTGAGGTCGCCGCGTTCCTTCAACTGCCGGAGCAGTTCGAAACCGTCCATCCGCGGCATGATCAAATCCGCGACGATGACGTCCGCGTTGAAGGTAGCGAGCCGCTCCAGCGCTTCCTGCCCGTCGGCCGCCACCTGCGTTTCAAAGTCGAACTCGGAAAGCATGGCGGCCAAGGCGGTACGCTGGCATTCCTCATCGTCAACTACGAGGACCCTGCCCGGAATCGCGGGTAGTCGTGACATTAGCTCCTATTCTACTCCGGGCGAGCTAGCCCCTTCTCGCCCTTTTCCGGCGCGCCGCGCGGCCAGGATCGCATCGCGCCGGGAGAGTGAACGCCCCGATCCCGTGTCTAGATCCACTTCTTCCGTAGCAACCAGACTTTGATCACTTGTGTAAGGCCCATATAGCTAAACAGCGTCAGCATCAGGATCGGCCAGTACATCCGCGGCAGGCTCGTGAGGCCCAGCGATGACGCAAGTGGGGAATATGGCAACCACACCCCCAGGGCCATGATGCACAACGTCGTGATCGTCAGCGGCCAACTCGCCCTGCTCTGTAGGAACGGAATCTTGTTGGTGCGAATGACGTGGATGATCAGAGTCTGTGTCATCAGAGACTCAACGAACCAGCCCGTCTGAAATACCGGCGCGCGGGACCGGTCCCAGCAATGGAAGACCCAGAGCATGACGAAGAAGGTCGTGTAGTCGAAAATTGAGCTGATGGGGCCGATGAACAGGATAAACCGCTTGATCTCATCGATGTTCCAAGGCCGAGGCCGCGCCACTTGCTCTTCGTCTACTGCATCGATCGGGATCGGTACTTGCGAGAAATCGTAGAGGAGGTTGTTGGTCAACACCTGGATCGGGGCCATCGGAATGAAAGGGAGAAAGGCGCTGGCTCCCAGCACACTGAACATGTTGCCGAAGTTGGAACTCGCCCCCATGCGAATATACTTGAGGATGTTAGCGAAGACCTTCCGGCCCTCGATCACTCCCCCTCCCAGCACCATGAGGTCCTTCTCAAGCAGAATAAGATCCGCGGACTCCTTGGCGATGTCGGTAGCCGTGTCGACCGAGATGCCGATGTCCGCAGCTCGCAAGGCGGGAGCATCGTTGATTCCGTCGCCCATGAATCCGACGACGTGTCCCTTGCCCCTGAGGGCGCGAATGACCCGCTGCTTGTGGGCGGGAGAGAGGCGGGCGAAGAGCGCGGTCTTCTCTGCCGCATCGGCCAATTCAACATCGGACATTTTTTCGATGTCCGCGCCCAGGAGCATTGGATCGGCCGAGAGGCCCACGTCCTTGCAGACCTTGCGGCTAATGAGGTCGTTATCGCCGGTCAGAATCTTAACTCCGACGCCATGCTTATGAAGGGCCTCGATGGCAGGCCCCGCGGTGTTCTTGGGCGGGTCCAGAAAGGCGACGTACCCTTTGAGCACGAGGTCGCGTTCATCGTCCTTCGAGCATGCCCGCTTGCCCGGTAGTTCCTTTCTCGCCACCGCCAGGACCCGGAAGCCGTCGTTGCTGAGGCTCGCGTACTCTTCCTTCAGCCCGACCATCAGCTTGGGGTCCATCGGCGACAGTTTTCCGTCGAGCTCGAACTGAGAGCACTGGTGGAAGATTTCTTCCGGCGCCCCCTTGGTTAGAAGGACGGCTTTGCCTTCGGGATCTTCCACGAGTACGGACATCATGCGCCGCGTGAAGTCGAAAGGGATCTCGTCGAGCTTCTTACACTTCTCGACCACCGCTTTCCCATGGAAGTCGGAGCTGTCCAGGATGGCCACGTCGAGCAGGTTCTTGAGGCCCGTTTGAAAGTAGCTAATCAGGTAGCCATCCAGGAGCACTTCCTCGGTTTCGCGTCCGGCAACGTTGCAATGCCGCTGGAGGACCACGCGATCCTCGGTGAGCGTGCCTGTTTTGTCGGTGCACAGGACATCCATGCCCCCGAAGTTCTGAATGGCGTTGAGGCGCTTGACGATCACCTTCTTGCGGCTCATCGCGAGCGCACCCTTGGCGAGGCAGACGGAGACGATCATGGGCAGCATTTCGGGGGTGAGGCCCACCGCCACGGCCATCGCGAAGAAAAAGGCGCTTTTCCAATCATGCTTGGTGAATCCGTTGATGAAGAAGACCAGGGGCACCATAACCGCCATGAGCCGAATCATGAGCCATGTAAAGCGGCTAAGACCCTGATCGAAGCTTGTCGGCGCCTGGGCCTCCGTGATCGAGCCGGCCATGCTGCCGAGATAGGTCTGGATACCCGTAGTAACGACGACCGCGGTCGCGGTGCCGCTTTGGACGCTTGTGCCCATGAAGCAAATGTTCTTGAGCTCAGTCGGCGAGCTGGATACCTCAGTCTTAGTTTCAGGGTCGTGAAACTTCTCGACAGGCAGCGACTCCCCGGTGAGACTACCCTGGCTAACGAAGAGATCCTTGCAAGAGAGCACCCGTACGTCGCCGGGTATCATGTCGCCCGCGGACAGCTTGATGACATCCCCTGGCACCAGGTCACGAAGCGGCATCTCCCTCGCGGCGCCATCTCGAATGACGGTAGCCGTCACATGGATCATGGCCTTGAGCTTGGCCGCAGCGGCGTCTGCTCTGGCCTCCTGGATGAAGCGGAGCGCGACACTAAGTACCACCATGCCCGCCATCACGGTTCCGGCGCGCGCGTCGCCCGTAGCGAACGAAACCGCCGATAAAGTAGCCAGCAGGACCACCAGCGGGTTGCGGATAATCTTTAGCAGGCGCAGGAACCAGCCTTGCCGGCGCTCCTGCGCCACTTCATTGGGGCCGATCGTGCGTGCGCGCTCCTCGGCCTCCGTTTGCGTCAGGCCCGCCGCAGTCGTCCGCAGAGATTGGAGCAGCTCTTCGCCGTCCTTCCCGGCTGCTTCGATTACAGCCGGCGAAACGCGGATGGTCTGGTGCTTCGCCTTTGGGGGAATCGACGGCTCGTCCGGGGGCGCCGGCGGCCCGGCGGGGCTGGAGCCTGCTGTTCCGGCAGCGTTGGCTAAGGCCACTGGTGTCCTATCCGCATCGGATGTCTTCGCTGTGGCCGGCGTAGTAATCCGGCGCCCAATCCGCTGCCGAATGGCTTATCTGGTTCGGCGTTGCGGTCCGCTGTCAGGGAGGCGTCGGTTTGGGTATCAAGCTTCTCGACGATTTGTTGCTGGGCTGTTACCAAGCCCGTTCAAGAAGCCGTTCCGGCAGCCTCATGGCCTTCTCTCTCGAAACATTCGCTTCAATTCACACGCACAGTATTGCAGCATCATTCCATCTTGCCTCTGCACGGCATACGCGAATTCCTGAAGCAAGTTCGCGTATTCGTGCTCTTGCCGTTCTTCGGAATTCAGCTTGTGCGTCCAACTTGCAGCCGGGAAAATAGCCTTCGGTGACGCCATAGAGGCAGTCTCCTCATCTGCACACGGCAAGTCTGCCGCATTACGAACCAGTATCCGGTCCCCTGACGGTTCTGAGTTCGGTCCTGGACCAGATACTACCATTTTTTCACTCGGCGCTATCGTATACGAAATGACCCTCTGGCTCTAGTCCATTCCGTTCGTCGGTGTCCGGGTAGTGCTCTCAACGGTAGCAAAGCCAATGTCGTGGCGTCTGTTCAAAATTGCTCACTCCATTTGGAGACGCGGGAATTTCTTGGGCGACGGACATTTGGCGCGACGGCCGCTACGTGTGGCAAGCTATTGCGCTGTTTCAGGAGACGGTTGAGGCATCGCTCTTCGACAGCCGGCTGGCGACTGCCGCGCATTCGCATTCCGCGTTCACTTCGCCTCCGACCAGGATTGCGGCGCCTGTCAAGTACAACCACAGCAACAATGCGACCACCGCGCCCAGCGATCCGTAGACTTTGCTGTAAGAAGGAACCAGGAAGAGGTACAGGCGCAACCCGAACGACGCAGACAGCCAGAGGCCGACGGCGACGACCGATCCGGGCACGACTCTTGTCCAATGCAGCGCGTACAGACTCGAGGCGAAGCGATAAGTGAGAACGCAAAATGCAAACGCAAGGACCAGCAGAAGCGGCCATTGCAGCACCCGCCAAGCCAGATGGAACGCCGCGCCGAGGCCAAAGCTCGCGGCCAGAATCCGACCAATCATTCCGCCGTACAGCAGAACGCCAAGAGCGCAGGCTCCCAGCAAGGCGAGGGCGATTGTCAGAAACAGGGTGCCGAGGGTCGTCCGCCACCAAGGCCGGGTCTCCCTAACGCGATAAGCCAAACGAAGGCCCTCCTGAATGACGCCGGTCCCGAAGGACGCAATCCAGATCCCAGTCAGGAAGCCGAGCGCAACCTTGCCGCCCCCGCTCGAAGCGCTGATTTCATCCACTGTCTTGCGCAAGAGACTGTAAGTCTCCGGTGGAGCAAGGGCGCCGAAGTAGTCCAGCAGCCGCGTTCGCAGGGCCGTGCTGGACTCGACGAAGGTGCCCAGCAGAGCGGTAAGGAACAAGAGAAAAGGAAACAGAGAGAGCAGGAAGAAGTACGCCAATTGGGCCGCTCTTCCGAGTACATCGTGTTCCCAGACACGCTTCCACACTTTGGGAGCCAAATCCGGCAACTGCATGGCACGTCTCCCGCTTCGCCGTTTCACTGGCCACGACTCTGCCTGACGTTGTCCGCTGCACCTTGGATAAGTCTGGCCTCGGCGGTTGCCGATTCAGCGCCGGTATTGGCGATGCGCGCCGCCGCCCAACCCGCCCAGGTCAATGACCACTGCGATCAGCAGCCACAAAAGATTGATTCCCGCCGTCGGCATGCCGCTGTTCAGTTCCCATGCGTACACGATCGTGGTGAGCGGCAGGAAAAGGAAGCCGAGTACCGGCAGCACCAGACCACCGTGGAATGCGCGCTGCAGGTAGGTCGAGTAGATCCACATCAACACGAGCGCGACGCGCGGAAACGTCACGATGATGAGCAGGAAGAAGCAAGGCATACTCAGTCTCCGGCCGGGCAGTACGAGCCCGGGCAGTGCGCTGATACGGGATTTGTGGCACGCGATCTTCCGCCGGCCGCCACTTTCTCGTGTACTGGAACCGCCGCGGGGACAAAGAAGAACCGATGGACGGAAAACGCGGCGGTTGCAGCCAACAACTGATGTGTTTTCACAGATATCCTCTCTTATTGAGACTACTTTTCATGCCTCTTATCGGCTCGATGATCTGTTTCGCCGTCAAATCCTTAGCACGCGCCGTTCCATCAGGCCGAATTCACCCGCAACCTGCGGCAGAGATCGCAGACCCGACTCTGCCGGTCGCCTGTCGGCAAATCTCGCATTTTCAGGTGCAGCCTTTGCATCGCACCTTCGTTGACTTTCTGCTAACCCCCGGCTGGCAATACGGGTTCGACGGCCCCCAATATTCAGAAGGCGAGTTCCCGATCCTGGATGAAAGACCATCCGGCAACCCGGCGAGTGCCTAAGGCCGAATGGAGCCCACATCCGCCCTTGCCGCAGCGTGCAGAATCCGCCACAACGCCTGCAGGCTTTGCTCTCACCGGCGCAGTCGACGAGCCGGTAATCCGGGGCCATTCCCGCCTGACTGCTCACATCTTGGCCGGCCTGTAACCTTTCTCACCAGGAGAGACTCTATGAGCCTGGCTCATCTGTATACGATGATCGACACAGGACATGACGGGGGCTTGCTGTGTGACGATAGGGACTCTGATGCCCTCCGGACGCTTCGCACTGCGATGCGCGTACCAGTCGCCTGAGCTATTCGGCAGCAGGATCCGACAGGCCATCTCGCGTGGACCTTGAGTTGCACTACTTCAAATCGAGTTGTAATTGAGGCAACCCTTAATGAAGATAGTTGAAGTTCTAACCATAGCAAGTCTGTTGTTGCTTCCCGGAGCCATTGCTCCTGCCTACGCAGGGGGACAACACGAGCAGGGAAAGCAACCGGAACAGAAGCAGCAACAAGCTAAGCCGGCGCAACAACAGCGTGCGCAGGCTAAGCCGGCGCCGCAGCAACAGCGCGCGCAGCAACAGGCTAGACCGGCGCAGCGGCAACAGCGTGCGCAACAGTCAGCTAAGCCGGCGCCGCAGCAACAGCGCGCGCAGCAACAGGCTAGACCGGCGCAGCAGCAACACGCGCGGCAGGCAGCGGCAGGCCATGGGCGGATTCCAGACGACCGCTTTCGTGCCAGTTTCGGCCGCGGCCACACGTTTCACGTGAACCGCTCCGATTTCGCCGGCGGATCCCGACGTTTTCAATATGGCGGCTTTTGGTTCGCCATGGTTAACCCTTGGCCAGTGACATGGCTTTACACTGACAACGTTTATGTTGACTACATAAACGGCGGGTACTTCCTTTGCGATCCAGTCCACCCCGGTGTGTATCTTTCAATCACCGTCGGCTGAAAGGCTTCCGCGCTCCGCAGAAACGACGCAGTTGAGCTAGCTTGGAGCGTGGGTGCGTACCAGCCGCATCGCGTGAGGCCGCTGGTCTCAGCCTGACCTTTCCAAGAGTCGAGTGTCGATTTTCCGAGACGAGCCCGATTGCTTGCGGCCGTCACTTGCGAAAAGTATGCCACCGAACCTATATTCCACTCGAGCCATCAGGCAAGGACGGCTGGTCAGCCGCCCTTGCCTCGCACGACAAACGAGGAATTACATGTTACTCGAACGATTCGGAGCCGCAGCTATCGCCGTCTTCGGCCTGACGGGCGCCATAGCGCAGAGCAGAGTCGCAGTAACGAGGACGTTCCTGGTCGGATTGGGCAGCACCGAAACGGCCCAGATCGCCGTCGTGAACTTAGCCAGCACGTCATCCAGCGGGCCCGCCGCGTCCTGCACGGGGAGCATTGCATTTTTCAACGCTGCCGGTACTGCAATCTGAACCGCCGCGGCGTTCACCCTGGCGACAGGCCAAGTCGCGTCGGCCAGTCTTCCATTCGCAAAGGCCGGCGGTTCCGGCGTCCGCACGTTGATCCGCGGTGTGGTGACGTGCACTCGAACGGCAGGATCGGGGGTGTCATGCACGCCAGCGGCGACTCTGAACACCTTCGACAGTTCTAATGGTGTGAACCAATCACCGGTACGCGGGCGAGGAAGCCATCTCCGTCGAGAATTAGCACCTTCCGGCAAGCCGCTCTGGCTGCTGGCACAGGGCGGGGATCGAGTTGTGTGAAGGCGGGTCGCCCACGCCCAATCTTAAACACCGCTCAGGGAATACAAAGACTTGTGTGCGGTTTCGGGCAGCCAATATGGCGGCCGGCCGTAGTGGGAGTAAAGGCGGTTTTCATATTCTCGCGTAATCGCCGCGGACTCGACGTACTCCGGGGCGCCTTGAATGGCCTCCCTGGTGAGGGCGACGTAAACCTTGGAGTCCGTCCAGTTCACGCGCTCGACCCACCCGGGTGAAACCAGCACCTTCTTGCCCGGCCACCAGTTCCTCGTTGCCACCTCGACGTAGCGGATCGCCCAGGCTTCATCATCCACGACAAATCCGTCCACATGGCCGATTTCACCGTCAACTGCCTCGATGCTATAACCAGTGACAGCCACGCTGCTGCGCAGATGCGAATCCGGCGACTCTCTCTCGATCCTCTTCGCCATCGCTTCCGTTGCGGCACGTGGTGCCGGAGCCAAGCCCCCGGGGTAGGCTGCTGGGCCCCACAGGTATGGACCGCCCCAATAATAGGGATACCCGTAATACCCGAGGTAGGCGGCCTCGTGCTGCCGGGAGACGGGCTTGTGCGTGTCGATGCCGGGACTATGCTCAACCTGTTTTTTCGTCAGCGCCACATCCAACCGCCCGGCCACCAAGTCGGCATGGATTACGGAGAAGGGCGAAATGAGTACCTCCTTGCCGCCAAGCCAGCCGCCGGTGTTAACCATGAGGTAGCGGATGGCCCAGGTGTCATCGTCGAAATAGAACTGATCCACAGTGCCCAGCTCGCCATCCGCAGCTCGGATCACTAAACCTTTCAACTTAGTTGCGTTCGTTAGCATTATCTTCGCCCTCCCAGCAGTTGTTGACTGCATTTTCGCTGCCAGCGGTCCACGCACCAGGGTCGCCGATTCACAGACGAGCCCCCGAATGCCCACGATCAGGCCGCGTGAGCATTGCTGCGTTCAGCCGGCGTGCCGACGCACGGACAAAATCGCAGCACAGCTATGAGTGCACGCGCAGCGCCACTCGACTTAATGAGAAAGACTCCGTCGTGCCGCAGGCTAACAGATGCAGAATCTGCCATGGCGAGTGCAAAACTCCGCACCGGGAAGCGGTCGCTAAAGCTGCATCCAAGAATCCCAGCCGCCGTTGGCACGGGAAGAGGCCGGCGGGTTGCGGGCTCTGGCCTGGATTTGGTATCGGATTTCGCACCAATGTAGGAGCTGTGCGCGATCCGGGGCCATCTTAGCGCAAGAGCGCCGATCCGCGGGAGATTGGTCCGCCCCGTGCACATCAAACATGATGATTCAGAAATGAACACACGTCGAAAGGATCGGAATCCATGAAGCGCGCCAAGTCATCATTCTCCCCCACGCGGGCCGTTTTCTGTGCCGCACTGCTGCTTGCACCGGGGGCCGCACTGCTCAGCGCCCAACAGCCTCCACAACTCCCGCCTCCCGGTGAGGCACTGGCGCCCAATCAACTCGACGATTTGGTAGCGCCGATCGCACTCTACCCGGATCCGTTGGTGAGCCAGATCCTGGTGGCGTCGACCTATCCGCTCGAACTCGTCCAGGCTTCGCAGTGGCTCCAACGAAACCCGGGCTTAACGGGCGCTGCCCTGACCCAGGCGGCACAACAGCAAAACTGGGATCCGAGCATACAGGCCTTAGTGGTCTTTCCGGACCTCGTGAAGCGGCTAAACCAAGACATAACCTGGACGACAAATCTCGGCAATGCTTTTCTAAGTCAGCAAGGCGACGTGATGGACGCCGTACAGCGAATGCGGCTTAAGGCGCAGCAGGCTGGGAAATTGTCCTCGACCAGCCAGCAAACCGTGAGCACCACGAACGACTCCGGGCAACCCGTCGTCGTGATCCAACCCGCCAATTCGCAAATGATGTACCTGCCATACTACGATCCCGCTTTAATCTGGGGACCTTCTCTGTACTATCCATACGCAAGTTGGTATTACCCCAATGGCTACTTCGGCTTTGGCGTCGGCATACCGATGGGATTGTACTTTGGCGGCGGATGGGGTGGATGGGGCGGATGGGGTTGGGGGTTCGGCTGGGGCGGCCACAGCATCTTTGTCAATAACAGCTTCATTCACCGGTACAATTTCAACTCCAGAGGCAGTGCCAGCCTAAGTGGGAGAAGCGCATGGGCCCACGATGCATCGCATCGCGACGGCGTGCCGTATTCAAACGCTGCCCTGGCCAACCGTTATCGAGGCAACGTCCGCCAGAATCTGCAAACTCGCGGATCGGCCGGACAGACGCAAGCCCGAGGCGCCGCCCAATCCGGAGGCGAGCGAATGGGCAACCGGCAGATTGCGCCAAGTGCACGCGTCCAGAATCGTAGCGCTTTCGGTGGTGTTCGGGAGGGCAAGGCGGCGCGGACGTATAGCGACCATGGGTATTCGCGTCTCGGAGCAGCCCGGAGCGGCGGCGGAGGTGCTTCGCGCGGCGGAGGCGGTGGCATGCGCGGAGGTGGCGGTGGCATGCGTGGCGGCGGTGGTGGCGGACATCGATAGGAGCGAATCATGCGGAAAACCAATTTGATCGACTCGAAGAGTAACTCACGGCCGCTCACACGGCTCGTGGCCGTCGGCCTGGTGGTTGGGACAGCTCTACTGCAAGCCGCACCAAAGGACGCCCAGCGGACATTTACGACGCCGCAGGAGGCCATTCAGGCGACCATCGATGCAGCAGAGCGCAACGACACGGCGGCCCTCCTCCAGATTTTCGGACCTGAGGGTAAGGACATTGTCGAATCCGGCGATCCAGCGGAAGACAAGGATCTTCGGACCGAGTTTGCGAGGTCCGCTCATGAAAAGCTTCAGATTGATGCGGACCCCTTGACGCCTGACAGGGTGGAATTTACGGTGGGGGCTCAGGAGTGGCCGTTTCCGGTTCCGGTCGTTCTCAGGAACGGCAGATGGCAACTCGATTCGGCCAGCGGGCGTCTCGAGGTTCTCGCACGCCGGATTGGCAGAAACGAATTGAATGCCATAGAGGTTTGCCGCGGCTACGCAGAAGCGCAAATGGAATACGCTGCAGCGGAGCACGACGGAGACCGCGTGCTGAAATATGCGCAGAATATCGCAGCCACACCTGGCGCGCAGGACGGGCTGTATCTGGGCGGTGTTTCCGATAGTCTCGTTTCGCAGCCTTTCGCTGAGGCCGCAATCGCGAGTCCGTCCACAATGGGTAAGAAGTCAGAGCCGTACCACGGATATTACTACCGCGTGCTCAAATCTCAGGGGCCGGACGCTGCCGGAGGCGCCTTCGACTACGTGGTGAACGGTAAGATGATTGGCGGCTTCGCTCTGGTCGCCTGGCCCGCAGAATATGGCGTGTCCGGAGTGGGAACTTTTATCATCAATCACGATGGAGTGGTTTACGAAAAAGATCTAGGAGCCGGAACGGCCGTGCAAGCCCGACAGATGACGCGTTTCAATCCCGACAAATCCTGGCAGCCGCTGGTCCTCGAGTAGCAACACGCGCGACCGATTGGCGACAGAAACACCTCGGGTAACCCGGACGGTTTCGGCATCCGCAAGCCATCCATACATGTCGCTGGAAATCACAATCGGAGAACGCGAAGGAATCGGGTCAGGACCGCATACGCCCTGATCGATGCGCGGCTCGCGGCGCACCGCGCTGCCGGTTCCAGCATGCGATGATTGGCAGCCTTGCGAGTAAGTTGGCGCGTCATGCCGCAACGGCGGCTGTTTCGGAGTGCGGCGTCATCCGGGACCTTGCGTCACCCTACGAAGAAATTCTCGCTGCCGAACCAAAGTCTTCTTAGACGAGAAAGTGTGTCGTCGGCTTCCAAATCCGCGAGTGTGGCATTGATCCTTTCACGCAATTGCGTGTTCCCACGCCGTATCATAAGCGCGTACTCTCCCTCAGTCCCGTCAAAGCTGCACGCGTATTTGAGGCCGGGGATCGCGCGCGAAAAGTGCAGCGCAATAGGGGAATCGTCAATGACGCCGTCCAGCTTGCCATCGGCGAGCGCGCAGTATAGTTCTTCGTTCGATTCCGACAGCATTGCCGGCTCCTTTCCGCCCCTACTACGCAGGAACGCTTCCGCGGTTGTTCCGCGCCGCACTCCTACTCGGGCCGCGCTTAGGTCCAGTTCTCCGCCACTGGCCTGCCGCGTAACAAGTCCAAGGGCGAGCTTCAGGTGAGGTCTGCAGAAATGCACCTGTTGCGCTCTTTCAGCGGTGACCGTGGCTGCGCTCGATACCAGATCGAGTGAGCCGCTGGAAAGCTCTGCGACAATCACACTCCAGAAGGCGCGCCTGTATTGAATGATTACGTCTAGCCTTCGAGCCACTTCTTGCAGCAGGTCAACCTCATAGCCGCGGAAATTACTCGAATCGGGTGTACCGATCTGCATCGGCACGGGCGGTGCATCATCAATGCCGACGCGCCAAATATTATTTCCGTGTGCGCTCATGTCGAGATTTTACGCTTCCCTGTTGCCACCGCCAACTCTATCCGAACCGTCGGCCGTGGGAATCAGAAGATGTAGCTCACACCTAACATGGGCGTGAACTGCTGAAAGACTCCGCGGGCGGTGCTGTTGGGCGCCGGCACGATCTGCCGCTTGGGGAAGGTCGTCAAGTAATCACGAAAATCGAGCCGGAGTTGGACGTGGTCGGCCAGACGGTATTTCACGCCGCCGCCCAAGTCGAATACGGGTTTCCATTCATCGCGCTCCACCAGGGTTGCCACGGCGGCTAGCGGCTGCTGCTGGGGCGAAGGTCCGTTGGCGATGTAGCCTTTGATTCCCGCTCCGGCAGCGAAGAAGGGGCGCAGACGGCGCTCCCGCCTCCGAGTGTACAGCAACAGGTCGTACGTCACGGTATGAGAATGCGCGTCCATCTCCTCGCGCACACCAGAGGCGGTGAGCACCGCGTGCCCGTCCTGGTACGTCCAGCGCAGTTCGCCGGAAAGGAAGTCGTAGGGCTCTTGGCCGATGACCGCGCCGGCGGTGAATCGATTCAGAATTTCGGCCGTGGCTGTCTGGAAGTTGGGCCCAAATACGGTTCCGCTGCGGTAGGCGCCGTAGCCCACGCTGCCACCCACTTCCCAATCCTGCGCCATGCCGGCGGATGCCAGCACGACCGCGATCGCCACGCACCTCACCCGCATATTCTAAGTACATACCTAGGTGCGGGCCTTCCGCAACCCAGGATCCAATATCGGTAACTTGCTTGCGGGGGTGCGCTCCATCGCTGGATCGCCGGCAGTGTCTACGAGCGCCCTTGGGTCAGGTGAAGGGTACCTCCGGATGACGAAGACATCAAGCGAAGCTGAGAAGCGCGATTAACGGACAGCCTATCCCATTTGCGGACAGTTGGCCTTGTCTCGTCCCTCAGTTTTTCAGCGACTTGCCGGTGGCGACCCAGTTGCATAACCGGCCACAAGCCTATGCAACTCTGGCAGGACATCCGCTATGGCGTGCGCACGCTGCGCAAATCGCCTGGGTTTTCGCTCACCGCCATCGCCACCCTGGCTTTGGGGATCGGCGCCACCACGGCCAATTTCAGCGTCATCGATGCCATGCTATGGAAGCCCCTGCCGCTGCCGAATTTGAGCCGGCTGGCGATGGTGTTGCAACGGGTTCCCGGCGATCCGAACGACTGGCGGCCGATGGCCCCGGCGGACCTCGTCGACATCCGGCAGCAGCAGGCGGTGTTCGAGGGCGTCGCCGCGTGGGATGACGAGTTGTGCAACCTGGCCGGCAACGGCGCCGCGCCGGAGCGCATCAGCCGCTACCTGGTGACGCCCAATTTCTTCACCCTCGTGGGTGCCCAGCCGGCTCTGGGCCGCACCTTCGCGCCCGATGAAGACCAACCCGGGCATGAGCACGTGGTGGTTCTGAGCGACGCTCTATGGAGACGCCGCTTTGCCGCCGATCCGGCCATCGTCGGCCGCGACATCCGCATCGACGACGAAGACTACCGGGTGATCGGCGTCATGCCGCACAAGTTCGTGTTCCCCATGACCTCCGAGTTGTGGACACCGCTGGCGCTAACGCCCACCGAGCGTAACGCGCGCGCCAGTCTGTACCTCTCCGTGATGGGCCTGCTGAAACCGGGCCGCACCGTGAGCCAGGCCGAAGCGGAAATGGAAACAATCGCCTCGCGGCTGGCGCTGGAATATCCCGACACCAATAAGGGGCGCCGCTTCTTTTCGATGGGCGCTCACGACTATTTGATCGGCACTTACACCCATCAATACTCGCTGATGATGTTTGTCTCCGTGCTGTTCGTGCTGCTGATCGCTTGCGCCAATGTCGCTAACCTGCAGTTTGCGCGCGCCCTCGGCCGCTCGCGAGAGGTAGCGGTGCGCGCCGCGCTGGGGGCAGGGCGCGGGCGCCTGATCGCCCAATACCTCACCGAGAGCCTCACGCTTTCGCTGGTGGGCGCTGGCCTCGGTTTGGTGATCGCCAGTTGGGACATCCAGGCCATCCTGGCCGGAATGCCCGCGGAAGTCGCGAAATACATCCCCGGCTGGTACGACATTCGCATGGATCAACGCACCCTGCTGTTCACACTGCTCGCCGCCGTGGCCAGCGGCCTTCTCGCCGGTCTGGTGCCCGCCTGGCGAGGCACGCGGTCCAACCTCCAGGAAGCTTTGAAGGAAGGCGGCCGCAGCGCGTCGGCCGGCCGCGGACGCATCTGCCTGCGCGGCTTCCTGGTTGCCGCGGAGATCGCGCTCTCCGTGGTCCTGTTGGTGGGCACCAGCCTGATGATCCGCGGCACCGGCGCTCTGCTCAACAACAGCCAATCGCAGCAGCGGTTCCCTTACGCCTCCCTGTAGAAATACGCCCCCAGCGAAGTCGCTATCAGCACTTCCACCAAGCCGACCGCCGTGACAAGCAACAGCAAGCCGAGCGGAAATACGTGCAGGAAAGCCATCATCGCGTCTTTCATCGCATAGGCCAGGAGCCAAACAGCCGCGCCCGCCGCTATCGCCGTCCTCAGACCGGCTCCAAAGCGCGGGCGAATCGCAGCATACAGCCAGACTGCGATGATACCGGCGGCGAATCCCCATAGGTTGAACGCCACCATCTGCTTGGTCGACATTGTGGCAGACCGCCCGATCGCCTTGGCCGCTGCACTCCACTGCGGCTGGAGAATCACGCCGTTCATAACACCCTCGACCACGTTGATGATCACCCCGGCAATGATTCCACCGAGAATCACCCTGCCCAGGTTGATTTTTCCCATCTCGCTCCTTCCGGTGTCGCCGGCCTCTATGACACCGCCGACGTCTGGCTGATTCTACGCCCGCCCATCGCACCGCGCAAGGGCCAATCGCACGACTGTCGTAAGTATGTGAGTTGTCCGGTCCAATTCACACGTGATCTGTCCGCTTTGGTCGGGGCGGGTGATGCTGGGTAGTGGACGAAACCCAGCAGTACTCAGCCGCCGAGATGGAACGGATG
>Ga0187876_1002145_pt1 | contig 15108 bp, 17 predicted proteins | sample June2016WEW_17_4_FD_133000 | JGI IMG/M metagenome (GOLD analysis project Ga0187876, IMG submission 133000) | Peatland microbial communities from SPRUCE experiment site at the Marcell Experimental Forest, Minnesota, USA - June2016WEW_17_40 | ecosystem: Environmental > Terrestrial > Soil >...
GGACCCCTGAATCTTGACCGCAATGGAGTCGCGACCTCACCCGGATTAACCACGGCTCGCGGCAAACGATCTTTCCACCATCTCAGGAACACCTTACCATCGCTCAATCGCGATTCTTGGGTCAAAGGCGGCGCTTGATAAACTGTGACCTATAGATTACAATAGGAAAGCCGAAGAGGTGAATGTCTAACGGGCGCAGGGAAATACGCATTTATGAGACGAAGGATGGCAGTATCCCCTTCGGCGAATGGATGGATGAACTTGAGGGATCAAAGATATATGCCATCATCTTGAATAGACTCGACCGCGTTGAGAATGGAAACCTTGGGGATTGCCACCCGGTGGGAGAAGGAGTCTCTGAGCTTCGAATCGATTTCGGTCCAGGATATAGGATTTATTTCGGGCAAGATGCCAACCTTATCGTTTTGCTGGGTGGAGGCACGAAGAGGACTTAAGCCGACGACATAAAAAGGGCGAAGAGGCGCTGGAAGGAATACCATGCCTAAGAGAACACGCGATTATCATCCCTGGTTGCTGGGGAAACTTGCCAATCCACAGACGGCAGCGGATTATCTTAACGAGGCGATGAACGACTCCCCGGAAATGTTTCTTAAGGCTTTAAGAAACATTGCTCAGGCCCGCCAAATGGCAACTGTTGCGAGGCAGGCAGGGGTCCAAAGGGAGAGCCTCTATCGGACCCTCTCCAAGCGCGGCAACCCTCGTCTTGATACCCTGAATGCCGTACTCCGAGTGCTCGGTCTACGAATGGCGATTCAGGCGGAAGGTTCAAGGGCAGCACGACATCCGGCTCGCGGAAATTCCAAAGGAAATCCCAACAAAATCAGGAAATTATATGCCCAAACTATCGGTGAGAAAGCGTAAGGAGCTTGCAGCCCTCGTCAAACCCGAGCGCGGTAAGTTGGCTGGGGGATCCTGCGCGCCGGCTGCCGCACGCCGCTCGATAGCGAAACCAATTTGGGTGATATCGCTGCGGGTAGCCTCACGGGCACGAAGTATTCAGCCGGATAGAGATAATCTTCCCCCGACTCGTCGATGACTCGAGCATACCCGTCGCGCGCGGCCGAGCGGTCGCTCAGCACTTGGTAGACCTTCCGCGGTTCCAAATCATCCGCACCGTCGTTGCGGATACAAAGCACAAATTTCGATCGTGATTTCTCATCCATCGTGGTCAGTCCAAGAGACGTTTAATCTTCCAGCCGTCGCGGCCAACGCCGTGGGCCTCATACCAGTGAATCTCGGCCTGCCGAGTTAAGCCACCGGACAGCCGGACCGTTGCAACCCCTGTATCAATCCCTTGCAGGGTTCCAGGATGCTAACTGCCAAGGATCTTACGCAGGGACAAAATGACGGAGAACGACATATTGTCCCTGAGTCCCCACCGGGTATTAGCGCCCATTATCGGAAATTGGCGGTTTATCCACAATTGGCGATCCCGGCCATTGCGAACCCCTTGGTGAATTGTTAGCATAGCGCTCCCGCCGTTGGCCGGGCTTTGCCCGGATTGTGGGCGGTAAACTCGGCAAAGAGGATTTTACGATGAGGTTGCTTAAGGTCTTCTCCGTTGCTTTGTTTTTCCTCACCCTTTCCTTGGGCCTCGCCACGCCCGTGAACGATGACACCGTCCACGGCATCAACCCGGCCTACATGGATACGAAGGTCTCCGCCTGTGTGAACTTCAATCAGTACGCCAACGGCGGGTGGATGGCCTCACATCCGATTCCCCCGGAATATCCGAGCTATGGAACGTTCCGTGAGCTGCGGGATCGAAGCGAGGAAGCCCTCCGGCAGATCTTGGAGACCCACGCACACGAGGTCGATTCTCTCCTTGGAAGCGACTCGCAAAAGATTGGCGACTTCTACGCGAGTTGCATGAACACAACGCAAGTCGAAAGTGAAGGCGCCAAGCCCCTTCAGCCGGAGTTTGACCGCATCAGTCAAATCCACGACTTGCCCAGCCTCCGTGCGGAGGTTTCTCGCCTACAGGGATATGGAGTCAACGCCCTGTTCCGCTTTTCCGCGCAGCAGGACCGCAAAGACAGCACACAGATGATTGCCAGCGCTTTCCAAGGCGGAATGGGTTTGCCCGAGCGCGACTACTACTTTAAGGATGACCCAAAATCGCAGCAGATTCGTGATGCGTACGTGAAACACACTGCCAGCATGTTGGCGCTGTTAGGCGACGATGCCGCCAAAGCTGCGGCCGAATCGCAGACGGTCATGGCCCTTGAAACCAAGCTCGCGCAGTCCTCGATGAATCGCATTGAAATGCGCGATCCCGACGCCACCTATCACAAGATGGCGCTGGCCGAACTTGAAACCATGACGCCCAACCTCTCCTGGGAGGGATACCTGAGCAACCTGGGTTACGCGCAAATCAATCAGGTCAACGTGGGCCAACCGAAGTTTTTTGCGGCCCTGAATGACCTGCTGGCCTCCGCGCCGCTCGACGATTGGAAGACTTATCTACGCTGGCATCTGATTTCTGCCGCTGCTCCGGCGCTTTCCGAAAACTTTGTCCAGGAGGACTTCAACTTTCACGGGCGCGTCTTGCAGGGAACCAAGGAAATCCTGCCACGCTGGAAGCGCTGTGTGGATTCGACTGATCGCCATCTGGGCTTTGCCCTAGGCAAGGAGTATGTCCAGAAGCAGTTTCCGCCCGAGGCCAAAGCCCGCGCTGACAAGATGGTGCACTATCTCATCGAAGCCCTGCGCGAGGATATTCAGACCCTTCCCTGGATGGGCCCGGAAACCAAGAAAGCCGCTCTTGCCAAGTTGGACGCCTTCACTCCCAAAATCGGCTACCCGGACAAGTGGCGCGATTATTCCTCCTTCAACGTGGATCGTGGGCCGTACGTGGAAAATGTTCTCCGCGGCGACCTGTTTGAGTTCCATCGTTCCCTGAATAAGATCGGGAAGCCAGTGGATCGCGCGGAATGGGGAATGACTCCACCCACCGTCAATGCCTATTACAATTCCTCGATGAATGAAATTGTGTTTCCGGCCGGAATCCTTCAGCCGCCGTTCTTTGACCCGAACGCCGACGACGCCGTGAACTATGGAGGCATCGGCGCGGTGATCGGCCATGAAATGACCCACGGCTTCGACGACCAGGGCCGCAAGTTCGACGCGCACGGCAACCGGAGCGACTGGTGGACCGCCGATGACCTCAAGAATTTCCAGGAACGCGCCACTTGCGTGGAAAAGCAGTTTGATGCCTACGTGGCCATCGACGACATCCACGAAAAGGGCAAGCTGGTGCTGGGCGAAAGTATCGCGGACCTGGGCGGGTTGACGATTGCCTATAAGGCCTACCAGAAAAGCTTGGAAGGGAAATCCCGGCCGCCCGAAATCGGCGGACTCACTCCCGAACAGCGCTTTTTCCTCTCCTTCGCGCAAATCTGGGCCGGCAACGACCGGCCGGAATTCATCCGGCTTATGGTGAATACCAACCCGCACCCCCTAAATAACTTCCGCGCCATCGCCGCGCCCTCCAATATGCCGGCCTTTCAACAGGCCTTTGGATGCAAGGCGGGAGATCCCATGGTGCGCGAGGAACGCTGCGCGATCTGGTAGAGAGAGCAGTCCGCAGATGATTCCATCGGAACTTCCCATTTTACTGGGCATCGATGTCGGAACCAGCGGGGTTCGCTCCCTGGCCACGACGGCAGGAGGGGAAGTTGTCGCGGAAGCTCACGCGTCGCTTTCCGACCTGCCTGCCACAGGATCTGCCCACGAGCAGGACCCGAGCGCGTGGTGGTCCGCACTCTGCCACACCACCCAAGCGCTTCGAAAGAGGTTGGGGGACAGTAGGCGTTGGGCGCGCATGGCCGGGATTGCGGTAACCTCGACCTCGGGTTCGTTGGTTCTGGCGGATTCCTCGGGCGAACCAGTGCGCGCGGCGATGCTTTACGATGATGGGCGCGCCGGTGGAATCGCCGAGGAGCTGAGTCGGCGGCTTCCCCCCGGGCACGCGCAAGTCAATGCCTCCTTCTCTCTCGCCAAGGCCCTTTGGGTGCGACAAGAGGAACCGTCAGTTTGGGAACGCGCGGCATATATTATGCACCCCGCCGACTGGCTGACCGCAAAGCTTACGGGGCTGTGGGGTGTGAGCGATTACTCCAACGCGCTCAAGCTCGGCTACGACCCGGAAAATAGCGAGTGGAACGCGGCCTTGGGCCTTGCCGATATCCCTCCACCAATACTTCCCCGGGTTGTGGCCCCTGGATATCAGGTGGGAGTGGTTTCCCCACATGCCAGTGAGCAGGCCGGGTTGACCCCTGGCGTGCCGGTGCTTGCCGGGGCCTCCGACGGCCTTGCCAGCCTCATCGGCTCCGGTGCAAGCGAAGTGGGCCACGCCAATACGACTCTCGGGACCACGCTAGTTTGGAAAGTCCTGGCGCCCACAAAGCCGCGTCTGGGACCCGGCATGTACTGCCACTATCTTCCCAGCCATCTGTGGGCCCCGGGTGCGGCCAGCAATACGGGACCTGGCTGCCTACAGTTCGATGACGTAACTCCAGCAGAAATGGACCGGCGCGCGGCCGCGCATCTGCCCACTTCGATTCAGTGCTACCTTCTCGGGTCGCGCGGGGAACGATTTCCGTTCCTTAATCCCCTCGCCACGATGTTCTTCGATGGCCGCCCGGCGTCGGCGAGCGAACGGTACGCCGCGCAAATGCAATCTCTGGCGTGCGTGGAGCGATGGGGCTATGAGCGCCTCGAGGCCTCAGGGGTGACGGTAGGGAAGGAGATATTCTCCGCTGGGGGCGCCGCCGCGAGTCCCGTGTTGTCGCAACTTCGCGCCAACCTGCTCAACCGCACCGTGGTGCGCTCCGCCCATCCCACGGCATCGTTCGGGGCAGCCATCCTGGCCGCGGGAACAGTCCTCTATGGCGGGGATTTGACCGCGGCGATCCGCGGAATGACTCGCATCTCGGAGGCCTACACGCCTGAGGTCGGATCCGTGCAGAAATTCGAGGAGGTTTACCAACTTTTCCGCGCCGCCTGCGCTCGCCACGGGTTCGAATAATCGCTATACGCTAAGGCAGGCTCTTCAGTCTGATATTACGGAACTCGATTCGATAGCCCTCTGCCTCCAACCCGCAATAACCTTTGGGAACCTCAGGTGCCCCGAATTGCCCGGTCAAGATGTCGTTGACCCACAAGGTGATTTTCGGCCCATCGCAACGAATTTCGTAGGTGTTCCATTCGCCGATGGGATGGAGAGGATTGACCTCCGGCGAAGGGTTCTTCCACATCTCGTCGATGGCCGGCGAGAGCTCCCCATGCCACAGAGTTTGGCCGAAAATGAACGCGAGAGTGCCTACTTGTGCCTGGTGCCAGACGCGCCCGTCCAGATCGTTCCGCACGAAAACTCCGCTGTTATACCCTTTCAATCCCTCATGCTTTTCGAAGCGCCATTCCACATGGAGAAGAAAATTCGTGAGCTCGTGATCGTACCGCAGCCATTCGTGCCCGTGATCGCCTTCGCAAAGGATAGTCGCGCTATCCTTCGGGAGCTTCCACTGGCTGACGGGATCGAGAGGTTTGTCGGGCGGAATGGCCACGCGTGTCCAGCCCTGAAACGAGTCGCGAGGCATAATGTCGACCCATCCGGAGGGGTCGGCGGAGAGAAAGTTGCTCACCTGTGCGACCGGGCTTCCTGAAAAGGATGTGGGCCTGACCGGCCCCCTTTGGGCAAGAGTCAATGAGAGGGGGTTGTAGGGACCCGACGCCATGGCTTGCCGACCATTCCGAAACACCATCCACATTGTCGCGAATACCAGCAAAATGATTGCCCCTGCGCGAACGCGATGCCACGTTGTCATTATTGTATCCTCCATACATTAATCGTCCCGTCGGCGTAGCCAGCGGCCAAGTATCCGCCGTCGGAGCTGAAAGCCACTTGCCACACGCTCGAATGAGCGCCCAGGGTGGCGAGATTCTGGCCGGTGCAGACATCCCAAAAGCGCACCGTGCCGTCAGCGCCGCCCGAAACCACAAATCTCCCGTCGGGGCTATAGACAGCGGAGGTCACCGGACCCACGTGGCCCGAAAGGGTAAAGAGAAACCGCCCTGTTGCAACGCTCCAAACACGCGTGGAGCCGTCGGCACTGGCGGACGCGAGCTGCTGGCCATCCGGGCTGAAGCTAACGGTTGAAATCCCGCCGCTGTGCCCGATCAGGCGCTGAATTTCCTTTCCGCTTTCGCGATCCCAAAGTGTCACCGTTTCATCCGAGCCCCCGGAAGCAATGACCTTCGAGTCGGGACTGATGGCCGCGCAGCGGGGCTTGGACGGGCTCTCGAACTCATGGACCTGATTTCCCGACGGGAATTCTATCACGCGCACCTTGCGGTCCCAATTGCTGGAGACTAACCAGTGGCCATCCAGGCTGAAGCTGAGGCTCTCCACTTCCCAGTGATGCGTTGCGAGCGCTCGAACCTCCCGGCCCGCCGTGGCGTCGAGCAGGGCGATTTTACCGGTAAAAACTTCGGTCTTGGAAAAGTCTTCGCCAACGACAAACCATATGCCATCAGGACTGAAAGCTACACAAGTAACCGATTTGGGGCGGTCGGGGAGCGCGATAGTCCGGAGGAGGTCGCCAGTGACCGCGTTCCATACCCGCACTTTACCGTCGCCTCCCAGCGCCGCTAACGTAGGACCGTCGCCGCCAAACACCAGTCCGCGAATGGGCTGGACTGGGGTTCTCAAAGTCTGTTCCAGAACGAAACGCACTACCGCTTCTCTTGCGGGCCCGCCGGGAGCGGACGGCGCCTCGGGCTTTTGCGTATCCTGGGCTGCCAAAGCCAGAAAAGACGCCCTGAGCATAACGAATGAAAGAATTGTGATCCGAACCGAGCCGCACATTCTGTCGCCCCACCTGCCTGGAGGTCGCCTTCGACAGTATCCCTGCTCAGATGCTGTGCAGCATTCTACAACCGGGAAGCGGAAAGCAGTAGGCAGTAGGAACAAATCAGTAAGCGCAGCGCGGACCTACAGAACAGGTCCTCACCACGCTCGCTTATGGTATCCTCGCCGAGCCACCGACCCGTTAAGTTAATCGGCGCCACGCTTGCTCATGATCCAAGAGGGAAAACGGGTTTACAATGCTGGGCGTATACGAAGTCAAAAGGCAAATCCGAGTTCAAAGAGCAAGTGAGAGCCGAAGAAATGGCAGAAGACGTGGGGATGGACTTTATCAATTGCTACGAGGATGTCCGTCGTGCCGACGCGTACGCCACGCTTGAATTCGCCAACACCTACTACCTCGCCTACCGCGATCTGCCGGAGATCATCGCAGAGCGTGTGACCGGCACCAGGGCGCTTGATTTCGGTTGTGGAGCCGGACGGTCAACGCGGTTCTTGTGGAAGCTGGGGTTCAAGGTGACGGGCGTCGACATCTCGGAGGACATGCTGCGGATCGCCCGCGCTTTGGATCCAACGGGCGATTACCGCATGGTGGCTCAGGACAGTTTTAACGAGTTCGCGCCAGAGACCTTTGACCTGGTCGTTTCACTTTTCACGTTCGACAACATTCCGAGTGCAGCGAAAGTCCGGATCTTTTCTGACCTCCGGAACCTGCTGCGTCCGGCCGGAACCATCGTCAGCGTCGTCTCCTCCCCGGAGATTTATACCCATGAGTGGGCGTCGTTCACGACCCAGGACTTCCCGGAAAATGCCGCAGCTCGCAGCGGCGATGTCGTGCGCATCATCGTTACTGACCACATGGACCGCAGGCCCGTCGAAGACATCCTTTGGAACGACGAATCGTATCGAGCGGTCTATCGAGAAGCGGGTCTGCAAGCGACTGTCGCCTTCAAGCCCCTGGCAAAAGGTGACGAGCCATACTCGTGGGTGAGCGAAACCACCATCCCTCCCTGGGTGATTTACGTGTTGAGAGTGACTCCGCCACCGGGTCGACCCCCAGCTTCCTCCCATTAGGCCGCACCAGTCCGTCCAGCCCGGATAGGGATGGGGCGGTCGGCCATTGGCGATTTAGCGATTTTCAAAATGGCTCAATCACTCAATCACCAAATCGCTCAATGAATTCAGTCCATCAACATCCCCCCGTTCACTTCCACTGTCTCGCCCAGGATGTAGCGCGCGGCCGGGGACGCTAGGAACAAGATGACATCGGCGGTTTCTTCCGAGGTTCCGGCGCGGCCCAGCGGAATATTCGCCACGAATTTCGCCATGAGCTCAGGCGGGCTGTAACGTTCATGGTAGGGAGTCGCGATCACTCCCGGGGCAATCCCATTGACGCGAATTCCATGCGGGGCCAGTTCTTTGGCCAGCCCCTTGGTGTAGGTTAGCAAGCCGCCCTTGGCTGCCGCATAGGCTGCGGCGCCCAGGCCTCCGCCGTTCCGCCCTGCGATCGACGTCACGTTGACGATGACCCCACTCTTGCGCGCGGCCATCTCTTCCCACACGGCTTGCGTGCAGAGGAAGGCGCTCTTCAGATTCAAGTCCATGATCTGATCCCAATATTCCTCGGTCATGTCCACAAGAGTATGTCGCGCGAGCAGGTCGCCGGCGTTGTTCACCAGAATATCGATGCGCCCCCATTGTTTGCGCACCGCCGCCACGAGCGAATTAACCTCCTGCTGGTTTGTTACGTCGGCGCGAATCGCTAGTGCTTCCCCACCCGCTCGGCGGATGGCATCTACCGTATCCTCGGCGCCTTTTGGGTTCTTTAGGTAGTTCACTCCTACGCGGGCGCCCTCGCGCGCCATGGTTTCGGCCGTCGCCCGGCCGATGCCGCTTGAGGCCCCAGTAATCAAAGCGACTTGTCCTTCCAGTATCATGCCAACCTCCCCTTTGATCCGCAGATTACCTAGATTACACAGATTACCGAAAATCCTTATTAGTAACATCGGCGCAATCCGCGCAATTTGCGGATCACTGTTTCTTCGCTGTCCGAGCTGTTTGGAACCGAACTTCGTATCGTAGCGCATCCTGCATCGCACGCCAACGGCCCTGACTTGGGAGCCTGGAGTCAACGGTTGCGAATTGTTAGGCTTCGCCTTGCTTCTGTCGCTCGTCTCCTGACTCCTGGACTTCATGCACTACCCATTCCACCTTGGAACGACCTCATGAGTCTTTCCCAATTCGGAACACCAACGGCCCGCCGGGACGCCGGCAGGAGAGTCGGGCAGCACCCTTCAACACCACGTAACCCCCCGCAAGAATAAGGGGTTCTCTTCCCTCCCTGATCTTTAGTGCCTTTTGCGGGATTTCCATTCCTTGTGGGCAGTCAATTGCTTTTTTGGACGTATGCACATGACGAACGTTACCCAAACGGAATGGAAAAGCAGCGAGGCAGGTGTGCGGTGTGCGGTGTTCCTGCTCATGGGACTGGCGGTGGTGATCGCCACCGGCAACTTCGGATGCAAGAAATCTGCCCCAGCCTCCGACAACCCGGGCAAAGACTTGCATGCTCCGCAGATCAAGGGCGTCCTGCATCTGGAGTCTTTTGTGGTGAATCTGGCGGATTCCGAAGAAAACCGCTTCCTCCGTGTCGGAATTGATTTGGGATTGGGAATCTCGCCTCCCGCCAAGGAGGGTAAGGGGGGAGCAGGTGATGTGCCCATAGCTCGTATCCGGGATTGTATTTTGGCGGTGCTGTCAACTTGGCGCTCTGACGGGCTTTTGGCCCCCGAAGGTAAGCAGAAACTTAAGGATGAACTCTTACATGCGCTTCAGGATCGTGTACCCGAATTGGGAGTGAAAGAAATCTACTTTACCGATTTCCTGGTTCAGCGTTGACTTATGGGAAATGAGCCTCAACCCCGCGTGGTGGAATCAGTCCCCTCACCCCGGGAAATTTGGCCGGAGGCGCTGGAATTGCCCTGCCAACTGTCCGCCGCCATAGAAGTTCCTCATTTCACTGTTCGTGATCTTCTTACTCTCAGCGTTAACTCGCTTGTGGATACGCAACGTCGTGAGGGGGCCCATGTGCCGGTGCGCGTGAACAGCGTCATGGTGGCTTGGGCGGAATTTGATGTGATCGATGGCCGGCTGGCGGTTCGGATGACGGAAATGGTTTGACGCGTGCCGCCCGGCCTTCCCCGAGGGAAGGGACAGAGTTTATGGAAGTCAATGCCGCAAGCCAAGCACCATCTCCGCCAGGGTCCTCCTTGTCGGTCGCCCTTCAGAACCTATGGCAATGGGCTCGAAGAGCCGTAAAGACTCGTAAGGTCCGCCGCTTGCGCGTGTGCGAATCACTATCGCTGGGCGAGCGGCGGTTTTTGGCGGTGATTGAGTTCGACCGCCAGGAATTCCTGGTGGCCGGTACCGGAAATTCTCTCGTGCTCTTGGCACGTCTGGACGGAGGGAGGGTACTCACCGAACCTCCCTTGCCACGAGAGGCGCGTGCTCTTTGAGGGCCGGTGAGTCTATTTATGAAGCAATTCTGGCCGCGACGTTTGGCGTGGTGGTCGGCAATGGGAATCGCCGCCGTGGTGTTTCCCTCGGCGGCTTATCCCGCGCCGCCCGCCGCGCCGAACGGTCTGGTGATTCCGGGGCTGCCGCAGGGCGGTTCGGTGCCTTGGAATATTGTTATCCTGCTCACTGTCCTGACCCTGCTGCCCGCCCTACTCCTCGCCATGACGCCTTTCGTACGATTGCTGGTGGTCTTCCATTTCCTGCGTCAGGCGCTCGGAACACAAAGCACACCGACCAATCAAACGCTCATCGGGTTGGCGCTCTTTTTGACCTACTTCATCATGCAACCCGTCGGGGCGGAAGTCTATCAGGCTGGTGTCGTTCCGCTCCGAGCCAATCAGATCACCGCCACGGAAGCATTGGACCGCGGCGCCGTGCCTCTGCGGCATTTCATGCTGAAGTACACACGCCAGAAGGACTTGGCGCTGTTTGTAGGGTTGGCAAAGGAATCTCGACCGCGCCGTCCGGAAGACCTTTCCATGCGTGTGGTTATTCCCGCCTACATCCTCTCGGAGTTGAAGGCAGGGTTTCAGATCGGGACCATCCTGTTCTTCCCCTTTTTGGTGATCGATCTGGTGGTGGCGTCAATTACCACTTCAGTAGGAATGATGCAGTTGCCTCCCGTGGTGATTTCCACCCCGCTGAAGATTTTGCTTTTCGTCATGGTAGACGGCTGGAACTTAGTAGTGGGTTCTCTCATGAAGAGTTTCTATTGAGGTTTTCTATGACCCCCGACGTGGTTGTGCAGTTAGCTCGTGAGACTCTCGAGGTCGCTCTGTTACTGGCGGCCCCCGTATTGTTAGTTGCTACCGTGGTGAGTCTGCTCATCAACATTGCCCAGGTGATGACCTCCATTCAGGAGCATACGGTGGCTACCGTTCCCAGAATTGTCGTCGTGGCTCTCACCACCTTTGTGATGTTGCCTTGGATGTTGCGGAAATTGATGAGTTTCACCGTGCAGTTGTTTGCGGACTTCCATCGCTGTCTGGGGTAAGGCGCGAGGAGTGAAACGTGGGCTCGGGGCTGGAAACTGTGGTCGGGCGCGCCCTGCTGGTGGGCGCGAGGGTGAGCGCGCTGATGGTGTTTGCGCCCTTCTTGGCCAGCGCCACGATTTCGCCGCGCATCAAGGCCGGCTTCACCGTGGCGCTAACCGCCCTTCTCTACCCCGTCGTGGCGCCGAGTTTACCTTCCTTCTCCGGGGCTCGAGGGTGGCAGATTGCAGGCGGCGAGTTCGTTGTGGGTCTGATTATGGGGATCACGCTCCAGTTTGTCTTTGAGGGCGTCGAGTTGGCAGGGCAAGTCGTCGGCTTCCAGGTTGGGCATTCGTTGGCGAACCTGATCAATCCTTTGTCGGATGCCGAGACGCCCATCCTGTCCAATTTCTACCAGGCGGTGGCGCTGCTGATCTTTCTTCAATTGGACGTTCATCATTGGGTGCTGCGAGGTCTGGTGAAAAGCTTCGAGTATTGTCCACCGGGAATGGTGGTGGCGAACCCCGTGATGGCCGAGTTGGTCTGGCGAGCTGCCGGAGGCATGCTGGTCATGGCCGTACAGGTTGCCATCCCCATCCTCCTGGCAACGATTCTTATCGATATCTCCCTGGGTTTTTTGGGACGAGCTTCTCCCCAACTTCCGGTGTTGTTTGTCGGAATCTCTGTCAAGAGCGTCGTGGCGTTTCTGGTGGTGATGGGGACATTGCGGTTTTGGCCGGGGTTGCTCGAGAAGTATTTCGGGGAAGCGCTGGCGACGAGCGAGCAACTTATGCATTTGGCACGATAGGGAGCAGACCGCGTGGCAGACGAAAGTCGCACTGAACAAGCAACCCCGCGGCGGCGGCAACGAGCCCGCCGTGAGGGCGATGTTGCGCGCAGCCGGGAGCTGCCCTCCGCGCTTGCGGTGTTGACGGTGGTGCTGTTCCTCTGGTGGTACCCACAAAACTGGAAGGATGATTGGCGCGATCTGCTGGAACGGACTCTTGCCTCCGCTGCCCACAGCGATATGGCAGGGGGCACACCTGTGCTCAATTGGGTAGCGTGGAGAATCTGTGTTTGGGCAGCGCCCAGTCTGGCCTTGGCTTGGCTGGTGGCGCTGGCCGGCAGCTTTGCTCTGGGAGGATTTGTAATGGCCCCGGGGGCTCTGGCGCCCAAACCGCAACGGCTGAATCCCGCCAGCAATCTTCAAAAGCTGTTTTCGCTTGGCGGGCTGCAAGGGCTTTTGAAGTCGTTGATTCCCTCGGCATTTGTACTCTACTTCGCCATGGCCATCATGGTCCGAGACTGGGGCCAGATCCTGCAAATGTGCCGCGTGGGTGTGCGGTCGTCGCTGGGATGGCTGCTGTCGAGGATCTTTGAGATTTCCTGGAAAGGCGGCTTGGTTTTCATCCTCTGGTCGGGATTTGATCTGCTCCTCGCGCGCATGAACTTCGAGCGTCAACACCGCATGACGCGCCAGGAAGTACGCGAAGACTTCAAGGAAACGGAAGGCCACCCGGCAATCCGCGGGCGCATTCGGCGACTTCAGCGAGAGATGCGGCGGCGCCGGATGCTGCGTGATGTGGCGCGCGCCACGGTGGTGGTGACCAATCCCAGTGAATATGCCATTGCGCTTGAGTACAAACCGGAAACCATGGCCGCTCCGGTAGTGGTGGCGAAGGGCCGGAACCTCCTCGCGCAAAGAATCAAGCGCGAGGCGCGCTGGCACGGAATCCCGGTGGTGGAAAACCCGCCGTTGGCTCAGGCGCTCTATCGCGCCACCGAAGTCGGTCAGACCATCCCGGCGAAATTGTACACCGCGGTCGCGGAAATCCTGGCTTTCATCTATCGCACGCAACGCCTCGTGCATCCGGCCACGGCCCAGGATAGACGATGACACCTGCACCCCTCAAGCCGGCTCCCCCCACCCAAGGCAGCGCCATGGATTGGGCAGTCCCCTTAGTGGCCGTGGCTTTGGTGTTTGTAATGTTGGTTCCCCTACCGCCCTTCCTGCTGGACCTTCTTCTGTCGGCCAGTCTCACAGCCTCCGTCCTGGTGTTGTTGGTGGCGATGTACATCACGCGCCCGGTGCAGTTCTCCGTGTTCCCCTCACTCCTCCTGCTCCTGACATTGTTCCGCCTTTCCCTGGGGCTGGCGAGCAGTCGGCGCATTCTGCTGCACGGCAATGAGGGCGCCGCGGCCGCCGGACATGTGATTGGGGCTTTCGGACAGTTTGTGGTGGGCGGCAATTACATCGTCGGTTTCGTCCTGTTCGTCGCTTTGATTGCGATTCAGTACCTGGTGATCAATCACGGGGCGGTGCGCATCGCAGAGGTGACCGCGCGCTTTACCCTGGATGCCTTGCCGGGAAAACAGATGGCCATTGACGCCGACCTTGGCGCGGGGCTGATTGACGAAGCCCAGGCGCGCACGCGCCGGGAACTGGTGGGGCGCGAAGCGGAGTTCTACGGCGCCAGGGATGGCGCGGCGCGCTTCAGCCAACGCGATGCTTTGGCCACCGTGCTCATTACCGCCATCAATATCATCGCCGGCTTCTTGATTGGAGTCTTCTACCATGGGGTCCAGCTCAGTGAAGCTCTGAAAACGTACACTATCCTCACCGTCGGGGACGGGCTGGTCACCATGATCCCCTCGCTTCTGGTTTCCGTCGCCGGAGCGATGGTAGCCACGCGCGCTTCTTCCGAATCGAGTTTGGGATCTGATCTCACCCGGCAACTGCTTCCGCGCAGCGATCCGCTGTGGATCGTCTCTGGCGTGATGGGCACTCTCGGCCTGATTCCCGGATTGCCGAAGATTCCCTTTTTCCTCATGTCCGGGCTTCTTGGCTGGTTGGCCCGCCGCGCCCAGCGGGCAGGCACGGTCAAGTCGGCAGCGGTGACCCCCGCCACCACCTTGCCCCCGGAAAAGGCCCAAGAGCAATTAGAAACCCTCCTCCGGCTGGATGATTTAAGCCTGGAAGTGGGTTACGGACTTGTCGCGATGGTTGACCAGGCGCAGGGTGGCCAATTGCTTGCGCGCATTCGCGCCCTGCGGAGGCACCTGGCGCTGCAATTGGGCTTCATCATTCCTCCCGTACACATTACGGACAACGTGCAGCTTAACCCCCGCGAGTATGTCATCCGCCTTCGGGGGGTGGAAATCGCGCGCTGGGAAATGGCCCAGGAGAGCCTGCTGGCCATCAGTTCGGAGGCGACGGCACAGCCCTTGGAAGGGCGGGAAACTCGCGAGCCGGCATTTGGCGTGCCCGCTAAATGGATCGCCCCCAACCTGCGCGACCGGGCTTTGGCCGCCGGTTATGCGGTGGTGGATCAGACCTCAGTTCTAGCTACCCACTTGGCGGAAGTCATCAAGCAACACGCACACGAACTGTTGACCCGGCAGGAAACCAAGCGGCTGCTCGACGCCAATGCGGAAACCCAACCCAAACTGGTGGAAGAGCTCGTCCCCAAAGTCCTCAGCCTGGGCGAAGTTCAGAAGGTGCTGCAACAACTGTTGCGTGAGCAGGTTTCGATTCGCGACCTGGTCACGATTCTAGGAGCCTGTCGGAGATAGATTTTGGCTCCCCACAGATCAAGTCTCAAGATTTTGGGGAGGAGGGTGGGGTTGATTATTGACAATGGAGGAAAGGCTTGTAAGATGCGGTTATGGGCA
>Ga0187876_1002153_pt1 | contig 15023 bp, 13 predicted proteins | sample June2016WEW_17_4_FD_133000 | JGI IMG/M metagenome (GOLD analysis project Ga0187876, IMG submission 133000) | Peatland microbial communities from SPRUCE experiment site at the Marcell Experimental Forest, Minnesota, USA - June2016WEW_17_40 | ecosystem: Environmental > Terrestrial > Soil >...
GCAATCCAGCCGAGAGCCGCCAGGTTAGGCACAATGAAGCCCGCCAGCAGCATCGGGGCCTGCGGCCACGCGAAGATCGCGCACGCCGCCAGCACAAACATGGCTTTCGCATTGAACAGAAATCCGATCCCCGCCGCCATCCCGCTCCAGAACGCCTGTTTCCGTAGCGCCAGCAGCACCGCCGCGAGATGCGGGACGACGAGCAGCATATCGGCGGCCAGCGGCAGCACCGCCGAATGCGTGTCGAACGTCAGGAAGAATCCCAGCAGTCCCGCCGCCCAATAACCCTCCCGCCGCGACCATGTTCCGGCGGCCAATGCGTAGGCGACCAGGCAGGCGATCCACGCGTAAACAGCGCCCGCGACACGCAGCGGCGCCCCGAGCTTCGCTCCCCACAACAGATACACGGCCGCCACCAGCGGCGGCTTGTCGAACCAGACATCCCGATAGAGAACGCTGCCGTGCTTCATCTGCAACGCGGCGGCGAGAGGGAGACTGTCCCCCTCCCAAAGAACGCCGGCATGGCGCAGATGCGCGGCCAGCAAAAACGCGAACAATCCGCAAAAAAACAGAACTCGTCTCAGAATGTTTTAGTATGGTACAAAGCAGATGGCGAACAAACGACGAACATGAACATCAGCGAGCAGCTTGCCCATCTTCGCCAGACGGTCGCCACGATTGACAAGAAATATTCTGGTCTGCCGTCTCCCCCGCCCGCCTGCAAAATCGAACCCAATCCCGCTGGATTCGTCGAAGAGTTGCTATCCGGCGAAGTCGTCGAAACGCCCTTGGGTAAGCACTTCGAAACCGAGAAGCTATACGCCCGGCACAAACGCCACGGCAGTTACGAAATCTCCGACCTGATCGAACTGCCGCACGATCTCCTGGATTCCCTCTCCGGCGGAGCCATCCCGCGCGCCCATCCCACTACCTGGGCCTTTCTCGATACCGAAACCACCGGGCTTGCCGGAGGTTCCGGCACCTACGCGTTCCTCATCGGTGTCGGCAGCATCGACGAGCACGGCTTTCGCGTGCGCCAGTTCTTCATGCGGGATTACAGCGAAGAGCCTTCCATGCTCCACTCGCTCACCGCTTATCTCGCCCGCTTCGACGTCCTGATTACTTACAACGGCAAGAGCTTCGATCAGCCGCTGCTCGAAACGCGTTACACAATGTGCCGCGCGCGTCATCCGTTTGTGCGCATGGAGCATCTCGATCTCCTCTACGGAGCGCGCCGTCTGTTTAAACTGCGTCTCGAAAGCTGCCGCCTGGTAAATCTCGAAAACCAGATCCTCGGCGTCGAGCGCAACGGCGACGTGCCGGGCGACTTGATCCCCTACTACTACTTCGAATACTTGCGCACCCAGATCGCCTTTCGCCTGATACCGGTCTTCCATCACAACGTGCTGGATATCGTGTCGCTGGCTTGTCTCACCGGCGTGATTCCCGCGGCTTTTCGCGACCCGGAAAACATGCCGGCCCGCCACGGACCTGATCTGCATGGAGAAGATTTGCTCGGTCTCGCGCGCTGGCTGCAGATGTCCGGGCGTCTCGCGGAAGCGCATCGCCTGATGCGCCGCTCCGTCGACATGGGTCTGGCCGACCAACACATGTTCCGCGCGCTCTTCGACGCGGGGTCGCTCGAAAAGAAGCTCGGCCTCGAACATGCGGCGCTCGCGACCTTCACCGATCTTTCTCTCTCTCCCAACCCATACCGCGTGCGTGCTTATGAGGAACTGGCGAAGCACTACGAGCACCGGGAGAAGAACTTCCGCATGGCACTGGAATGCGTGCGCGCCGCGCGATCGCTGGAAGACTCCGCGGCCCGCGCCAACCGCCAGCGCCGTCTCGAAGCAAAATGCTCCACCGCAACTCGCCAGCCCAGGCTGAAGACCACAACGACTGTAATCGCCGCCCGGCCCGTTTCGGATTAAGATGAACAAGCGGGCCAGAGAGATTTCATCTCGCGCCCGGGCTCGCTTTTTTGGAAGAATTGCGGAGAAGGGAGAAACACCATCTCATCATGGATCGCCCCAGTATGGATCGACGCGATTTTCTGAAAATTTCCGGGCTGGCTCCTTTTGCGATTGACTCATTCAGCCCGGATACAGCGGAGGCATTCCAAACCAAAGCTGACGTGGAACTTCGCATTGCGCCGCTGTCGCTTGAAATCGGCCCGGGGAAGACGATCCGGACGACAGCGTATAACGGCTCGGCGCCGGGTCCGGTGTTGCGCTTTCAGGAAGGGAAGACGGTCACCGTGGACGTCTATAACGACACGGACGTACCGGAAGTCGTCCACTGGCATGGACAGAAGATCGCATCCGCGGTGGATGGATCGACCGAAGAAGGGACACCGGCCATCGACCCTCGCGGCCATCGACGGTTCCAGTTCAAACCGGGACCTTCGGGCACCCGCTGGTATCACACTCACTCGATGGCGCACGGCGATCTGAGCCGCGCCGGCTTTTCGGGCCAGCACGGTTTTGTCCTGATCGACCCGGCGCGTCACCCGGGAGATTACGACCAGGAAATCCCCATCGCAATCCATCACTGGGAACCAAAGCTTGCCAACATGGGGCCTCCCGATAACGGTTTCGAAATCGCCTACGGTTCAGCGACGATGAACGGCAGGATGCTGGGAGCGGGCGACCCCATTCGCGTGCGCGAAGGACAGCGCGTGTTGTTCCGTCTGTTGAATGCAAGCGCAACCGATGAAGTGCGGGTCGCCCTGCCGGGACACCGTTTCCGCGTGATTGCCATGGATGGAAATCCCGTGCCCCGGGAACAGACGGTGGATGTGGTTTATCTCGACATCGGTGAGCGGGTGGATGCGGTGGTCGAGATGAATCGTCCGGGTGTGTGGATCTTCGGCTCGGCGAAGGAAGACGAGCGGAAGATGGGTATGGGCGTAGTCGTGGAATACGCCGGCAAAACGGGCGAGCCGCAATGGCAGCAGCCGGCCAATATCGAGCGCGGCCCCTGGGATTACGTGCAGTTTGGCAATGGGCGGACGGTGCCCGAGCCGGACCATACATTCGAAATGAAGATCGAGAAAATTCCGGGGAATCGAAAAGATTTCAACCACTGGACGATCAACGGGAAATCTTTCCCGGAGATCGAAAAGTTGCGGTTGGAAAAGGGCAAGCGATACCGGCTTTTTTTCAACAACGACAGCGGCGACATTCATCCGCTTCACCTCCACCGCCACACTTTCGAGGTTACGCAGGTGGCGGGGAAACCTATGGCAGGTCTGCGGAAGGACGTTATCAGCGTGGCGCGGCGGAACACGGCTGCCGTCGACTTCGTGGCGGATAATCCCGGGCTGACGCTGTTCCACTGCCACATGCAACTGCACATGGACTTCGGGTTCATGCAGTTGCTGGAATACGCCCGGTAGCGCTGCACAGGTCCGGGATGCCGACCCGTTGATTCCTACTTCTTTGCCGCCGGTCTCGCCGGACGATCCGCGGTCGAAGGCGGCACCAGATTCTTCGCCCGATAATACGTCACAATCTGGCCATACATCTCGTTGTTGTGGATCACATTTAAATACAACGCGCCAAGCTTCGTCATATCGCGGCCAAAAACCTTGGACATCTGTGTCGCTGTGGCGTCTGTAAGGGCATTCACGGCTCCATCGCAATAATCGAATGATTCCTTGAGCGCGGCGGTCAGGTCTGCCTTGGACGTCTTCGCGCTTTCGGCATCGCCGCGCTTCTGTTCTCCCTTCACCGCGCCGCATATAGCCAACTGCACGTCCGCAATGTGTCCGATGATCTGACCAAAAGTCCGCGTATTGCCTTCGGCTGGCTTAAAGCTGTAATTCGATTCCGGCATTCTCTCCGCCGATTTTGTGATCTGGTCTTTCGACGCGTCATATTGCGCCTTCATCTCTGAACTGAGCGGGTTCTGCGCGTACATCGCGGATGCGGCGGCGAGCGCCGCGAAAATCGTCCTGGATTTCATTCGGTCGTCCTTCTCCTCGGCCTGAAATGGCCAGGAACCATTCTACGAGGCGCCTCTCCACCACCTCGATTGGCGAGCCGATCCTTCCTTCGAAAACCTCCCGCTCTAACCCACAGATTCCGCTGGAGCGACGTTAGTTTTGCGCCGCTTGGGGCGTTTAATCAGGTGGATGCAATTCGACAGTTTCCACTGTGCGCAGCGGGCGCAGACATCCGGGCTAACGATCGGGGGCGGCGACGGCGCTTCGGCTGCCGGGGAGGGGGTGAGCTGTACTCTGAAGCCGATGTTTTCCAGTCTGCGGGCCAGCTTGCGAGCGGTACGCAGCGGATTCCGCCGGTCGAAGGCATCGCGGCCCTGCTCCTGATACGGAACTCCATCGCGGATGATCTTCCAGGCGATGGCCAGAATGCGGTGTGCGACCGCCACCGCAGCCTTTTTCATGCCGCGCCGGGCCGCAATGCGGTAAAACAAACCAGCCAGAAAGCAGTCTTTGGTACGAGCCGCAGCCCAGGCGCTTTGCACCAGTATCCGGCGCAGATAACGGTCGCCTTTGCGCGTTTTGCCCGAGAAGCGTTTACCGGCGCTCTCCGCGTTGCCCGGGCAGAGGCCGGCCCAACTGGCCAGATGCGCGGGCGTAGCGAACTGGGTCATGTCGATTCCGAGTTCCGCGATCAATACCCTCGCGGTGGTGCGCTCCACGCCGGGAATAGTCGAGAGAAGCTCGATCAGTTCAGCATGCTCCGCCATCTGCTCACAGAGTCGGGCGTCGAGTTTCGCCAGTTCCGCATCCAGCCATTCCAGTTTGCGCAGAAGGTCGGTCAGCATCCATTGGAAATGCGGATCGGGCCTGCCGTCGAGCGCGAGAATGAGATCCGGGATCTTGCCGCGCAGATGGCCGAGCGCTTTTTCCGCCAGCACTTCAGGACGGCGCACGCCGCGGGCGAGCGCGGCGAGCATCGCTCTGCCACTCTTGCCGGCGATGTGGCTGGCGACCGACGACAGTTTGATGTTCACGGTTTCGAGCAAACGGCCGATGCGATTGATCACGCGGTTGCGATCCTGCTGCACGTGCACCCGCATGCGGGTCAGTTCGCGCAGTTGCCGGATCGGTCTGGGTGGAATGAAACTGCCGCGCAGCAATCCGTACTGCATGTATTCGGCGATGCGGCGGGCGTCAATCCGGTCCGTCTTCCTGCCCTGCAAAGCGCGTACCACGGCTGGATTCACCAGCGTGAGATGGAGCGGGTGCTTGCCGGCTTCGAGCACATTCCACACCGGAATCCAGTAAACGCCGGTGGATTCCATGGCGACTTCTCTCACCTTGCGTTCCCGCAGCCATTCCCGCAGATGCACCAGGTCCTGCGTGAAAGTTCCGAAAACCGCTTCTTCGATTTCGACTTCGGGTTTGCCGCTTACGCGGCGGCGGACACAAACGCTGACCGACTTCTTGTGTATGTCCAAGCCAGCGCAACGGCGGTAAAGTAACTTCATAGCGTCTCCTTTGCCGCGAGCGATGGAGGCCTGGAAAACTCTCGACTTTCCTTCACGTGCTCAACGCCTCGCGGCGAAGGCGACAATCCGTTGTGCCGCGCACAACTGCGGGCGTCCGGACCACATTGACAAGCGGGCTCAAACGGCTCCACACCGAAAACGGCCTCTGATTGCTCCCGGCACTCGCAGATTAACTCCTTCTGATCCCGTTTTCATCCCCGTTGTGGCGACCGCCATGGGCCATTGACAGCTTTTGCCGATTTCCATTTGGCTTGTTTTCAGCAGCTTGGCTCGCACCTGTGCAGAGTTTTCCCTCAACGGCCGATACCTTTGGGGCGTCTCCCGGTTACGGCAACGGGAGTACAGAAGAGGAGAACCAACATGGGCGACGATCCGATCCTTGTCATTGGTTGTTTTCTCGGTCTGTAACTAGCTGCAAATATGCGCTGACAGAGCGCATCGCCGATCCACAACCCGGAAAATCCGGGCAAATCGCCGCGAGCGATTTTAAAACTCTGGTAGACTTGGTGATAGATCGCACAATTTATTGGGCGCTATCACCCGGTCTCACCGGGCACCCTCGGGTGTTAAACAGATTCTGGAAGCTCACCGCCGTCATTGGATTAGCTCTGACTGCTCTGTCGCTGGCTGGCTCCTCGGAGAAGCCTCCGACTTTATCCCTATCGATCGCTCCACCCCTCGCCGAAGCAATTCGCCGGGGTAACGCTGCAGGCAAGAAGCGGTACTCCGCAGGTAAATACCTCGAAGCACGCGCGCTTTTCCTTGCCACGGCTTCCCTCGCCGAGCAAGGTGGCGATTTGCGGTCGGCCGCCATGTACTGGAACAATGCAGGCGCCGCCGCAGTCACACGACTGGATTATCGCGACGCTCAGCTCGATTATTTGAAAGCCCGGAAAGCCGCACAGACTTCCCGGGAATTGGTTCCACTCGCTGCAACGACGAACAATCTGGCCAGCTTGTACCTGCAGATGGGTAATCCCGAAGCGGCCATTCACATCGCGAGAGAAGCGTTAGCCGGACCGGTGGGAACCGCAGATCGCAGGATTCACCCCAAACTTGAGTTCCAACTAGCCAGTGCTCTGGCCCGCATGCGCCGTTTTGATGAAGCCGATGGCATCTATAAGGCGGCAATCGACGAATTGGACGAGCAAGGCGATTTTGACAGCGCCGCCCGCGCCTTGGCCAGTCTGGGATCCGCCGCTCTCGAAGCGAATCGGCTGGATGAGGCCGAAACGGCTTTGAGCAAAGCCTTGCTGCTCGTGCGGATTCATCGCCTTACGGCCTCCGCCAACGTCCTGCGGGGACTCGCGCAAGTCAAGAGCCGCAGGGGAGATTTGCGATCGGCCGTGTCTCTATTCAACGCCGCCATCGCCGAACCGCAAAGTCTGACTCCGCGATGGGTGATTCTCGCGGACCGCGCTCGGTTCCGGCTCGATCATGACGACCTTCGTGGCGCCCTGGCGGATTTTCGCGAAGCTCACCGGCTCGCCGCTCTGATGCGAGCCGACATCGTTCCGGCCGATCAGGATCGAATTACCTTCGAGAGCGGGCTGAACCGCGTAGGAGCGGGTCTGGTGGATGCAGGCAATCGTCTCGCGCAGCAAACGTCCGATCGGGCCCTCCTCAAAGAAACTTTCGATATAGCTGAAGAAGATCGGCTCTGGAGTCTGCGCGCTCTGGTCCCCGCATCGAATGACTGGCGCACTCGCCTGCCCGCCAACTACTGGGATTTGCTTGCCGGCTATCAGTCAGTTGAGCGCGGCCTCATGGCGCAGCCGTCCGCGGAAATGCAAAAGCGGGCGTCGGGATTACAACTGGAATTACAGGAAATTGAAGCGAGCGCCGCTCCCGGGTCGAAACCCGCCTATGCGCAATCCGCGTTGGCGCATGTGAGAAGCGTCCTCGGCGCAGACAGCGTTCTGTTCAGCTTCCACGTCACGAAGTCCGCCGGATGGCTCTGGGCCGTCGATCGTGGCAGGATCGACGTCTACCCGGTTCCCGCTCTCGAAATTCTGAAATCCCGTGTCACGGAATTCGCGCTGGCCACGCGGGGAGGCGAAACCCGGGCGGTTGGGCTGGGCAGCCGACTCTATAAGGATCTCTTTGGAGCCGTGCCCGCTGCGTATCTTGCCCACAAGCGCTGGCTGCTCGAACTCGACGGCCCCCTGTTCGATCTCCCCTTTGCGTCGCTCGTCGTCCCTGGGAATGCAGGCATTCGAAAAAACGAACCCATTTATCTCATCGAGCGAGCCGCCTTGCAGGCGATTCCGGGTGCACTGATGCTCGAGCCGCTCAAGCAGGGTGACCCAAGAGCCGCGTCCACAAACGGCGGGTTCCTCGGCATCGGCGATCCCGTCTATAACGCCGCCGACAATCGCTACAAAGGTGATGGAAACAAGAAGCCGGCTATGGTGCTGCCCCGCCTTCCGGCCACAGCGGAGGAGTTACAGGCGTGTTCCCGCGCCTGGGGAGCCGCCGGATCCAGAATTCTCACGGGCCGGGATGCCGACCTCGCGTCGGTCTGGACCGCCATCGCATCCCATCCCTCGGTAATCCACTTTGCGACCCACGTCGTGGCCAGCCCGCAAGACCATTCTTCCGGCCTGATTGCGCTGAGTCTGGATCGTTCGGGCGCGATGGGATTGATGGGTCCCACCGAGATTGTCGCGCATCCCGTCTCCGCCGGCCTCGTGGTTCTGAACGGTTGCCACTCCGGCCAGGGAGACGAACTGCCGGACGCCGGCCTCATGGGCTTGACCCGCGCATGGATCGGAGCGGGCGCCGCATCGGTCCTCGCTACACGATGGGATATCCCGGACGAAGCCGGGAAAACCGTGATGGTCGAATTTTATCGGGCCTTGAGGGCCCACCCCGAGCGCGGAGCGGCCTTCGCTCTCGAGCAGGCTCAATTAGCGGCATTGAAGGAGAACGATTTGAAGACTTCGCGAAGTAATGCGGCAATCTGGGCCGCTTATTTCCTGTTGGGAAGGGAATAATGTGATGACCACCGCATTGGTAAGCGCACAAACCGTCGCAGGTGAAGGGTCGCAGCCCGAGAAAGCACGCCCCGATGCGCCTCCTGCACCCGACTGGGCCGCGCTCGTCAACCGTATCCAGGATGGCGATTCCGCCGCGATGGCGGAGCTATACCTGATCTTCGCGAAGGGAATAAGATATTTCCTGCTTCGAAATCTCGGACCCGACGATCTCGACGACAAAGTTCACGACTGTTTCGTCATCGTCGCCCAAGCCATAAAAAACGGCGACTTACGCGAACCCGAGCGCCTCATGGGATACGTGCGAACCGTCGTCAAGCGTCAGATTGCGGCCTCGATCGATATAGCCGTCCAACAGAGGCGCAATCGGGTCGATTTCGAAGACTCGATGTTTTCCATATCCGACTGGAGAGAGAACCCCGAGCGAAGCGTCATCGCGCGGCAAAGAGCCGACATCGCTCACAAAGTACTGAACGGGGTTTCCCGGCGTGACCGCGAGATTCTGAATCGTTTCTACGTGTTGGAGCAATCCCAGGAGCAGATTTGCGCGGACATGGAACTGAGCTACAACCAGTTCCGGCTGCTCAAATCCCGGGCTAAAGCCCGATTCGGCGAGCTGGGAAAGAGACTGGCAGCGGGCGCGGGAATCAGCCTCAACAAAAGAATCTGAAAAAAGTTGAGACGAATTTCGGAGATACGCACTTATCCTGCAAGGAGCTAAGTGTGGACTTGAATTTCCACGGGACAGACGATCAGCTGGAGGAGTACGTTCTCGGCCGATTACCTCGCCCCGATCTGCCTGCATTGGAAGAGCATTTGATAATTTGTGCCTCCTGCCGCGATCGGCTCGATTCGATGGAGGCCTTTGCAGTCGGCATGAAGGAAGCGCTCGGAACCAGCGAGGCTGTATTGAAACCAGCCTCCCCATGGCCGGGCTGGTTTGCAGGTTTGCGCCAACAGCCGCTGCGCCAACCCGCGTTCTTCATCGCTCTGGGGTCGATAGCGCTGATTGCTGCTGTTTCGTTTTTTTCGAACGCAGGCACAAGATTTGCCCCAGTCGCGACCCTCAAACTCACCGCGTCTCGCGGCGGAATGCCTCTCACCGGCCCGGCTCGGGAATTAGACCTCACGCTTTCCGACGCACCCCGAGAGGAGGGAGCGCTCCGGGTCGAGGTTGTGAACGCGACGGGCCAGGCCATGTGGAGCGGAATGGCCGGCGCGAGCGCGGCCGGCATTCAGGTTAAAGCGGGGCGGCAGTTTGGACCCGGAGATTACTTCGTGCGCCTCTACTCAGCCTCCGGAAAGATGCTGCGCGAGTACGGTTTCCGCATCCGGCCTTGATCTGACCAAATGCGATCTGACCAAATGCGATCTGACCAAATGCGATCTGACCAAATGCGATCTGACCAAATGCGCTAGAACACCCGCCGTTTCAGCCGTTCCACCGTGAATTTCGCAGTATCCGCAACCGCCATAACCGCCATAACGCCAGCCTGCACGGGATCGGTAACCACCAGATCTGCCGCATCGGGAACGCTTCCAGCCATGTTGAGGCTGATCACCAGAAGTCCGGTCTCCCGCACTTCGCGGACAGCCGTCTCAATCTCGCCGCCCATCAGAGAACCTGCCAGCACGAGCGCGCGGGCGCGGGGCAACCGTGGAACTGCGCGAACCGCATCGGCCAGTTGCTGTTCGCCCACCAACGGAATTGTGTCCACGGAGATGTGCTCGCCCCTGATGTTATGCCGGTCCGCTTCCACGATCGCGCCCATCGCCACCTGTCCGACCTGCGCGCCCCCGCCGATAATGATGATTCGTTTCCCGTAAATCTGCTCCATGCTCTTCACGAGATTCAGGCTGCGGACGATCGGCAGTGCGCGCAGCTCTTCGAGCATCGCCTCCCACGCCGGCGTGGTCACTTCGAAATACACCCGCGCGCCCGCGGCGGTGTTCTCGATAATCGAGACGGTGCCGATATCGCCGTGATGTCCTGCAATGACGCCGGTGAGACCGTGGAGAATGCCGGGGCCCGCGTCGGCGTCGATCAGAAGGCCATGACTTTGCGCTTGCATACAAGAAGTATCATCGCAATTCGCCGCGTGAGAATGATCGATAAGACGGATCTGCTAGCCTCAGGAATGCTTTCCAGCCGATAGCGATGACGCGCCCGACTACTTTGCTGAAATCGCTGACAGCCGCCTTTTACGTCACCGCATACCGGATATTCCACTTGCTCCATTCGGGGAGCCAGGCTCTGTTTGAGGGCTTCTGGCTTGGATTGCTTCCCGATTCCGTTACGGACCTGGTTTCAGAGTGGAGCTACGGCGAGGGAAAGGAATATACAGGGGCAGCCTACCTTGACTCCGGCTTGCAGTTCTGTGAAGAAATTGCCATCGACCGTTTCTTCACTCCCGGATGCAGCATGCTCGTAGCTGCCGCCGGAGGAGGCCGCGAATTGATCGCATTGGCCCGCCGGGGCTATAGGGCTAAGGCTTCGACTGCTGCCGCTCCATGGTTGCCGCGGGCAAACGAGCGCTCTCCGACCGGGGAATCGAGGCGCGGATCGAATGGGCGCTCCCCTGCCAAATCCCGGAGAACCTGGGGACCTGGGACGCTGCAATTATCGGATGGAATGGCTACACGTACATCTCGCCGCGCCGGCGCCGGATTGAATTCATGAAAAGTCTCCAGCCTCATCTTTGCCCAGGCTCGCGGGTTCTTGTATCGGGCGCAATCCGGTCCGGCAAAGGCGCCCAGCTGACCTGGACGCCACGTATCGCCAATACGGTCCGTAGACTGACGTTTCGCCGCCCCGTGTTTGGCATAGGGTCGTGCTTTCCGGGACGCCCCAGACATCAATTCACCAGACGCGAACTCGAAGAAGAACTCTCGGAAGCCGGGTTCTCTCCGGTCGCATTCTGGAGATGGGGGCCGTTCGGAGCCGTTGTATGTACGAATAGCACGGCATCTGATCCTGTTAGACTCGTTAATTGCCAGTAGAGGTGAAAAGCATCCTCATCGTCCGTCTGGGAGCGATGGGCGATATTGTTCACGCCCTGCCCGGAGCCGCGTCGCTCAAACACAGTTTTCCCTCGGCGCGCGTCACATGGGTGGTTGAGCCCAAGTGGGTTCCTTTGCTCGAGGGTAATGGCTTCGTCGATCGCATCGTCGTTTTCCGCCGCGACGACCCGCTTTCCTGGCGGCGCACCAAAGACGAATTGCGCGCCGAGCATTACGATCTGGCGGTCGATTTTCAGGGCCTGACCAAGTCCGCATTAATCGCTCACCTCGCCCGGCCCGAACGCATTGCCGGATTCGGCTCTCGCGTCGTGCGCGAGCGTCCGGCGGGATTATTCTATTCGACGCGCGTCCAGAGCGGCGCCGTTCACGTGGTCGATCAGGCGCTCGACCTTGCGGCAGGTGCCGGCGCAACAAACCTCGTGCGCGTATTTCCTCTCCCCCAGGGGGTCCCCGAGGGCCACTTGCCCGATACACCGTTCGTGCTCGCGAGCCCGCTCGCCGGCTGGGCTTCCAAGCAATGGCCGCTGGAATATTACGAACGCCTCGCCGCGATCCTGCATCAGAAACTGGGTCTTCCACTCGTGCTGAATGGACCACCCGGAACGGTCCCGACGGTTGCCGGGACTCTGCCGCACGAAAGCGGGATTCCAGGCCTGATCGATGCGACACGCCGCGCCGCTTTGGTGGTCGGCGTCGATAGCGGCCCGCTGCATCTCGCCGCGGCATTGAATAAATCGGGCGTTGCCATCTACGGCCCAACCGATCCGGCTCGCAACGGTCCCTACGGTGGTGATTTCCAGGTCTTCCGCACGCCTGGCGCGCGCACGACCCACCGGCGCGGCACGGCGATCGACCCGTCCATGCGGGCGATTACACCGGAGCAGGTTTTCGCCGCATTGGCGTCGCGCGTCAGCTGTCCTGTGGGCAGCTAGACCCATGCGGCGGCACTGGTTTCCCAAACGCTACGCCGATACTGTCGCCCGCTTGCGCGTCACCGCCGGATTCGTCATGGTCGCGGCATTCGCCTGGTTCTCGCATCCCGACGCCATATCGCTGGCCATCGGGCTCCCGCTCTCCGCCTGCGGACTGGCGTTGCGCGCCTGGGCCGCCGGGCACCTCAGGAAAGACCAGCGTCTTGCGACTTCGGGACCTTATTCGTTCACGCGCAACCCCCTCTACCTGGGAACTCTGGTCACAGCCCTGGGGCTTGCGGCCGCGGCTCGCAGTATCGGGCTGGCGTTCCTTTTTGCCATTCTGTTCGCGCTCGTCTACCTGCCGGCCATTGAACTGGAGGAGCAGCACCTGGCGGCGATTCTCCCCGGCTATACCGACTTCGCCGTGCGCGTGCCGTTGTTGTTCCCTCGATGGCCCTCGCAGTTCGGCCCAGACCATTTCTCTCTCGCGCTCTACCGGAAGAATCGCGAGTATCAGGCGCTGCTGGGTTGGTTGATCGGCGCCGCCTGGCTGATCGTTCGCGCTGTGTGGTTCCCGTGCAATCCTCAAATTTCCTAATGGAATGACTACGCCGATTTATTCGGCGCTTATGCGTTTTTTGATACGGTGCGAATTGCGGACGTGGCTCGTATTCGATGGACGCATAAAACGGACGCATAAGAGTGTTCGGGACAGGAGAATGAACCCGATGAAGTTATTTCTGAAAGTAGTCTGCCGGTTCAGGTCTCACCAATGGCCTCTCGATCGCGGAGTCTGCAAACGGTGCGGGGCGGTGTGCCCCCACAAGGTTGCAATTCTCGATCTTCGGTGGCATCGGGGCATGTGCCGGGAGTGTCTGTCTTTGATGCCTCCTCGACGGTAACCGTCCCATCGCCAGGCCTCATCTGGTAGTGTTTAGTTGAGATGGCATATCCTCAACAACTCCTCATTCCCATGCGTGAGGACCTCACGCGCTATGGCGTGGAAGAAACGCGCACGCCCGCCGATGTCGATCGCGTTCTCGCCCCTGAAAGCGGTACGGTTCTGATGGTAGTGAATTCAGTCTGCGGATGCGCCGCGGGCAAAGCGCGCCCAGGAATCGGGATGGCGTTGCAGCACAGCGTCCGGCCCGATAAGGCGGCTACAGTATTCGCGGGCGGAGATGACGCGGCGGTAGCACATCTCCGCAATATTCTTTCCGATTATCCGCCATCCTCGCCGTCGATTGCGCTGTTCCAGAACGGCAAACCGGTCTATATGATGCACCGGAGCGATATCGAGAGGCGCGATGCGTTTCAGATCGCGCAGGTCCTAAAGGAAGCATTCGACCGCTTCTGTGCCGGGAAAGAAGTTCCAGTCGCCTGACCCAAGGCAGGTGAATGTCGCCGCGTTCTACGAAGCTGCGACGGGCTCGCGTGAAGCGGGCTCGCTCACGAGCGCAAAACGATATCCGACACCCGGCTGCGTTGTGATGAATGTCGGCTTGGTGCCGGGTGGTTCGATTTTCTTGCGCAACTGATTAATAAACACGCGCAGATACTCGATCTGACTGCCATATTCCGGCCCCCAGATCGCGTGGAGCAGACGCTGGTGCGAGACGGTCTTGTTGCTATGTGAGACCAGGTAGCGAAGAATATCGAACTCCGTCGGAGTCAGCCGCACCAGAACGCCGTTGGCAACCACCCGGCGCAGTTCGAAATCCACTTCCAGATTCGGAACCGAGACGCGCTTCGGGGTCGTGTCCGTGGCAAACCCGGTGCGCCGCAGTGCTGCCCGGATTCGTGCCATTAACTCATCGACGCTGAAGGGCTTCGACACAAAGTCGTCCGCGCCGGCATCCAGTGCCTCTACTTTGTCGCTGTCCGAATCGCGCACGGAGACGATGATAATGGGGATGTCTTTCCCTGCGCGAATGGCGCGGCAGGTCTCGAGCCCTCCCATTCCCTGCATGTTCATATCGAGCAAAATCAGGTCGACGGTGCACTTACGCAGCAGATCGAGGGCCTCTTCGCCGCTTGAGAGGTCGATGACGTTCGCCCCTTGCGAGAGTAGTGCGGATCGCAGAACGCGGCGTATCTGAGGTTCATCGTCGATAAGTAATATAGTGCCATTCTCGATCATATTGAATCGTGTGTGGCAAGTTAAGAGCCTTCCCAAGTCACTGAAAACAAGGGAGAACGACAAATTAATACTGCGCCTTTTAACGCAAATTGCGTCAGTAGACGCGACTTGAACTTGAAGTCGCTGTTCCGCTATCGTGCGCCGGTGTAAATGACGCGCCAGACCTTACCCTTCTGGCTATCGGCGATGTAAAGGGATCCGTCCGGCGCCTGCGCCACTCCATCCGCGCGGGCGGCCGCCTTTCCGGGTTGCATCAACGGAGTTGCGCCTGCAAACCCGTTGGCGAAGACTTCAAACTTGCCCGATGGTTTTCCGTTGGCGAACGGCTGGAAGGTCACGTTGTAACCATCTTGGGGCATCGGGGCGCGGTTCCACGACCCATGAAAGGCGATGAACGCGCCGTTCTTGTAATGCGCCGGGAATTGCGAGCCTGTATAGAACATGATGTCGACGGGCGCCCAGTGGGCGGGA
>Ga0187876_1002156_pt1 | contig 15020 bp, 16 predicted proteins | sample June2016WEW_17_4_FD_133000 | JGI IMG/M metagenome (GOLD analysis project Ga0187876, IMG submission 133000) | Peatland microbial communities from SPRUCE experiment site at the Marcell Experimental Forest, Minnesota, USA - June2016WEW_17_40 | ecosystem: Environmental > Terrestrial > Soil >...
GCCATCGCCTCGCGGCGCTTTTCTTGAATCTGTTGTTTGTACTCGTCTTTAGTCTCGCCGGCTTGTTTGGCCGCCTGATTCGGCGGAGGAAATTCCTCAAGGAGCTGCTTTGAAGACTTGGTCAGCGTCGGATACTTCGCGAGGCGAGCGTCGAGCGCGGAGTCGTCGATCGAATCGGGGTGGAGCTGCTGATCGATCCATTTCTCGAGGCCGATCTGGCGGATGTGCTCGACGTCGCCGGGACGCGGGCCATAGGACAGGCGGTTGAGCGCGTGGAGAATGGCTTGATCCTCCGTCAACTCGATGATTGGAAGATGGCCCTTGAACTTGCTGTCGAGTACGGGCGCGTTGGGATCGTCCGAGGTTTTCTTCTTGTGCTTATCGGCGCTGGCGCTTGGAGCTGCAATTGCGAAGGTGGCAACCAACAAGGCCAGACTCACGGTACAAAGAAACACCGTACCAGCCGCATCCAGCCGACAGTAGACTGAACAGCGCCCGCGCACCACGTTCCTGCGTGGCGACTTGGCTCGCGATGCCGTCAGCTTTCCCTTTTTCATAGCTTCCAATCAATTCTAACCCCTAGGAATGGCAAAAGTTGCGGCAGCGGCTTAGCAGTTACTGCACTCGATCCGGCGAATCCAACGATGGCGCTCTAAGCTGAAGCAAGAGGCTTTGTAGCTTTTGTCCGTTCTCGGGAGTTACATCGGTGAACTCGACGCCCATGCCCTTCTCCGTGTTGTGGCGCACGGTGCATCCTAGTTCGACCGAAATTAGCGGATACTCAAGGGTCAGAGCAAGAACGGCGCCGGGGCGTTGCGGAGTCTTCGTGCGGACGAACATCCCGCCAGGCCCGATCACCGTGGCGACCCCGTACGCAAGCTGCCCGTTCAAGCCATCCGTAACGTGAATCTCGGTTGCATCCGGCACCAAAATGCGCTCGTGGCGCCGCAAATCGACCTTGATAACGGCCATCTGGTCCACCCTGTCTTCACGGCGAGTGGCGCGAAAACCATCGAGCGTCCAGGAATTCTGCGTTTCGTCGTGACGCAGAACGTAGTAGTTGCCGTCATCGGCACGGACGCGGAAATAGCTCGCTTCGGGGGAGTACCATCGCCCGTCAATTTCGTGAACCAGGAATTCTCGTCCACGAATGACGAACCGGAGGGGTCGTTCGTCGGCGCGGTGTCCCGCGTAACACTCGACGCGAATCTCGCTCATCGCGCCTCCGCGGGGTGGAAGGGTGTCCACCGCAAGGGAAAATTTGCTACCTCACATAGTGTAGCAGCATTGGCGGCGCGCGCAACGGCCGGGAGGGCAGAACTTTCTAGATTAGAAGCGTCACTTTGCGGCCGGCTTTGGCTGCCTCGCGCGCCTCGGCATTGTACGCGGCGCCCAACAATACAATCAGCGCCGTCAGGAACATCCATAGCAGCAGGCCAATCGCAGAAGCCAGGCCGCGGTACACCACGTCGTAGGGCATCTTCCGGACGTACCAACCGAACCCGATGTCCGCGACCCACCACAACACCGTCGAGACGACGGCGCCGGGCAGCAGTTCCCTGAAGGCCACCTCACCCGGCCGGCCGATACGATAGAGCAAGACAAGAACGACCATCGCGAGCACGAAGACGACGATCGCGTAGCTCACCAGCTCGAGCTCGTGCGTCAAGCGCGGCGAGCCGAACTCGAACATGTGCCACGAGCGCACCTGTTTGCCGAAAACCGTGAGGACGACGACGGCCAGCATCGGCACAATCGTGAGGCACAGGAGACCGAGAGCGCGCAACTGCCGCCGCCAGTAGCTCGGCTGGATCAAGTCTCCTTCCACGACGCGAAATCCCTCAATGAAGCCAACCATCACCTGCATGCCCGCGAGCAGCGTGCCGGCCAGTCCGAGCGAAAACCACCTCCAAGGGTGCACCGCTCGGCGTACAAAATATTCCGCGACGACTCGCGAGCTGCCGGGCGGGAGAATCAGGATCAGGCGGTTGGGTATCTCTTTTAGCGCATCGGGAAATAGCGACGTGGCTCCCAGCAGTCCCAGCGCGAGGAGAAGGAGGGGGAAAAACGCCAGGAACATATTGAAGGCGATTGCCTGGCTGAGCGTCAGGCAGTCCGGAAAGATCCGGCCGAGCGCCCGGACCAGGTTTCTCAGGATGGCTTGCATCTCCGCTCGCCGAATTATACGGGAAGTCTCGGGAATCGCGCGCGTTGTTTCGCTGTGAGCGGCTGTTGGGACACCCTTGTCGCGGCCGAAAGCGCAGGGTAAACTTCACGCGGAGTGACCATGCAGCCCAAAACGGCCGTGAACCGCAGCGAAGAGGTGATTCAAAAGCACAAGGAGTACCTGTGGCCGGCCGTCACGAACTATTATCGCGAACCGCTCGTGGCGGACCACGCCTCGATGCAATATCTGTGGGACATCGAGGGAAACAAGTATCTCGACTTTTTTGGCGGAATCGTCACGATCGGGATCGGCCACTGCAATCCGAAGGTAACGTCCAAGATCAAAGCGCAGGTCGATAAGCTCCAGCACACATCCACGCTCTTTCCCAATGAAGCCATCGTAGCACTTGCCGAGAAGCTCGCGCAGATCACGCCGGGGCTGTTGCAAAAGAGCTTTTTCACTAGTTCCGGAACCGAGGCCAACGAAGCCGCCATCCTACTCGCGCGCATGGCGGGATCGAGCTACGACGTGATTGCGCTGCGGCATGCGTATGCGGGTTCGTCCCAGTTGGCAAAGGGTGTGACGGCGCAAGCAGCTTGGCGCAAGGGCGGTGTGATCAGCGTAGGCGTGGCGCATGCGATCAATCCTTACTGCTATCGCTGCCCTTTCCACTTGAAGTACCCGGATTGCGGAGTCGCGTGCGCGAACGACGTCGAGAATCTAATTCAGACCGGCACGAGCGGCTCGATCGCCGCGTTTATCGCCGAGCCGATTCAGGGTGTCGGAGGATTCATCACTCCCCCGCCCGAGTATTTCAAGATCGTTTACCGCATCGTGAAGAATTACGGCGGCCTTTTCATCTCCGACGAGGTCCAGACCGGCTTTGGGCGCACTGGGAAGAAATGGTTCGGCATCGAACAGTGGGAAGTCGCGCCCGACATCATCACCTGCGCGAAGAGCATGGGCAACGGCGTGCCCGTCGGCGCGACGATTACCACCTCGGAGTTGGCGGGCAAATTCCAAGGGCTGACGATTTCGACCTTCGGTGGAAACCCGGTCACATCGGTCGCAGCCCGTGCGGTAATCGAGGTGATCGAGGAAGAAAACCTGCTCGAAAACTCGCACGTCGTCGGCGGCTATTTCAGGAAGCGCCTCGAAGAATTGCAAGCCAAGTATCCGCTGATCGGCGACGTCCGGGGCATGGGCATGATGCAGGCGCTCGAGCTGGTCCGCAATCGCCAAACCAAAGAGCCGGCTGCGGCCGAGGCCGCCGAACTGATGGAACGTGCCCGCGCCAATCGCCTGCTGATCGGCAAGGGCGGACTCTACGGCAACGTGATTCGCATGGCGCCGCCCATGAACATTTCGAAAGCGGACGTGGATGAGGGTGTCCGCCTGCTCGACAAGTCATTCAGCGAAACGCGCATTCAATAGCCAACGCATCTGCTGCTGCGCTATGGGAGAAACCTACGGCCGGACTCTTCGATCGCGAAATCTATCTGGACATTGAAACCCTCCGCCTTTCGCACGAGGTGCCGGGCGGCTGGGGAAATATTCCGGGCTTCGGGCTGGCCGTCGCCGTCACGTGGGACAAGGAAACGGGCTTCCGCCGCTGGTTCGAAGGAGACGCCGGGAAGCTCCTCGCCGAGCTTGAGGGTTTCACGCACATCGTCACGTTCAACGGTAATCGCTTCGATCTCGAAGTTCTGCGCGCCTACGCGCCGATCGAGAAACTCCGGCTGCGATCGTTTGACGTCCATGAAGAGCTGCATAAGCAGCTCGGCCATCGCGTAAAGCTCGACCAACTCGCGAAGGACACACTCGGCTCCGCAAAAAGCGGGGATGGAATCCAGGCGGTTCAATGGTGGCGCGCCGGCGATAGGGAGCGCGTCGCAGCCTACTGCGAGCAGGACGTCGCCATCCTGCGTGACATCGTCGAGCACGGCCGGGCGAAGGGATACGTGGTCGTCTCATCCCGTCAGGTGCGTGTCAAATGGGAATAGGTGTGCGGGTGGTCCCCTCTCCGAATTGAGCCCCGCTGATGTATTCTTCTGATTGATGAAATCCCCGCGAGAAAAGTTCCGCCGCTGCGCACCGCTCAAGCAGTTTGTGCGGGTGTTCGTGCTGGCACTAATCGCGAGTGCCGTGTTTTTTCCAAATTCCATTTGCGCGGGCCAAGCAAACAGCGGCGACGAGGGGCTGCGCATTCACTGGACGCAGGTGACCGAGGCCCAAGTCAAGCTCGACGACAAAACGCCGCTCGCCTGGAACATCTACCAGCCCGACAAGAAAGACAAGAAGGAGAAAAAGAAAGACTCCGATGTGGTGCTGCTGCTCCTGGGCCACCGCTATCTGTTCCTCAACATCAAGGAGCGTCTCGTTTACGCAGTGCCGCTTACAGCCCTGCAAGCTCAGGGCAAGGACTTCGAGAGCGGCGATCTCGCGCAGCCGTCGCAGCTGATCCCGAGCAGCGATTGGTCTGTACGCGACGTGGGGCCGGCCGAACTGATTCTTCTCACCCTCGGCGATTACGGCCGCGTCCTGCAGATCACGCTGCCGCACCCGCCCGATCTGCGCCCGTTCTACTGATTGCGCGGCTTCGGCCTGCTCTGCAGGCCCCGCCACACCATCCACGCAACTGTTGCAATCATGCCGATCCAGCCGATCACGCGCACCGCATGTGCGATCTGCGTGTCATGGTCGAGCACGCCCAACCTGCCGAACAGATAATTCCAGTCATGGATCACGTCGTCGGAGTCGCCGACCGTGAGGAGGGGCAATTCCTGCGCGCGGGCGTCGGCCATGTAGGTCGCGATCGGAAGGAACTGCTCGAAGAAGAAAAACATGCAGAATGCAGTGCCCATTATCTGGCGCTGAAAAATGAAAAATGTGGCGAGCATCAGGGGAACGCCGAGCTGCATCAGCGTGCCGCCGGCCACCATCAGGAATTCGCCGAACAATCGAAACAGCAGATGCCCGCCCTCGTGAACGGGAATGAACACCAAATCCATCATCAGCAACGCGCCCGTGCCGCGCGCCGCTTGCAGTAGGAACAGCCCATAAAATGCACACGCAATGACGAGCACCACTCGGGAAACAGGTCGCCACTCGTCCTCAAGAGGCTCAAGGAACGGCAGCCGTTCCGTCCACATTTCGGGTAATTGCATGTGGGTATTCTCTTTTGTGTGCCGCGTACTTAAGGCCAGCGTACCATCGGCGAACCGGGTCTCCGAAAATCAAAGGGTGAGATGCATCGCGGAATGCAATACGGCGCGCGCATCGTGTTGGGGAACGAATCAGCGGGAGGAAACGCCTACAACCCAGGGAATACCGACCAATCCATCTTCGACCTTCACGTCGACAATGTCGCCCGGGCCGTATCGATAGTAGTCGCCGCGACTTACCTGAATCCGCTCGACGCGATGTCCTTCACGCCATGAGACAACCACAAGCCGCCGGCTGGGCAGCGCTCCCGCCATCGCGAATTTTCCGACGACCCGAGCTTCCTCGATTTGCGGCGGTGCGCGATCGAGCGCGCCGTTGGCCAGCAATAGAATTGAAAGCAGCCACGGAAGCGGTATCAGGCCGTAGTAAACGCGCTTGAGCGCTTCCACCTCGGAATGGCGCAGGGCGCGGCGCTCCACCCAAATGGCTAATCCGAGCGTTGAAAAGAAGAGCACGCCGATGAAAATAAGGATTCCGTCCAAATCCAGCGGCGGGTACCGGACACTTGCGGCGACAAACGCGAGCGCGCCCAGCATGAACACAGCCGTCCGGTTGAGCAGTTTGCGCCGCAGAGAGAATTCCGCAGCGGTGGAGCTGAGCCCGCAGGATTCGCACACATCGACGTGCCGGTCCGCCCCGCAATTCAAGCAGCGGGTCATTTCACCGGACGGATGCTTGCGGGCGGATTGTCCAGGCAGACCATGTTTTCGTCGCGGCCATTCGACAGGAGCTCGCAATCAATTTCCTGCGCGCTGCGGACAGCCTGATTGTAGTTCGATCCCGCTGCAGTCGCGCAGTGGCTGGCGCCCTTGAAATTCATGCACACCTCATATTGCTCGCGCGTCTGCTGAAAAGACGAATAGACGAGCACACCGAGGAGCACGATCCCTCCCAGCGCCATGATCCAACGAACCTGGTTTGACTTCTTGACCATGAATCCCCGATCTTACCCCTAGACCGTCGTTCCAGCAGCTTCCGCACGGCGCGCCAACTCGTGCTGAATATGTCTCTTCAGATGCGCTGCCAGCCCCTCAAGTTTGAGAATCTCCTTCAAATCGCGCACCGTCAGATTGGGAAGAAAAGCCAGCACCGACGGAACAGGAGTATGTGGATTACGGATCAGCGCAATGCGCACATTATACTGGCAGGACCACTTCGGATGCTGGGCAATCGCTGCGACCGTCCGCGCCGGCACTCCGGGCTTGGCGAGCACCTTCAGCACTTGGCTCTCCGTAAGAAACGCATTCGCGAGCGCGAGCTTGATCGCCTGCATATGGCCTTCCGCGAGGAGCGCTCCCGCTACGCGGGCGGATCCGCGCCGCGCGAGCGTCAGTTTCTCTCCGACGGCCAGATGCGGCACGCGCGTCAGAATCACCTCTTCGGCGACCCGGCGGATATCGGCGGGCGCCGACGGCAATAGGCTCAGCCGCACCAGATCGAATAGAAAGAGCTGCCTGACGGCCGCGAGTGCAAACCGCTTGGGAGTTCGCGGATGCCTCGCGAGACGCAACCGCACTCCCTCGCTCGACGTCCACTTCCCCTCCCCGGCAATCGCCGTGAGCACACTCGCGGGGAGATCGAGCCGCTCGAGCAACAAAACAACGTGTGGTTCGTCCAAATTGGGGTTTCGAGCAACGCGAGCAACGCTTCCTCTCCGGCTTCATGAAGGAGAGATTTCAGTTGATCGGCGGAACCCGATCGCGCGTGTTCGACCTGCGTCTCGCGATCAGGCGGCATTTCCCTGTGCGTCCGTCAGCCGGGCCGCCATGCGGACAGCCGCCTCCGCGGGGGACATCTCGACCTGCACGCTGCGCATTCGAGGGATTACCATTGTCAATTCTGTCTGAATTGCAGCGTCAAAGTATTTCGAACGGCCGTGAACGCCGCCCACCTTGGCCACCGGAATTTCCCTGTCGCGCCATCCCAGATCGTTGGCAACGCACGCCACGAGTTCGGCGAGCGAGGCGGCCGCACCCGACAAAATCTCCCGCGCCACGGCGTCGCCCTTATCGCCGAGTTCCGCGACCAAGGGAAACGTCCTCGGGAAGATGTCGTCTGGATTCTTCGCAATCTGTTCCGCCAGCGGGTCCCAGCCGCCGACTTGCAGCCACGTGAAAATTCGCTTCGACAGTGTCGTTGCCGGGCCGCGATGCTCTTCCGCCCGGGCCACGGCCCCAAACGCGCGGCGCCCGATGTCGAACGCGCTGCCTTCATCGCTGAACCACGGGCCGCGCCCGCCTGCTCGGGCCGTCCGTCCATCTGCGTTTCGCCCGTACGCCGCCGAGCCCGTGCCCGCAAGCAGGATAATGCCCTCCGCCGCGCCGAAAGCGGCCTCGAGGGCAATCTCGAGATCGGTCGTCACCCTCACTCGCGCATTCGGAAAGCCATCCTCGAAGAATTTCGTAACGCGGCGCGCGACGCCCGACCGGCCCGCGCCTCCCAGCCCGGCGCAGATCGCGCGCACGTGGCCCGCATGAATTTTCTGTCGCCTCAATACCGCGTCGGCTGCTTCGCTGAGCGCGAACCACGCCCTGGGATATCCCGTTCGCAATGGATTGGATGGCCCCCCGGTGGAGCGGGCGACGATACGCCCCTCAGAATCGGCGAGGACGCATTCGGTCTTTGTGCCGCCCCCATCCAAGCCCAGCAGGTAGGACGCATCAGCAGCGGAAGTTTTCGGTGGCATCGCTCTCTCTCAGTTTGCTTGACACTCTCTGAAGCGGGCAGTTAGCATCGCGCGTCCCGCCCGACGCGGCGCAATGCGAATCAGCCCAATCGACCTCGCCATCATCGTGCTGTACCTGGTCGGCATAACGCTTTTTGGCACTTATCTCCGCCGCGGCCAGCGGACCATTCGCGACTACTTCCTCGGCGGCCGCACCGCGCCCTGGTGGGCGATCGCATGTTCGATCGTCGCGACCGAGACTTCGACGCTCACGATCATCGGCACGCCCGCCATCGCATATGGCGGCAATCTCGGGTTTCTGCAGCTCGTGTTGGGCTATTTGGTTGCGCGGGTGATTCTGTGCGTGGTTCTCATCCCTCAGTATTTCCAGGGAGAATTTTACACGGCTTACCAGCTCCTGGAGAAGCGATTTGGCGGGCGCATGAAGTCGGCCGCGGCCGTGGTGTTTATGGGCACCCGCGCTCTCGCGGAGGGCGTCAGGATCGCGGCGATCGGCAAAGTTGTCGCGGTGGCATTTGGCACGGGCGACCGGCTTTCGATCGCCGTCGTCGCTGCGCTGACGCTCTTCTACACATTCGAAGGCGGGATGCGCGCGGTAATTTGGACGGACGTCGTCCAATTCGCCTTGTATTTGACCGGTTTGATCGCGGCGTTTTTCCTCCTGCTGCATAAGATCCCGGGAGGCTGGCCCGCCGTAACATTTGCCGCCGCAGCCGCTGGAGGAAAGCTACGCATCTTCGATTTTGGCTTCAGCCTGACGCACAGCTACACATTCTGGTCCGGTCTCCTCGGCGGCACGTTCTTGACAATGGCCAGCCACGGCACCGATCAGACGATGGTGCAGCGGCTGCTTGCCGCGCGCAGCGAGCGCGATGGCAAGACGGCGCTTCTCGCGAGCGGCGTGATCGTCTTCGTGCAGTTCGCGATGTACCTCGTGCTAGGCGTCATGCTCTTTGTGTACGCACAGCACGCACTGTTGCCCATCCCCGGCGGCGACACCGACCGCATCTTCCCCGAATTCATCGTGCGTGCGATGCCCGTGGGGCTTGCGGGCATCGTACTCGCTTCGATTTTCGCTGTGGCCATGTCCAATGCCAGCGGATCGCTGAATTCCCTGGCGTCGTCAACCATCATCGATCTAAGCGTGGGTCGCGGCGTTACGCCCGCACAACAGCTCCGGCGCTCGCGCTACGCAACGCTTGCCTGGGGCATCGTGCTCGGCGCCCTGGGGCTCGTTCCCTGGGGTCACGTGCTCGAAGCTGGGCTGACGATCGCATCGATCACCTATGGCGGCTTGCTCGGCGTGTTTTTGCTCGGTACGTGGAACCGCCGAGCGAATCAAACGGGAGCGCTCGTCGGAATGTTCGTAGGAATTGCTGCGATGGTCGCAGTCAGACTGGAAACGACACTCGCTTACACCTGGTACGTGCTCGCCGGAACAATCGTGACCTTCGCAGTCGGCTCGCTCGCAAGTCTCCTGCAAAACGGTCCGGCAACGAGCAATGGAAGAGCTAAAACGACTTTCGACTGAGTTGCCAGAGCGTCAGAGAGAGCACGGCCAGCGTGAAAACGCCAGTGGACCATATGGGCCACCACGATGTGATTCTCCCTCCTTGCACCAGCGAGATGCAGAGATCCTCCAGCTCCGAACACTTTGGGAGAATCCGATACACCCAATCCACAATCGTGCGCGCCAGATGCGAGTTGAAAATTCGATAGTAGGCCTCCTGCCGCATGGCTAGTGACGGTGAGAGGACCCAAATCGCCACGGACGCCATGATCGGCAAAGTGACGCCCTTCTGCGGTAAAGTCGCCAGGGCCGCGGCGGACAGAAGCGCTGCAAAGCTGAACGTCTGAACTAAGAGCGCAATACCAATCCGCCAAGTTCCCACACCTGTCTCCCACCACAGCCTCGCTGCCAGCGGAAATGTGGCCAGCGCGAACGTAAAGGCGTACAGGGTCAGGCCACCTAGAAAACGCCCGACAAGGATTTTCCAGCGCGGCGTTCCTTTGGAGAACGTCAACTCCAGCCAGCCTTTTTCGAGGCTGGAAGTCAGCAGTGGCGCGGCCGCGAATATCGCAAGCAGTAACCAGAGCGTTCCCGTAGTACGCAGCATCGATTCCAGCACAGCCGGAACAGCAATTCCCGAGGGAGCCGGCTGCTGCGCTCCGACCGTCATCACGCTCATGCCGTTGCCCAGCGGCCGGATGTGCACCAGCCAGTTGAAAGCGAGCGTGACCAAAATCGCGACGCCAAAGAGCACAAGAGCCACACGGCGGCTCAGGGTCTCGTGCAACGAGTTCATGTAGGTTGCGAACATCACGACTCCTGTCCGCTTACGACCTCTAGAAAGAACTGCTCGAGCGAAAGCTTCACCGGCTCGACGGATTCGAGCTCCACGGGCACGCTCCGCAGTCTGTCGATCAAGGTGTTGAGTTGCATGACATCTCGGGGCACACACCGAAGGGTTGTCTGCTGCCAACTCATCGGGCTTGGATGAAGCACGGCCTCGGCGGCAATTCGAATGGAGTCATCCAATCGCGCCACGCGCACGAAATATTCGCCCGTACCACGCGTGAATTCGGACGGTGTGGCCGCACGCGCCACTTTGCCCTTGTCCAGGATCACGATCTGGTCGCAGACCATCTCGATTTCCGAAAGAAGATGTGAATTCAGGAAAATCGTCTTGTTTTGCGCGCGCAAGCCGGTCAGCAGGTCGCGCACATCTTTGCGCCCAAGAGGATCGAGTCCATCCGTGGGTTCGTCGAGGAACAGGACCTCAGGATCGTTCACGAGCGCCTGCGCCAGACCGAGCCGCTGCTGCATGCCCTTTGAATAGCTTTTGACCGGCTTGCGGACGTCCGCCAGGCCCACAAGCTCAAGCAGTTCCGGGATGCGTCGCTTCATCGCACCGGAATCAACTCCGTTGAGCCGGCCCATATAGCGAAGAAAATCCTTCGCATTAAAGTAATCCGGCAAGCGCATTTGTTCAGGCAAATAGCCGACGCGTCTCCGCACCGTGGCATTCCCCGGCAAACCGCCCAGCAGCCGTGCGGACCCGCCACTAGGCGTTGAAAGTCCAAGCAGAACTTTGACGAGCGTCGTCTTGCCTGCACCGTTCTGCCCGATCAGACCAAAAATCGTACCCGGCTCCACGCGAAGCGTGACGCCCTGCAAAGCATCGACAATCCTCCCCCGAAGCGTGCGAAAACTCTTTCGCAAGTCGCGCGTTTCGATGGCCGGGATTGTCATCGTCTGGACCTACCGCGGGCTCCCCTAGGATTCCTGAATCTTCGGCGCCGCCACGAAAGGCATCGCTCCAAACAGCAGCGCCATCCCGGGGCACAGGACCCAGCCCATCGCGCCCACGGCAAAATATACGGGGTGACGCATCACGAATGCGTGGCGCGTTACGATCTCGCTCACAGGTATCAGCACGCACCACAGTCCCAGCATCACAATCGACGGGAACAGCCCCGCGAGCAGCCGTGCAAGACGATCGCCTCCCGCCCGATAGGAAAGATAGGCCCCGGCCGCCCCAGTGAGAGGCTGCGCGGCAAGCCATTGAAGGTAGGCCAGCATAAGCGCGCCGCCCGGGTACCACGACATCGAGTACGACACGATCATCCGCGGCTCTAGGCTGAGCTTCGCCATCACCATCAGGAGCGCATTGGCGAGCGTGAGGCTGACCAGGCTCGGGAGCCAGAGCTGTCGCGTGCGGGCGTTCACAACACCCTCATCGCGCTTGACCCTCCGAATTCTTCGCGCCAGACTCTGCCAGTCCATCACCTGCTCAAGCGCTTGCGCGACCGCCTCGGATTCGGCAAGTCCGCGCTCGCGGCCCTCTTCGTAGAGATCCTCCATGTGAGCGGCCAGTTCAGCGACGATCTCTTCTCTTTGCCCAGGCGGGACGCCAAACTCTCCGATTCGCTCACGGACCAAAATCTCCCAGCTAAGCATTCGTCACCCCCGCGAGGCGGTCCAACGCCCGGAAAAAGCCGTGCCATTCGCGGCGAAGCGGCGCGAGCCTCTTCTTCCCCGCAGGCGTGAGTGAGTAATAGCGTCGGTCTCGCCCGGCGCGATTCGCCTGCCACCGCCCCTTGATCCAGCCCCGCTTTTCAAGCGCATACAGCATCGGGTAAAGCGACGCGAGGTTGAAGCGCAGTGCACCCTCCGTCTTTTCCTCGATGGATCGCGCGATTTCAAAGCCGTAAAGCGATTGGTCAGCAAGCAGCGCGAGGATTGCCAGCTCGGCGCTGCCCCGCGCAATCTTGGAGCGAATGCGTTGTGCCACCCTCACTGTAGGAACCCTCCATTCCTATATAGGATTCCTATATTACAGCTCGTTTGTCAATGGAAGGTTCTTTTTGGTTGCTACGAACGGCAATCCCGCTAAAACGGCGGCCGCGTTGGCTACATCTCGCGAAACGACTGGGACGGAAAGCCGGATGCACTTTCCGTCGCCGAGGGCAAAAGCGAACAGGTGCGAATCGCCGCCTCACTCATACAGAAGGTACTTCTCGCGCATTCTGCGGAATCTGTCGAGGTCGGCGGACCAGCCCGCGACGATGTCTGCTGGGCGGTCACCACGTTCAAGGCGATCAATTGTGGACTGCGAGCCGAGCAGTTCGATCATTTTCTCGAGATGGAACCGCTCCGGGTACATCTTGTGCAGCGCATCCGCAATTTCGAGCCCGGCGCGCATCGCGCGAAGCGACCCGCGGTCGGTGATGCTGATTGTGACGCCTTGGCAGACCTGCCCACCATACGGGTCAGCACTCGGGGTGAATTGCCCCGGCGCAAAGCTCACGCCGGGAATCTTCCTTCCGTTCAAGACAGTCGCGAATTCATCGGCGCGAATCCACGGCGCCCAAATCATCTCAAATGGCGCGTCCGTGCCGCGTCCCACCGAAACTCCGCCCGCTTGCAAAATCTCGACTCCCGGATACAGAAACGCGGCGTTGACCGTCCGCAGATTCGGTGACGGCGGAATCCATGGCAGGCCGGTTTGGTCGTAATTCATGCCCCGGTTCCAGCCCCGCATGCTCATCACGTGCAAGTCCGTGCCGATCTTGTTTTCGGCGTTGAACATCCTCGCGAGTTCACCCATCGTCATCCCATAACGCACAGGCATCGGGAAATAGCCCGTGAACGAAAGCCGATCGGCATCGAGCATCGGCCCCTCGATCACACTGCCGCCAAGCGGATTGGGCCGGTCAAACACGATGAAAGTGATGTGCTGCTTCGCGGCCTCCTCCATGCAGTAAGCCATCGTGGTGACGTACGTGTAAAATCGCACGCCCGCGTCCTGAACGTCGAAGATGAGAACATCGATCCCCTTCAACATTGCGTCCGTGGGGCGTCGCGTCTCGCCATAGAGACTGTAAACTGGCACGCCATTGGCTGCGTCCGTCGCGCTGGCAACCGCGCCCTCGGCCTTACCCTCGATCCCATGCTCAGGGCTGAAGAGCGCAACCAGCTTCACGCCGGGAGCGCGCGAAAGGATGTCGATCGTTCGCTTTCCCCCGAGATCTACGCCGGTTTGATTCGTGATCAAGCCGACCCGTTTTCCCCGCAGCGGCGCGAAGTTTTGGGCCTCCAAGGCGTCGATGCCTGTCTGAACGCGGCCGGATGCGGTCAAAGGCGATTGAACTTGCAGCGCAGCAGACCGCATAGGAGGCATCATCACTCCGAGAGCTGCCAAGCTCGTCAGCAGAAGGAACGTTAGATGAGAACGGAAACGAAACACACCCTGAGACCCTCGATTGTGCGGCATGAAACCGCGTGCTATATACAGCTACGGGATGCAGGCGTCAACAAAGAAGGCCCGGAGCGGAAATAATGCATAGACCGGGGCTTGCGGCGCTGGCGCTCTTCCCTCTCGCGATATTCTCGCTCATGACTCCTTCCGCCCGCGCGCAAAAAAAGCTTCGCACACCAGGCCAATCGCCGGCATCTGCCGCATGGGTCGAGAAGACGCTTAGGCGCATGACGCTGCGCGAGAAGCTCGGCCAGATGCTCATGGTCTCGTTCTTCGGAGTCTTCAGCCCCGCCGACAGCCCCGAGTACAAAGAGATCCTGCATGAGGTCGAGGAAAATCACGTCGGCGGCCTGATTATCGTCACCGATCGCGGGCCGCTCGGCCTCGAACGCAGTCAGGTCTATCCCACGGCGGTGATGACAAATGAGCTGCAACGCCGCGCCAAACTCCCGCTGATCGTCGGCGCGGATTTCGAATCCGGCACCGGCATGCGCCTGGACGAAGGCACTTCGTTCCCCTCCGCGATGGCCATTGGCGCGACGGGCGATCCGAAGCTTGCATATGAGGCCGGCAAGTATACCGCGCTCGAAGCGCGAGCCGCCGGAGTGCAGTGGATCTTCGCGCCCGACGCCGACGTGAACAACAGCCCCGATAATCCGATCATCAATATCCGCTCATTTGGAGAAGACCCGGCGAGCGTCGCTGCCTACGTTCGCGAATTCGTCCGCGGCGTGGAAGATAACGGCGCGCTCGCGACCGCCAAGCATTTCCCCGGCCACGGCGACGTCAGCGTAGATTCACATCTCGCGCTCGCCTCGGTCCCCGGTGACCGCCAGGAACTCGAGGGCACGGAATTCGTTCCCTTCCGCGCGGCGATCGACGCCGGTGTCAGCTCGATCATGCCGGGCCATCTGGCCGTGCCCGCGCTTGAACCGGACGCCAAGATTCCCGCAACGCTCTCCAAAAATATTCTGACCGACGTCCTGCGCGACGAAATGAAGTTCCGCGGCCTCATCGTCACGGACGCGCTCGACATGGGCGCCGTCACGTCCAACTACACTCCGGGCGAGGCTGCCGTGCGCGCGATCGAAGCCGGCGAAGATGTGCTCCTGATGCCGCCCGCTCCCGACGCGGCAATCGCCGCGCTCGAAGACGCTGTCCGCTCCGGACGCATCTCCGA